>Ga0209901_1000079_pt1 | contig 65619 bp, 57 predicted proteins | sample OrgsoiDNA_201058_FD_185806 | JGI IMG/M metagenome (GOLD analysis project Ga0209901, IMG submission 185806) | Permafrost soil microbial communities from the Arctic, to analyse light accelerated degradation of dissolved organic matter (DOM) -... | ecosystem: Environmental > Terrestrial > Soil >...
GTGTTTATCTTTTAAAATGTCGAGGCCGCATTCAAAAATGGCGCTGAGCAAGAGGTTCGAGACCTATGGCTCGAACCCGTAGCGAAGGGACCGCAACGCGGCGACATTTTGCGGCTATCACCAAGGTGCCTGAAACACGGCCATCCCAACTTGCGAAGCAACGGAGTGATTAGCGCAGGGTTCCAAGGGAGGCGCGCGCGTCTCCCTTGGTCGGTGTGGGCCGACGCCCACGGTTTTGAATTTGAAGTTGAATTTGAAGTTGAAGTTGAAAGAAAGTTTCCAACGCTTTCCAAAGCGTTAAACCCCTTCCCGTTGATAACAGTTTTCATTTAGACTAGCGAACTTGCCCGCGCCCGGGCTATTCCACTGAGGATGCATGATGCTCCGCCGTTTCTTCTCTTATTACGCCCCCTATAAAAAACTGTTCTATCTTGATTTCGGCTGCGCAATCCTGGGCGGGTTGCTGGAGCTGGGCTTTCCGATGGCGATCAAAGTCTTCATCGATAAACTGCTGCCAGCCCATGACTTCGTGCTGATTCTGGCGGCGACCGTCGGTTTGCTGCTCATCTATATGCTCAACACCGGGTTGATGGCTATCGTCAACTACTGGGGGCATGCGCTGGGGGTCGGTATCGAGACGGATATGCGCCGTCAGGCATTCAGCCATTTACAGAAACTCTCTTTCCGTTATTACGACAACACCAAAACCGGTCACATCATTACTCACGTCACCAAGGATTTGGAAGAAGTGGGGGAAGTGGCACACCACGGGCCGGAAGATCTGTTTATCGCGATCATGACCTTTATCGGTGCGTTTATTCTGATGGCGACCGTGCATCTGCCGCTGGCGCTGATGACCATCATTATTGTGCCGTTCATGACATTCCTGGTCAGCCGCTATGGCGCGCAGATGACCGAAACCTGGCGGCGTCTGTTTGGTCAGGTGGGCAATTTCAACGCCCGAATTGAAGAGAGTATCGGCGGTATTCGCGTGGTAAAAGCCTTTGCCAACGAAGCCCATGAGGAAAAACTGTTCGCCTCAGACAACGACAACTATCGCACCACCAAGCTGAAAGCCTACCGCATCATGACTGCCAGCCTGACGCTGAGCTACCTGAGCACGCGCCTGATCCAGATTATCGTGATGATCGCCGGAACCTGGTACGTGGTGAACGGCCAACTGAGCTATGGCGGCTTTGTCGGCTTCCTGCTGTTGGTGGAAGTGTTCTTCCGCCCGGTGGCGAAAATCACCTCGGTACTGGAAAGTTATCCGAAAGGCATCGCCGGTTTTAAACGCTTTACCCAGCTGATTGATACCGCACCGGACATCGTTGACCGGCCGAATGCGCAGACCGTGACGCATTTGCGTGGTGATATCTGTTACCGCGATGTGGTGTTTGGTTATACCCCGGTCAGCAAAATTCTCAACGGCATCAATCTGGAGATTAAAGCGGGCGAGACGCTGGCGTTTGTCGGGCCATCGGGGGCCGGTAAAACCACGCTGTGTTCGCTGCTGCCGCGCTTTTACGAACTTGACAGCGGTTCTATTACCATCGACGGGATTGATATCCGCGATATGACCCAGGCATCGCTGCGCAATAACATCGGCATCGTGCAGCAGGACGTGTTCCTGTTTGGTGGCAGTATTCGGGAGAATATTGCTTACGGTAAACTGGATGCGACCGAAGCTGAGATCCGCGAGGCCGCGCGCCAGGCAAGGTTGGATGAAGTCATTGATGCGCTGCCGCTGGGCATGGACACGGTGATTGGTGAGCGGGGTGTGAAACTCTCAGGCGGGCAGAAACAGCGTCTGTCGATTGCGCGTATCTTCCTTAAGAACCCGCCGATCCTGATCCTCGATGAAGCCACCTCGGCGCTGGATACCGCCACCGAACAGGCAATTCAGCAGTCGCTGGCTGATTTATCCCAGGGGCGAACCACTCTGGTTATTGCTCACCGTCTGGCGACGATTCAGAACGCGGACCGTATCATCGTGGTAGATAAAGAAGGCATTATCGAGCAGGGTACTCACGAGGCGCTACTCGCTCTTCAGGGTCGCTACGCACAACTTCACGCCGCACAGTTCAGATAATCGTTTAGTCCGTTCATCACGCTTATCTATCCTCCTTATTAAAGGCCGCTTCTCTCCTGTAAAAATGAAGGTTTAATTTTTACAGGAGAGACGGGTATTTCACACAATATTGGCTCTCAACCTCCGCTATTTTCCCTCTTTATATAGCATGAAGAAAACACCATCATGAGCACCGTGAGTGGAAAATAATCAAAACGGGCAGCGGGGAATAGATTTTTTTGATCAATTTAATAACCTTGGTAATTATTTTTGTGGGATGTATTTGTGGGATTTGACTTATTAATCTCCAAATAAAAGAAACGGCGAAAAATGACGTAGTACAAAAAATAGGATTGTGGTGTTTTCTGTTTTTTGTATAAGAGAAAGTTATTTTAAATGCTTATCTTGCTATGCACTATTTAAATGCAGTACCACTATTCCGAGTATGTTTTTATTAACGATTGTTAACGACGAAAAACCCGGACAGAAAAGTGATCTCCATTACATTTCAGACATAGATTGAAACGTAAATTGCACCAAAAAAGTGCCTGGCACTGATCTGGTGCAATGCATTATGCGAAAAGCGCATATAAATAGGGGTTTATAGGCTTCATTTTGAAATATTTACTTACAAGTCTTTTCGTTAAATTGACCAAAACGTCCGAACTTTTCCATTTTAACTTTTTGTGCTTAGTGCTAAGGTTCAAATCGATTTACAGACAGACGCATTTAAAAACATTTTAAAACTCACAGCCCTATATTTAAAAGCGGGCATGAGAAATCCTTTATAAAAAAATCAAGGAAACTTAAATAATGATGAAGCGCAGTGTGTTGGCCGTAGTGGTCTCTTTAATTGTTGCATCCTCCGCAGCAAATGCGGCAGAAATTTATAATAAAGACGGCAATAAATTAGACTTATATGGTCGCGTAAATGGTAAGCACCAGTTCAGTGATAACACCGGTTCTGACGGTGATAAAACTTACGTGCGTTTCGGATTTAAAGGCGAAACTCAAATTAATGACCAACTGACCGGTTACGGCCAGTGGGAATATAACGTTCAGGCTAACCACGCTGAAGGAACGAATACAGTCGTAAATACCGATGGCTCTACCTCGAGTTTCGGCGGCACAGAAGGCACCAAAACGCGCCTGGGTTTTGCGGGTCTTAAAATTAAAAACCTGGGCTCATTTGATTACGGCCGTAACTACGGTGTGGTGTACGACGCAATCGCGTTCACCGATATGATGCCTGAGTACGGCGGCGACACCGGTATTACTGATAACTTCATGGTGGGTCGTTCTAACGGTCTGGCAACTTATCGTAACCAGAACTTCTTCGGTCTGGTTGAAGGCCTGAATTTTGCCATGCAATATCAGGGCAAAAACGAAAACGACGGACGGGAAGTTAATAAAGGCAACGGCGACGGTTACGGCGCATCACTGGATTATGAAAATATTGCAGGCACCGGTATCGGCGCTGCATTAGCCGGTTCTTCTTCTGATCGCACTAACGCTCAGAGTAACGCTGTTTACGGCAAAGGCGACAAAGCTTCTGCATGGGCTACCGGCCTGAAATACGACGCTAACCAGGTTTACCTGGCGGCAATGTATAACGAGACAAACAATCAAAGCCCAATTACAGTCCCTGCAACAGGTGCGATTGCAAAAACCAAAGGTTTTGCTAACAAAACCAAAGGCATTGAATTTGTTGCTCAGTACCAGTTCGAAAACGGCCTGCGTCCTTCTGTAGGTTATGTACAGTCTAAAGCGCAAGATATCGAAAACGGTATTGGTGATGCGGACCTGGTGAAATACTTTGAAGTTGGCGCAACGTACTACTTCAACAAAAACATGTACGTTTATGCTGACTACCTGATCAACCAACTGAAAGACGATAACGCGTTGAAACTGAATACCGACGACATCATGACCGTCGCTATGACCTATCGCTTCTAAGTTGACACCACGAGTTATTACCCGTTTCTGTGTCTGAAAATGGTAATCGCAAAGGCAGAGTTCATTGGCTCTGCCTTTTTTTATGCCTGTGTTTTGCTGTATTCCCCGCCGTATAAATGCCCAAAAACCCATTCCTGCTCAATGATTTATCTACCTATAACCTAAAGACATACCCCCTAACTAAACAAGTATTCGCAAGCGTTGCCTCCACATGAAATAGTCAGTCTCACCGGTGACAAAAACCGGATCTGTTCCCTGACATTTTTTTTGGAGAGAGACTGACATGCAACATATTCCCATGCCGTATCTGCTGTTCCTCGGTGATGTGATGGATCCGCTGGCGGCGAAAACGGCGCGTGGTATTTACGTCTGGCGTCCAGACGCCTGCGTGGGCCAAATCCGCCTGGCAGCGGACTCGGTATCCCTGGGTCTGGAAGAGATGGATATCGCGACCGCCAAAGCCCGTGGTGCAAAAACCATGGTACTCGGCACGGCGAACTCGGGTGGCAAGCTGCCTGCCCACTGGTTGGACTCGATCAAAACCGCCATCCGCGCTGGGTTGAATGTCGCCAACGGTTTGCATCAGGGCCTCAACGATATTCCTGAACTGGTGGAGCTTGCAAAAGCGCATCAGGTCGAACTGTTCGATGTGCGCCACATGCGCCCGGCGCTGGATACCGGCACCGGCATTAAGCGCAGCGGCAAACGTATTCTGACCGTTGGCACCGATTGCTCGGTGGGAAAAATGTACACCTCGCTGGCCCTCGAAGCCGCCATGCGTGAGCTGGACCTCAATGCGGAATTTCGCGCAACCGGTCAGACCGGCGTGCTGGTGGCTGGGGCAGGTATCGCCATTGATGCGGTGATCGCAGACTTTATCTCCGGTGCGGTGGAAGCCCTTTCCCCAGCCAATGATGAACATCACTGGGACATCATTGAAGGTCAGGGGTCGCTGTATCACCCGTCGTTCGCCGGGGTCAGCATGGGGCTGATTCATGGTGCGCAGGCCCATCTGCTGGTGATGTGCCATGAACTGGGCCGCCCGCATATGCGTCATTTACCGCATCAACCGATGCCCACCCTGCGCCAGTGCGTGGAGACCAACCTGGCGGCCGCACAGCTGACCAGCCCGCAGGTAAAACTGGCCGGTTTCTCCCTCAATACCTCCGGCGTGAGTGAACAAGCCGCCAGGGCCGCACTGGCCGAGATCGCCGCTGAATTTGGCGTTCCGGCCACCGACCCGGTGCGCTTCGGTATTGAGGAAATGGCGCAGTGGATTAAGGACAACGGCTGATGATCACCATGACTTTTGAAACGCTGGAGTTACCCCTGGCCCGGCCTTTCGTGATTTCACGCAGCGCCCGCACGGCCGTCACCGTGGTGCGTGTGCATCTGACTGACGGCGAATATCGCGGGAGCGGTGAATGCACACCGACGCCGCATTATCAGGAGTCGGCAGAGAGCGTGACCGACCAACTGGTGTTGATCCAGCCACAAATAGAGCAGGGGTTAAGCCGCGAGGCACTGCAACAGGTTCTGCCACAAGGTTCAGCGCGCAATGCCCTCGACTGCGCGCTGTGGAAGTTGGATGCCGCACGCCAGGGAAAAACCGTCTGGCAACTTCTTGGCGTCACTCCTCCCGCGACGGTTGTCACCGCTGAAACGCTGAGTCTGGACACGCTGGAGAATATGGTGGCTGCCGCCACACAAGCGGTTGCCGGTGGCGCTAAGCTGCTGAAGATTAAACTGAACCGTGAGCAGATCATTGAGAAGGTCGCGGCAATCCGCAACGCGGCACCGCACGCCACGCTGGTGGTTGATGCCAATGAATCCTGGGCCGGGCTGGATCTGGAAAGTCTGTTCCATGCCTTACATGATTTCACTGTCGCGATGATCGAACAACCCCTGCCAGCCGGTAATGATCACGATCTGGTCCGTTGTTTGCACCCCATTCCGGTGTGTGCTGATGAAAGCTGCCATCAGCGTTCTGACATCGCCAAATTGCGTGATCGTTACGAGATGATCAACATCAAGCTGGATAAATGCGGTGGCCTGACCGAAGCGCTGGCCATGAGCACTGAGGCCAAAGCGCTGGGTCTGCGGGTGATGGTCGGCTGCATGCTGGGTTCGTCGATTGCCATGGAGGCCGCGCTGCCCGTCGCCGTGCAGGCAGAACGGGTCGATCTCGACGGGCCGATCTGGCTGGCTCAGGACGCCGAACCGGCATTGCGCTATCACCAGGGTGAAATCTGGTTGTAATTTCCCCTGACGTACCCTTAAGGAGACGCTTTTTGAAGACAGAACCGGCCACTCAAGACAACCCCAGCGATGCGCAAACCGCGTCAACGGACAAGCCTCACCGGCCCATTCTGCAGGTGAATAACCTGTCGGTCAGTTTTTCTGGCCGTCAGGGCCAGACGCAGGCACTGAAAGGCATTTCCTTTTCTATTAATAAAGGTGAAGTGGTGGCGGTGGTCGGTGAAAGCGGCTCCGGGAAATCGGTTACTTCACTGAGCGTCATGGGCCTGTTGCCTGATGCTGCCCGGATTAACGGCGGTAACATCGACTTCTTTACCCGCGACGGCGAGCGTCACCCGCTGGTGGCAGCCTCTGCCGAGGCACGACGCAAACTGCGCGGGCAAGAGATGGCGATGATTTTTCAGGAGCCGATGACCTCCCTCAACCCGGTGCTGCGGGTGGGCGATCAGCTTACCGAAGCGCTGCTCGATCACCATATTTGCGGTAAAAAAGCCGCGCTCGACAAGGCCCGTGAACTGTTGCGGCAGGTGCGTATTCCTGATGTCGAACGTATTTTACAGTGTTATCCGCACGAACTGTCCGGCGGCATGCGTCAGCGGGTGATGATTGCTCAGGCGCTGTCGTGTGACCCCGCGCTGCTGATTGCCGACGAGCCGACCACCGCACTTGACGTCACCGTGCAGGCCCGCATTTTGCAAATTCTGCGTGACTTGCAGCAGGGCACCGATATGTCGGTCATGTTCATTACCCACGATATGGGCGTGGTGGCTGAAATTGCCGATCGCGTGGTGGTGATGTATCAGGGCCGCGTGGTGGAGCAGGGCCATGTGACCGAGATCTTCGCCAACGCGCAACATCCTTATACCCGCGCTTTACTGGCGGCGGTGCCAAAACTTGGCGATATGCGGGGCCTGAAATGGCCACGCCGTTTCCCGTTGTTGAACGTTTTTTCTGCGCCAGAAAAGCAATCGATTGCAGGTGATGATGCTCACGTTTTAGCCCATCACGGTGATCAGATCACCGCCAATTACGACGTGCCACCCCTGCTCGATGTGCGCGGGTTGCGCGTCTGTTACCCGATCCGCTCCGGCGTGCTGTCGCGGGTGACGAAAGAAGTGCATGCGGTGGAGCAGATCGACTTCTCCATCTGGCCGGGGGAAACGCTGGCGCTGGTGGGGGAGAGCGGTTGCGGAAAATCCACCACCGGCCGGGCCATTTTGCGCCTTGCCGACAGCCAATCTGAAAGTATTCATCTCGAAGGTAAAGAAATAACCCTGTTGCGGGACCCGCCGTTTCAGGCGGTACGCCGTCAAATCCAAATGGTATTTCAGGATCCCTACGCGTCATTAAATCCGCGTTTAACCGTGGGTTTTTCCATTGCTGAACCGTTGCTGCTGCACGGGCTGGCGAAGTCGCTGGCCCATGCTACGCCGACGGTTAACAAACTGCTTGAAAGTGTCGGGCTGGAGCCATCACATGCGCGGCGTTACCCGCATGAGTTCTCCGGTGGCCAGCGCCAGCGCATTGCCATTGCCCGCGCGATGGCCTTGCAGCCGCAAGTGATCATTGCCGATGAAGCGGTGTCCGCGCTGGATGTGTCGATTCAGGCGCAGGTGGTGAATCTGATGATGGATCTACAGCGCGACACCGGCGTGGCCTGGTTATTTATCTCCCACGACATGGCGGTAGTGGAACGCATCGCTAATCGCGTGGCGGTGATGTACCTCGGACAGATTGTGGAGATCGGTCCACGCGAGGCGATTTTCAGCTCGCCTCAGCACCCTTATACCCGTCGTTTGCTCAGCTCTGTACCGGTGGCGGATCCGTCACGGCGGACGACGCGCAATTTTGATGATGTGGAAGTGAAATCGCCGGTTCATCCGGCGGGAATGCAGATAGATAAAATCAAATATCGGCGGGTAAGCCCGCACCACTGGGTATCAGAGACCTAATTTACGCTTATTTTTGGGACACACAGGAGAAGTACATGCAATCGACTTTTTTACATAAAACCCTGGTAGCTGCCGCACTGGTGCTCAGTTTTTCGGCCACGGCCCAGGCCAAAGACCTGCGCATCTCTATGTACGCCGACATGACGGGATTTGACCCACACGACACCACGGACACCCTGAGTTACTCCGTGCAGAGCGCTATTTTCGAACGTCTGTTCCAGTTCGACAGCAAAATGGCGGTGGTGCCGGTACTGGCCACCGATTACACCAGTAACAGTGACGCCACCGAATTCACCATCAATCTGCGCCATGACGTGACCTTCCAGGACGGCACGCCGTTCAACGCCGATGCCGTGAAAATCAACCTCGACCGGCTCGCTAACCCGGCCAATCACCTGAAGCGCAACGCGCTGTTCAGTATGATCAAATCGGTCGACGTGGTGACGCCGTATCAGGTGAAAATCACCCTGAACAAACCTTTTGGCGCGATGATCAACACGCTGGCGCACCCCTCGGCGGTGATGCACAGCCCGGCGGTGCTGAAACAGTATCCGAATGAGCAGGATCTGAGCGTGCACCCGGTGGGGACCGGGCCGTTTAAGTTTGTCGAATGGCAGCAGGGCAAAGACGTCAGGCTGGTGAAGTACGATAACTACTGGCAAAAAGGCTGGCCAAAAGTGGACTCCGTGACGCTTTACCCGACGCCGGAAGACTCCACCCAGGTGGCAAAACTCAAATCAGGCGGCGTGGATGCCGTGTATCCGCTGCCATCGGATCTGGTCGATACCGTGAAAAGCGATCCGAAACTGGATATCTCGCAAAACCCCGGCATCTACCTTTATTACATCGCGTTCAATACGCAGAAAAAAGAGTTCTCAGACGTGCGTGTGCGACAGGCGATTAACTACGCCATCGACCGTAACCTGTGGCTGAAAGTCGGTTTCGCGGGTCTGGGTTCGCCGTCCACGTCACCGCTGCCAAAAAACGTCCAGTTCTATGAAAAGCAGACTTCACCGGATTACAGCTACAACATCGCTAAAGCGAAAGCGCTGATGAAAGATGCCGGTTACGAGAACGGCTTTGATGTTGAACTCTGGAGCTCCAACAAAACTGACCGCATCCGCAGCGGCCAGTTCCTCAAACAACAACTGTCGCTGATTGGCGTACGGGTGAAACTGGTGCCGATGGACTCCGGTTCGCTGAACCAGCGTCTGTGGAGTACGCCGAAACCGGCGGATGCCAAAGTCGAGATGTATTATGGCGCGTGGTCGGCGTCAACCGGTGATGCCGACTGGGCGCTGCGTCCGCTGTTTGCCACCGAATCCTGGATCCCAACCGGCTATAACGTCTCCTACTACAGTAACAAGCAGGTGGATGAGGCCATTACGGCGGGCCTGCAAACGGCTGACCCTGCCAAACGTAAAGCGGCTTACGCCGACGCGCAAAAGCTGCTGTGGGCTGATGCGCCGATGGCTTACCTCGGCGTACCGGACAATCTGGTCGGCAAGAGCAAAGATCTCTCCGGCGTGTATATGTTGGCGGACGGTTCGCTGATCTTCAATCAGGCAGAGTTTAAGTAATTTTCTGGTTGTTCGGCTCCTCCCGTGAGACGCGGGGGGAGCCAGCACCACCTGTCATGAAGGTACGGGAAACACATTTATGCTGACCTATTTTATCCGCCGGTTACTGGAAATGATCCCGGTGCTCTTGGTGGTGTCATTGCTGGTTTTTGGTTTCATCAAGCTACTGCCGGGTGACCCTGCACGTATTTACGCCGGACAGGATGCACCGATCGAAGCGGTGGAGTCAGCACGGCAACTGCTTGGCCTCAACGATCCGCTGCCTGCGCAGTACTGGCGCTGGCTCGACGGCATGGTACATGGCGATTTAGGTACCACCTACCGCACCCGTCAGCCGGTCAGCAGCGTCATTGAAAGTGGCTTTATGCCGACGTTATTGCTGGCGCTGGCCGGTTTTGCCTGGTCAGTGGTATTGGGATTGGTGATCGGCGTGGTGTCGGCGCTAAAGCGCGGGAAATGGCAGGACTGGACGCTGATGAGTATGGCGGTGGGAGGGATTTCCATGCCGCCGTTTTGGCTGGGGTTACTGTTGATCCAGTTCGTCGCCATGCCGTTCGGGCTGTTTTCGGTCAGCGGATTTAACCATCCCAGTGACATTATCTTACCGGCGATCACGCTGGGGTCATCGGTGGCGGCAGTGATGGCGCGTTTTACCCGCTCGGCGTTTCTCGACGTGGCGCAAGAGGATTATGTCCGCACCGCCAACGCCAAAGGGTTGCGCGCGCAGCGGGTGACCTGGAAACACATCATGCGCAATGCGCTGATCCCGATTATTACCATGCTCGGCCTGCAATTCGGGTTCCTGCTCGGCGGCTCGATCATTGTTGAGAGCGTATTCAGTTGGCCGGGTCTGGGCTGGCTGCTGATTGAGTCGATCAAAACGCAGGATCAGCCGGTGATTCAGGCGCTGGTGATGCTGTTTGTGTTCGAATTTATTCTGATTAACCTGCTGGTGGACCTGCTCTATGCGGTGGTTAACCCGGCTATCCGTCTGCGTTAAGGAGGCCTTATGACTGAGCCTGTAATTGTCACGCTTGCACCGCAGAACGACGACATCCGTTCCCCCTGGTACGATTTTTTTCATGCATTTATCCGCCATCCGATGGCCGTGGTGGCGGGCGGATTTATCCTGCTGTTGGTGCTGATCGCCATCTTTGCCCCGTGGCTGGCCCCGTATGACCCGATGACACCCGATTGGATGGCGCTCGGCGCTGGCCCTTCGGCCACGCACTGGTTTGGAACCGATGATCTGGGCCGCGACGTGCTGAGCCGTATCATTTATGGTTCGCGCATTTCGCTGTACGTCGGTGTCTTCTCGGTCACGCTCGGTATGGTGGTGGGTGTGTTTCTCGGGCTGTTGGCGGGCTATTACGGCAAATGGCTGGATATGCTGATCATGCGGGGTTCGGACGTGCTGTTTGCTTTCCCCGGTATGCTGCTGGCGATTGCTGTGGTGGCGATCCTCGGCCCTGGCCTCAACAACGTGATTATCGCGGTGGCGGTGTTCAGTGTGCCGGTGTTTGCGCGCATCGTGCGTGCCGCCACGTTATCTATCAAACAAAGTCCCTATGTTGAAGCGGTTCGCTGCGTTGGTGCGCCTGACCGCGTGGTGCTGCTGCGTCATATTTTGCCCGGCACACTGTCGAACGTGATCGTCTATTTCACCATGCGCATCGGTACCAGTATCCTGACGGCGGCCAGTCTCAGTTTTATCGGCCTCGGCCCTGAGCCGGACGTGCCGGAGTGGGGCAACATTCTGGCGATGAGCCGCAACATGATGATGGCCGGTAAGTGGCATGTCAGCGTGTTCCCCGGTCTTGCGATCTTCCTCACGGTATTGGCTTTTAACTTGCTGGGTGACGCCCTGCGCGACACGCTGGATCCTAAACTGAAGAAATGACAACAGAAACTGATGATTTTTCCTCACCTGGCCTGCAGACGCTGCGCCAACGTTGGGCTGATAAGCGGCAGATTTTCCATCCACGTTTTCCCTGCGGACCGGGCAACAGCCTGAGCGATGTGGCCGGTATCACCGTCGGCCACAGCACACTGGCGGCGGGCGATGTGCAGACGGGTGTCACCGCGATTGTGCCTCCCGGCGACAATCTTTATGCCCAGCCTTTGCCCTGTGGCGTCTCGGTACTTAACGGTTTTGCTAAACCCATGGGGCTCATTCAGCTAATGGAATTGGGCGAACTGCAAACGCCCATTTTGCTCAGCAACACCTTCGCCACCGGTACTCTCTTCAACGCACTGGTGAAGCGCAGCTGCCAGCAATTTCCGCACATCGGACGCCCTGATCCGACCATCAATCCGCTGATCCTCGAATGCAATGACTTCTATCTCAATGATATTCAGGCGATGGCGGTCACTGAAAACCACGTGCTGGCCGCGCTGGATACCGCCCGTTGCGACTTCGCCCGTGGCAGTGTGGGGGCAGGGCGCGGAATGAGCTGTTTCGGGCTGAAAGGCGGAATTGGCACCGCGTCGCGCTGGTGCGAGAGCCTCAATGCCACGCTTGGCGTTCTGGTGCTGGCCAATTTTGGTACGCTGTCTGAACTGACCCTTGATGGTGTGCGGGTCGGTGCGGCGGTACAGAACATCTTGCCGCAGCTGGCACCGCAGGTTGATGCGGGATCGGTGATTATTATTATGGCCTGTGACCGGTATCTCGACAGCCGTCAGCTTACGCGTATCGCTAAACGGGCCGGTGCCGGGTTAGGCCGTCTGGGAAGCTACTGGGGCCACGGTTCCGGGGATATTTCGCTGGCGTTTTCTACCCAACGCGCCGGTATTCTGCCCGCCGATCTGGCTCTTGAGCCGCTGCTGGCGATGGCCGCAGACGCTACCGAACAGGCCGTGCAGGACGCCATGCTCAGTGCTGAATCTGTTACCGGATTTCGCGGTAATCACCGCGTTTCCTTGCGGGATATTTTGGATCACTACAACGAGAAATCATCATGAAAATCTTTATCTCTGCCGATATCGAAGGTGTGGCGGGCGTGATGCGCCCTGAGCAGTGCAGCCCTGGCAATGCGGACTATGAGGCTGCCCGTGCATTAATGGAGCAAGAAGTGAATGCCGCGATTGACGGCGCATTTGCCGGTGGCGCAACCACCGTCACGGTGGCAGACAGCCACGCGACGATGCAAAATCTGCGGGCTGAAAATATCGATCCCCGTGCGCGCCTGGTCCAGGGCAAACCCCGGGCTTTATCGATGATTGAAGGTATTGCGCAACAGCAATATGACGGCCTGATGCTGGTGGGTTTCCATACCGCTGCCGGTGAATCCGGGGTGTTGGCGCATACCATTAATGGACGGGCGTTTTACCGGGTAAAACTGAACGGGCAGGTGGTGGGTGAAAGTGATCTTTACGCCGCGGCGGCTGCCGAACTCAACGTGCCATTATGGCTGGTGACCGGTGATGACCAACTGGAAAGGTGGATCAACCAGCACTATCCGTATGCACAGTTTGTCTGTGTGAAACGCGCGATTTCCGCCAACGCCGCCGAATCTGACAGCCCGGCGATTGCCCGCGCTCAGATCCGCAAACAGGCCACCCTTGCCGTCACCAAAGCCGTACCGGGGATCACTAACCGTTTCGCCTCGCCGTATACCCTCGAACTGATGGTGACTAAACCGGTGCTGGCGGATATCTTCATGTTGATCCCCTGCGTCGAGCGCCTTGACGCTGTCACCGTCAGTTACACCAGTGCCAGCGTTGCACCGGTCATCAGCTTACTGAGTGCCTTCTCTTATCTGGCATCAACACAGAAATAATAGATCAGCGAACGACTGAGCTTTTTGCTACTTTCAGACATCGGATTTTGTGAAGGTCATTAAGCGTATGCGTTTACGTCATATCGAAGTGTTTCAGGCGGTCTTACAGGCGGGCAGCGTCAGCGGCGCGGCGCGCTTGCTCAACGTGTCGCAGCCGAACGTCAGCCGGGTGCTCAATCATGCCGAGCAACAGCTGGGCTTTACGCTGTTTGAGCGCAGCCCGCAGGGATTGATCGTCACGCCAGAAGGGCGTCGGCTGATGCCGGAAGTTGAGGCGCTGTTCAGCCACATTCAGGCCATCGGCGTGCTGGCAGAACAGCTGCGCCAGGGCGAAGGGCAGCATGTGCGTATCGGTTCGGCGCATGCACTGGGCCACAGCGTGATGGCACCGGTGCTGGTGGATTTTCGCCGTCAGATCCCCGGTGGCAGTGTCGAACTGGTGACTGGTCACTTCAACACGCTGAGTCAGGATCTGCTGCATTATAAGATGGATTTCGCGCTGGCTTTCGGCGAGCAGGTTTCGTCCGAGTTGATCTCCGAGTCTATCTACCACGCTGATATGGTGGCGCTGTTACCTCCTGACAGCCCGCAGGAAGGGCCGGTTTCGCTGAGCTGGCTGTGCGACAACGATTTACTGATGTTGCAACAGCAAGACCCGCTCGGTCAGGTGCTCAGCCGTGTATTACGCGAAAACGGCCTCACGCCACGTTCACAACTGCACATTAAAACCTACTCGGTGATCGCCGATCTGGTGCTGGCCGGTGGTGGCGTTGGCGTCGTCGATACTTTTACTGCGCGGCGTTACATCAACCAACTTAAAATTCTGCCCGTGGTGGAAGCTCTGCCGTTTGAGGTGATTTTACTCAGCCGTAAAGATCAGCCGTCATCGCAGGCTGCGCTGAAGCTGAAGCAGTTAATACGGCACAAGCTGTTTTGTCTTCAATTTCGACTTTAACTTCAAAACCTGTGCTGTGTTTGTCCTTAAAAATGTCGAGGCCGCGTTCAAAAATGTCACCGGCAAGTCGGTGGCGAGACAACGTTTTTATCGTTGGCTCAAACCCGCAGCCGGGAATCGCGGAGCGATGACATTTTGCGGCTATAACAGAAATACCTGAAACACGGCCATTGTGACCAGCGCAGCTGCTGAAGCCGCATAAAAAAACGCAGGAGTTCCAAGAGGAGGCGCGTTTACGCCTCCTTTTGGGCGGGTTTGGGCGGCAGCCCAAGGTCTTAGGTGTGGGCCGACGCCCACGATCTTGAATTTGAATTTAAAGGCAGCTTTGGGTCGCTACCCCATAGTCCTGTATCAACTGCTGATAGAGCTCCACTCCCTCATATAAGCGTGCCACCACGCAATATTCATCGGTCTGATGCGCCATCGACGGTTCTCCCGGCCCGAGGATGATGCAGGGCGGTGCGCCGAGCGCATTAATCAGCAGGGCGGCGTCGGTAAAATAGGGCACAATCCGGGCTTCGAGAGGGGCGGCGTGAAGCGGTTCGCAGAGTGCGAAGACACTTTGGATCCACGGATGTTGGCGCCCGGTGAGCACAGCAGGCAGGTCAACCAATGGAGATATGGTGACACTGTCACTCAGGTGATGCTGTAATCTCTCTCTGAGCCGGGTATGAACCAGCGTCGGGTCGGTGCGTATGTCGACGTCAAAACTGGCGCGATCCGGCACCGAGTTGATATTCAGACCGCCGCGGATAGTGCCGACGTTCAGGGTGGGTTTTTTCATCAGCGGATGCGGCGGGCCGGGATCGAAATGGCGGATTTTACCGATGGCGTCTGCCGCCAGATAAATGGCATTAATGCCCAGTTCCGGCATCGCGCCGTGCGCGGTTTTACCCTGCGTTTCGCAGCGCAACCAGAGTGCGCCTTTATGCCCGATTATCGGGTAATTGGCCGTCGGTTCACCGACGATCAGCGCACCGGGTTGCGGTAATGTGATGGAAGGATCGTTAATCATTGCCCGCGCACCGTCGCAGCCGGTCTCCTCACCTCCGGTGAGAATCAGCACTACGCCGTTCCCCGCAGCAATAGCTTCCGCACTGTTCATACAGGCGACAATAAAGGCGGCAATGGCCGCTTTCATATCGCTGCTGCCACGTCCATAAATCCGGCCGTTATCGATTTCACCAGCGAACGGATCCCACTGCCACGGCGCATTGCCGAGCGGCACGGTGTCGAGATGACCCGTGAAGGCCAGCGGTTTACCGGCGGTTGACCCCGGCAGCGAAGCCAGCAGGTTGTAACGGTTTTCACCGAAGTGATGCAGCTGAACATCAAAACTATTTTCAGTAAGAAAGTCCGCCAGCCAGCGCAGGCATTGCGCTTCGTTACCCGGCGGATTAAGGGTATCGAAACCCAGCAGGGCGCGGGTCAGGGTAATGACGTCTTCATTCATGCTCAGTCCCTGGCTAAACGGTCACGATTTTATGGAAAAAACGCGTTTTGGGTTGCCAATCAGCAGCGTTTCCAGTTGTTCACCGGTCACACCGTGGCGGCGCAGGCGCGGCACAAAATGTTTGAGGATATAGCCATAACCCTGACCGCCAAATTTGGTCAGCATGGTTTTCAGAAAAACGTCCTGCGACAGCAATACCTGTTGGATAAAACCGTCATCGATCAGCTCGCGAATAGCGCGGGCGTTATCTTCGTCAGACGGCGACTGGGCGTTTTCATCGGCGTAAAAGTAAGACATCCCAATCATGTCGTACTCCAGATACGCACCTCGCCCGGCCAGCGTGCGCTGGTAATTTTTGTCCGCAAAGCTTGGGTTCATATGACACAGCACCACATTGCGCAACAAGGTGCCTTCTTCCGCCAGAATATCCAGCACCTTATGACCGTAACGCTCCCAGCCGGGCAGGTGGATTTGCATCGGTACGCCGGTTCTGGCACTGGCCCGCCCGGCGGCCCGCAGTGATTTCTCTTCATTTGGCGTAAACGCCGCTGACACACCGATTTCGCCAATCAGACCCGCCACCACCTCGGGTTTGTCGCTGAAACCACCGACGTCATAAATAATCTGATCGGTCAGCGTTTCCAGCGAATGCGTTTTGACGTAGTCAGGGTGGGACGGTTCGAGGTAAAAACCGGTGCCCATAATGATGTTCAGGCCGGTCAGACGCGAAATGCGCTGCAAGGCTTTAGGATCGCGACCGATACCAATATTGGTCGGGTCCACCACCGTTTCGCCGCCCAGTGCGCGGTATTTCATCAACTCTTCTATTGCTAAATCAGCATCAAATAACTGGCAGTTATCGCGGCTCATTAAAGGGTTGTGCTGTAATTCACCGAGGTTCTCGATTTTTACTGGCATTTCAGCCATATGCCTTTCACTGCAACAACACGGCGGCACCCATTTGCCCGAGGCGTCGAGCAGAATATGCTCGTGCATCAGGGTCACGCCGAGTTTCTCTACCGCCAGTGGCCCGAGAACGGTCATCGCAAAGCCGCTTTGTGTGCCGAGCGGAAAAGGATCGGCATGCCGGAACAGGGAACCTGAAAATGCAGAGTCTGATGACATGGCGCTATCCTTTTGTACTTCGAACCGGGTTAAAGATGCGGGTGTTAAGCCAGATGGCCAGCAAAATGATCAACCCGGTGGCGATTTGGGTATAAAACGGCGACATGTGCGACAGGATCAACCCGTTTTGGATCACCGCAATCGACAGCGCGCCAAGCAGAGTACCAATGATAGTGCCGAAGCCACCAAACAGGCTGGTACTGCCGAGCACCACGGCGGCAATCACCTGTAATTCAAAACCTTCACCCTGATTGGAAGAACCACTGCCCAGACGTGCGGTGATGATCATTCCGGCCAATGCTGCACACATGCCGCAAATGACGTACACGCGCAGCGTGATACTTTTGGTGTTCACCCCGGCCCGGCGTACCCCTTCGGCGTTGGCCCCGATGGCGGTGACATAGCGGCCAAAGCGCATGTGATTAAGCAATACATGACCGAAGAACAGGGCCAGCACGCCGATAATGGCAGGTAACGGCAAGCCGAGTACCCAGGCGCGGCCAAGCAGGCTGAACGGGCTGTCCGCCGGAATAGGGATGGAGTAACCCTGGGTAATGAGCAGGGCGATACCGCGAATAACCGCCAGCGTTGCCAGCGTAACGATAAAGGCCGGAATACCCTCATAGGCGATGAAATAACCGTTAATGGCCCCAATCAGCCCGCCCAGTAACAACCCACCGAGCAACACCACCGGCCACGGCAAACCCCAGTTATTCAGCGCAATCGCCGACAGCGCACCGACCAGTGCCAATGTCGAACCCACTGATAAATCAATGCCGCCGGTGGTGATCACCAGCGTCATGGCCGCGGCGACAATCAGTAATGGTGCGCTTTGGCGCAGAATATTCAGCCAGTTGGCGCCGCTGAGGAAGTTGTCGGTAGCAAAGGAGAACACCGCGCAGCAGAAAATAAAGAATACCGCGATGCTCACCACGCCGGAGTGGTTGTGCAGCATGCGCCGCGTAACCGATTGCTTAATAAGTCGGGGACTGGACATATTTATGATACTCATGAGCTAAGCCTTATCAGTCGGGATGTGCATCAACCGGCCACTGCCCGTTGCCAGACAGAAACGCAGCGCTGCGTGGGTCTAGTGATGTACCGTTCCGCGCGCAGAGTGCGTCTCGAATTTCTCGCCAACGATCAGGTTCACGATGTCAGATAGGCTGGTATCGGCGATCTGGCGGTCTGCCACGTTAGTGCCTTCGTACATCACCATGATGCGGTCACACACCAGGAACAGATCCTGCAGACGGTGGGTTATCAGGATCACGCTGACACCACGAGCGCTGACGCGTCGAATCAGTTCCAACACCGCTTCCACCTCGGCCACGGCCAGTGCGGCCGTCGGTTCATCCATGATCAACACCTTCGGCTCGAAGGCAGCGGCGCGGGCAATGGCAATCGCCTGGCGCTGGCCGCCCGAGAGATTGCGCACCAGCAGTCGGGTATCAGGAATGGAAATACCGAGCCCTTGCAACATGTCGCGGGCCTGTTCATGCATCTTTTTCTCATCAAGAAAAGGGATGCCCAGCACGCGGGTTTGCGGCTCGCGGCCCATAAACAGATTTCCCGCCACGTTGACCGTGTCGCACAGGGAGAGATCCTGATAGACCATTTCGATATGGCAACGGCGGGCGTCAGACGGGTTGGCAAAGTTCACCTCTTCGCCGTCGATGCGCAAGATCCCACCGGTCGGCACCACCGCGCCTGCCAGAATTTTGGTCAGGGTAGATTTCCCTGCACCGTTATCACCGACCAGCCCCAGCACTTCGCCAGGTGCCAGGCTCAGATTGACACCGCGCAGTGAGCGGATCGAGCCGTAGGTTTTGGTGATATTTACCATTTCCACCCGGGGTGAACCAGACAGATTTCTGGACATCTCTTGGGACATAACTGCTCTCCAACTGGTGAGGGGCTGGCGGGTGCAGAGCAAAGGTTTTCGCCGGAATGACCCGAGAAAACCTGCGATTGCCGCTGCTGACAGCGCCGTTTTTCTGGCCTTTCCCGGTTTTTCTTTCCTTGTAAACCGGTTTACCCGAAAGGCAAAAATAACGGCGATGTTTTTTCCCGCACCCGGAATGGTCAAAAAATTCTGAATGTGGAACTCTGTGTCGCCGATGTGAATGTAGCAGAATGTATGCCAGTTAATCGCAGGGTGGAAAGTGACGTGGTTCAAATATTAAGCAACGAGTATGTTAAATGCGCTATGTATCAATGTGATAATTAGGTGAACAAAAAGCTAAAATTTAATTTTTTGTGGCGGTTGTCACGCTTTCACCCCGGGCACATTGTTCTGCGGCAGCATTTTTCAGCGCAGTGCGTTGCACAAAAAAGGCGCAATTGCGCCTTTTTTGTGCACCACGACCCGCCGATCATGGGTGTTTGGCCGGAGGCGCGACGGAGTCACGGGCGATCCACTCCACCGGAATGCGTGTTACCGGCGGGATATCTGGCTGGTTGTTAAACAATTTGATCAACGTTTCTACTGCCGCGCGGCCCAGTTCACGGGCTGACTGACGAATGGTCGACAGACGTGGAGTGATCAAATCGGAATAAATCGCGTCATCAAACCCCACCAGAGAGAGCGCCTGCGGGGAGGAGAGGCCGCGTTGACGCAGGCCATCGAGCAGGCCAAGTGCCAAATAGTCACTGGCGGCGAAGATGGCGGTCGGTGGTTGCGGTAGTTTCAGCAGTGTATCCAGGGCTAAACGACCAAAGTTGCGGCTATACTCGCCGTACAGCACCCGGTCAGGATCGTAAGGCAGGCCGGCGTTCAGCAAAGCCTGACGGAAACCCTGATGACGTTCGCGTACGCTCATCAGTTCGTCCGGGCCGCCGACAAACGCGATGCGCTGATGCCCCGCCGCGATCAAGTGTTCGGCCGCCAGTGCGCCGCCGTGCACGTTGTCGGAAAAGACCTTAGGCACCGTGCTGCCCGGCACGTCTTCATCGAGTAACACCACGTGGCGCTGGCCTTTCAACTGCTCGCATAGCTGGCCGTTGTCCGGCCGGTTGGTGGTGAATAACAGACCATCGACCTGGCGGGTATCCAGCCAGCGGATGAACTGAGACTCTTTCTCAAGATTGTTGCGCGTCACGCATAACACCAGGCTGTATTTGTGCTCTGAGGCCGCCTCTTCCGCGGCGTCCGCCAGTTCAGCGAAGAACGGGTTGGCGATGTCCGGTAAGACCAGACCAATGGTTTCACTGCCACCCATACTCAGCCTGCGGGCCAGGCTATTGGCCCGATAATTCAGCGCCTTAATTGCGTCTTCGATACGCGCCACGGTAGGCTGGGGCAGGACGATGCTTTTGTTGAGATAGCGCGAGACGGTGGCTTTTGACAGGCCCGCGCGTTTAGCGACGTCTGATAAATTGGCCATTACTCTTTATCCTTCAAATTATGGCGGCTCTTGGCTCGGTGCTCACCATGCCACGGATCAGATAAAATTTATACTTGACAATTTTTGGGCCGCGTTTAATTGTAATTGGCAGTTTACCCGCACCACCCGTTTTACCGAAAACTCTCCGTTTGGAACGGTATTTTTCGTTTAACATGACATTCTGATGTGTGTCTCCCGCCAACGTTCCCTCATGGTCAGGTCATTTAACTGTGCCAGAGGTTCTGCTGAAGAATAAATCCTCTGCGTTTTATTCAGTTCGGCGCATTGCATTGCCATCACCAAATATTGAGGATGTCATTATGTTTATCAACACCAGCAACAATAAATCCGTTCCAGCATATAATGCGTTGAATTTAAAAAAATCCGCTTGCGCAATCATTGCATCATTGGGGCTTTGCATTTTTAGTTATTCCGCCTTTGCCGCCGAAGCACCGACCTATGCGTTAGTGCAAATTAACCAGCAGGCCTTGTTCTTTAACTTGATGAATAAAGGGGCAGAGGAAGAAGCCGCGAAATCGGGTGCGAAATTGGTTATTTTCAATGCCAATGATAATCCTGTTTCCCAAAATGATGCCATCGAAACCTATATTCAACAGGGTGTGAAAGGCATTATGGTTGATGCGATTGACGTCAATGGAATTTTGCCTGCCATTAAAGAAGCCGAAGCGGCACATATACCGGTGATTGCTATCGATGCCGTATTGCCCGCCGGGCCACAAAAAGCCCAGGTTGGGGTCGATAACCTCAAAGGTGGGGCGCTGCTCGGTAATTACTTCACCAGTTACGTAAAGAAAAATATGGGCGATAAAGCCAGGTTAGGCATTGTCGGTGCGCTGAATTCGGCGATTCAAAACCAGCGTCAAAAAGGGTTTGAAGATACGTTGCAGGGGCACCCTGGCATCAAAATCGTGGGCGTGGTCGATGGCCGTAACATTCAAGATGACGCGCTAACGGCGGCTGAAAACCTGATCACCGGTAACCCGGATATGACGGCGATTTACGCCACCGGTGAACCCGCGCTGCTGGGTGCTATTGCGGCGGTTGAGAATCAGGGGCGTCAGAAAGACATCAAAGTCTTTGGCTGGGATCTGACCTCAAAAGCCGTCAGCGGCATTGATCAGGGCTACGTGGCGGCCGTGCTGCAACAGGACCCGAAAAACATGGGTGTTGAGGCCGTCAAGGCGCTGAATAAAATTGTGGTAGAGGGCAAAACGGTGGATAAAAGTATCCAGGTTCCGGCCACGATCGTGACCAAAGCTAACGTCGATACTTTCCGTCCTTTGTTCAAACAATAACAATATAATCGTTTTCTATTAGCGGGTTATGAAATCATAACCCGCTTTCAGGCCCCGATATTTAATTTTTTAGCAGCGTCTCCAGCTCGGTCGCGGAAGGAAAGGCACTGAAGGTACCCGAGCGGCCAATGGTGATTGCCGCGGCCTGAGCGGCACGTTGCAAATCGAGTTTCTCAGGCTCACTGGCATTGCGTTGCAGCATGGCGGCCAGCATCACCGCCAGGAAGGTATCTCCGGCGCCGGTGGTATCTACCACATGGCAGCGCGGTGTATCGACCTGAAGGTGTTGCGCCTGTGTGGCAAGATAAACGCCTTCGGCACCGAGAGTTATGACGACGCTCGATACCCCGGCGGCCAGTAAATGATGTGCCGCTTGTGCAGGGTCAGCCGATGTCGCGCTGAAGTACTCAGCTTCGCCACGGTTGACCACCAGCAGGTCAATCAGCGGCCAGAGCTGGCTGAATGCCTGTTTGACCGGCGAGGGGTTGAACACGGTGAGTAACCCGCGTTCACGGGCGTGGGTGAAAATGGCAGCGGTTTTCTCCAGTGAGAAATTCCCCTGCTGCAACAGCACGTCACCGGATTGTGCCGTGGACAGCGCCTGCTTAATGTCGGCCAGTGATAATGCGTCGGCGGCGGTGGTGGTAGTAATAATAGAATTATCACCGTCAGACGTATTTAAAATCAGTGAGGTGTCGGTGCGGCAATATAAAGATTCATCAGGAAGAAGCGTTAATGATTCCTGAGCTAGTTTTTGACGGCACCACTGGCCCTGATTATCATTGCCAGTGGCGGCAATAAGCACTGTGCTGACCGCACAGCGAGAAAGTATGACTGCCTGATTGGCGCCTTTTCCGCCCAGATCCTGATTTATTTTCTGGCCGTGAACGGATGCGCCTTTTTCTGGTATTTCATTTATTACATACGTTTCGTCAACGCTTATATTACCCACGACGAAAACACGCATAGTTAATCCCCTGAAAGGTGAATGAAGATGGCGTCTATATCAGCAGGAAAACCCAGCGCGATTCAAGAGATATTTTCCCGTTCTAAAGCAATAATTGGCGTAGTGCATTGTGAAGCTTTTCCCGGTTCGCCGAATTATCAGGGAAAATCAATTAATAAAATAATTGATGTGGCCTTGAGTGATGCTGAGGCTTATTTAACCGGGGGGCTTCATGGGCTGATTATTGAAAATCATGGCGACATTCCTTTTTCTAAACCTGAACATATTGGTCATGAAACCGCGGCATTTATGTCGGTGATCACCGACAGAATTAAACAGGAGTTCGGCTGTCCGCTCGGCATCAACGTACTGGCCAACGCGGCCATTCCGGCGTTTGCCACGGCGCTGGCGGGTGGGGCGGACTTTATCCGCGTCAACCAGTGGGCCAATGCCTACATTGCCAACGAAGGTTTTATCGAAGGGGCGGCAGCGACGGCGCTGCGCTACCGTTCACAACTGCGTGCCGGGCACATTAAAGTCTTCGCCGACAGCCACGTCAAACACGGCAGTCACGCCATCGTGGCGGACCGCTCGATTCCCGAACTGACCCGCGACGTCGATTTTTTCCTGGCCGATGGGGTGATTGCTACCGGTCAGCGCACCGGCGACAGCGCCACCATGGAAGAGATTGACGAAATCCGTTCTGCCACTGAACTGCCACTGCTGGTGGGTTCCGGCGTCACGCCAGACAATATCTGTGCCATTTTGCAGCGCACGCAGGGCGTCATTGTGGCCAGCACGTTGAAGTTTGGCGGTGTATGGTGGAATCAGGTTGAGCTGGAACGCGTTAAACATTTCATGTCGGTAGCCCAGGCCGGGCTCGAGGAGTAGCACTGTGACAGGACAGGTTTTTACCGAACAGCTGCTGGCCGAGCATCACGAAAGCTGGCAGGCGATGCAAACTCACCCCTTTGTCACAGGCATTGAAAATGGCACGTTGCCGGCACGGGTGTTTAATCAATATTTAGTGTTCGAAGGGGATTTCGTCGCGACCGCTATCGGCATCTTTTCCCATGCGGTGATAAAAGCACCGGATATTCGCCATCAGCGCTGGCTGATAGGCGTGCTGGATGCACTCGCCAATGAGCAAATTGCCTATTTCGAACGGGTGATGAACGAGCGCAATATCGATCAGGCGCACTATCATCACAGTGCGCCTGAGGTCTACCGTTTCAGTCAGGGCATGTTAAGCACCGCTGAAACCGGCAGCTATGCCGAGATTCTGACGCTAATGTTCGGTGCCGAATGGATGTACTACCACTGGTGTGAACGGGTCAGTCGCTCAGACATTGCGGACCCCGACGTGAAAGCCTGGGTGGCGATGCATGCTGAGAAAACCTTTATTGATCAGGCCAGCTGGTTGAAAGCAGAACTCGACCGCTGCGCCGCCCAACTCACCGCCGCCGAGAGGCAGCGCCTGTCGGTATTGTATGGGCAGGTATTACAGTGGGAGATTGATTTTCACAGTGCGGCATTTATTGAATAACGCTTTCCCGGCCAGGGTTGAGCCACCAAAAAGCCTTCCATCGGAAGGCTTTTTTGCATCTATTCGTCGCAGAGACCTATGCCGTGGGTTTCCAGTTGATACGGCATTCATCACGACGGAAACTCAGCACCCGGCTGCGGTTGGAGATCAACTTCACGCTATAGCCCTGGAAATAGAGGCAGAACGATTTTTGCCACGGACCGTCAGGCATTTCTACCAGCAAACGCCCCTGACCGAGCGACGTCAGCGTGCCATGGCTGCGCTGAGGACCTACGCCCATCACGAACTGATCCCCTTCGATATCGAACGCGGCTTTTGATTCAGGGTGCAACCAGCGGCCCTGCACCATTTCCAGACAGTTATTGGTTTCGACCGGCACAAAGTGGCGTGGTGCGTGCCCTATTTCCCCTTGTATGGTGTGCCCGTCCCAGCGCAGACGCATGGGCATATGGGCGGACAGCGAAATGGCCTCGTGTTTATCCGTGCCCTGATACAAATTGTCACCGGACCCCAAATAGCTGGCGACGCCCTGACTGACTTTCAGCCAGTAAGGCTCGGCGACGCTGGCATAGAGTCCATCAGGAATGGCCGTGCTGCACGCGGGGAGTGGGCTTCCGAGCAGGGCCGCCATTACTTCAAGTGCCGCGCTGGAGGCAGTGGTATCTTCGCGGTTGGAGACCAGCGCCACACCGGCATCCAGCTCAGGATGCAGCAGGAAGTAGGTTTTATAACCGGCGTGCGAACCGCCGTGGCCGTAGACCTGATAGCCGCCGATCGTCGTGGAGGTAATGCCCAGCCCATAAGCAGAAGGAATTCCCCCGTGCAGGTGACGCGGTGCGGAGAGTTTTTCCAGCACACCGGCACCTGGACCGCTGTTCGCTAACAGGCTTTGCAGCCATAGCGTGAGCGAGCGCAGGCTGCCGGTCAGGCTGCCTGAGGCCGACAGATGCAACCCGGCGCTGGCCGTTTTCCAGCCGGAAGTGTCTTTCCAGTAGCCGGGGATCAGGCCAGGAACCACATCAAACCAGGTTTCCGGGGCGTGCAGTGCGATGTCCAGCGGTCGGGCAATGTGCTGTTGCAGCAGGTCTTCAAACAAAATTCCTTTGCTGTTTAGAATCGCTTCAACCAGACGGTAGCCGGTATTGGAGTAGGATATTTCAGTGCCCGCCGGGAAGTTCAGCGAGCCTTCCTGGGAGAGAAATTCAAGAATAGCGGCCGGTTCACTGGCGGTATAGACCGACACGCCAAGCAGCGAGAGGGTTTCGCGCACGTCGGGCAAGCCACCGGTCATATCCAGCGCCTGACCGAGGGTGACTTCTGACATCGGGGCTTTCAGCTGGGGCAGATACTGGCCGAGAGTATCATTGAGGGATAATCCCGCATCACTGCAATATAGCGCCAGCGCCGCGAAAATATGCTTGGTCACCGAGGCGTAGCGCACCACGTTATCAATAGTGAAACGTTCACCGGTAGTGAGATTTGCCAGGCCGCCTTCGGCATGGCCGCGAAGGGCGAGGCTGTCAAACACGGCGATAGCGCCACCGGGTTCCCCGGGCTGGTTCCATTGGTCGGTAATGTGTTTGGCAGCAGTCAGTGCCGCCTGCCACTGCAACGACTTCTGTGATGCTGATAGGGTGGATGTCATTCCTTTTCCCCTTGGTAACGTTAATCTGTGATTGAAAGGCAGCTGCAGCTGCCCGTTGAAACCGTGCTCACGGTGGCTTAACCCGGTTCCTCAAGACTGAGACTTAACGATCGCAACTCTGCCGTGTGCGGGTGGGTGACGCGTCCTGCCCGTAAATCGTCTGCGCTCAGAAGCTCGACCATTTCACCACCGATCATCACTCCGATTCTGGTGCAAAGGTGCGTAACGACCGCTAAATTGTGGCTAACCAGAATATAAGTCAGCTTGCGGCGTTCTCGCAGGTCAGTCAGCAGGTTGAGGATCTCCGCTTGTACTGAAACATCCAGTGCTGAGGTCGGCTCATCCAGCAGCAGGATTTCCGGTTCGGAAATCAGCGCCCGGGCAATGGCTACACGCTGTCGTTGCCCACCAGAAAGCTGATGCGGAAAGCGAAAACGCACCGATTGCGGTAATCCAACCTCACTCAGCGCATCGCTAATGCGTTTCTCGATGTTAAGAAAACCGTGCACGATCAGCGGTTCGCTCAGGATACGGTCAATGGTTTGTCGCGGATGCAACGAACCATACGGGTCCTGAAACACCATCTGTACGCGGCGGTAAAAGCGTTTTTGCCGCACCGGCTGTTGCGCCTCTCCGCCAATCGTCATGCCGCCGGACCACGCCTGATTCAGCCCCACCAAAGCGCGCAGAATAGTCGATTTCCCCGAACCGCTTTCGCCGACGATGCCAAAACACTCGCCGGGCGCGACCGCGAAACTGACCCCTTTTACCACCTCGGTATCGCCAAAGGAAATGCGTAAATTATCTAAGATTATCTTGGCGTTAGATTTCTCGATGCTGTCACTCATGATGTTTTCCACGCCTCGTCACGTACCAGCACCGGCAGCCGCGCACGCGGGTGTTTCAGCGACGGCAGGCACTCCAGCAGCCCTCGGGTATAAGGATGCTGCGCATTGAGCAGGTCACCGGCCTGTAGGGTTTCGACAATGCGACCGGCGTACATGACCGCCACACGGTCACAGAATTTTGACACCAGCGGCAAGTCGTGGCTGATCAAAATCAGCCCCATGCCCCGGCTGGAAACCAGATCGTCAAGCAGGCGCAGAATTTCCGCCTGCACCGTGGCGTCCAGCGCGCTGGTGGGTTCATCGGCGATCATCAGCTCCGGGTCCGGTGCCAGCATCATGGCAATCATCACCCGCTGGCCCATGCCGCCGGACACTTCATGGGCATAGCGCTGGGCCACTTTATGCGGCTCGCGGATGCGTACCTGATCCAGCAAATCGATGGCAGCTGCCATCGCCTGTTTTTTACTGCCGCCTTTGTGGGTATGCCAGGCTTCGGCTATCTGTTTACCTATCGGCATCACCGGATTGAGCGAATATTTCGGGTCCTGCAAAATGAAACCCACCCGTTTGCCACGGATCTGCCGCATCTGCTTTTCGCTGGCATTACGCAGATCGATACCGTCGAATGAGAGGGTGTCGGCGCGGCATTTGGCGCTGGCGGGCAGCAGATTCATCAGACAACGTGCGGTCAGGGATTTCCCCGAGCCACTTTCGCCCACGATGCCGAACTTCTCTTTACCGAGGGAAAGTGACACACCGCGCACGGCGTCGAAATTGCCGCTGCGGCTCTCAAAGGTAATGTGCAAATTTTTGATATCGACCAGCATCAGCGCTCCTTAGGATCGAGGACGTCACGCAGGCCGTCGCCGATAAAGTTAAACGCCAGAGACGTCATGAATATCGCCAGGGCCGGGATCAGCGGCACCCACCACTCTTCGAACAGGAAACGGCGGGCGGTGGCGATCATCGCCCCCCATTCCGGCGAAGGCGGCTGCGCGCCCATACCCAGAAAGCCCAGGCTGGCAGCGGTAATAATGATCGAACTCATGTCGAGCGTGATACGTACCACCAGACTCGGTACGCACAGCGGCATGATGTGCCGCCAGATGATACGGGCTGAAGTGGCACCCGTCAGACGACAGGCCGCGATGTAATCCGTACCGCGTACCTGCATGGTTTCGGCGCGGGCCAGACGCGCATAAGGCGGCCAGGCGGTGAGGGCGATGGCCAGGATGGCGCTCTCAATGCCCGGTTTCAGCGCGGCGACAAACGCCAGAGCCAGAATCAGACGTGGGAACGCGAGGAAAATATCGGTGATGCGCATCAGGATGCGGTCCAGCAGGCCACCGGTATACCCGGCCACGCAACCAATCAGCAAGCCGAGCGGTGCGACAATCGCCACCACGGTGATCACCATGCCGAGCGTGATCCGCCCGCCGTAAAGTATTCGGCTGAAGGTATCGCGGCCCAGCTCATCGGTTCCCAGCCAGTGCAGCGAGGAAGGTTTTGCCAGACGGTTAGCCAGATCCTGAGTGCCAGGCTCGTAAGGGGTCAGCAGCGGCGCACAGAGGGAAATGATTAACACCAGCAGCACGGTAAACAGGCCAATCACTGCCAGCGGATTGGCGCGCAGGCCCAGCCACAGGCGGTAACGGCGTCCCCAGACGGCCTGCGTTCGTGTCAGCGGCGTATCGGCCAGCAACCAGGCGCGAGTACCTGCGCGGGGGTGCGGTAAAGCAGGGAGAGTGGTCATTTTACGCGTGGGTCCAGAAGTCGGTAGAGGAGGTCGGCGAACAGATTGAGCATGACGTAAATCGCGCCAATCAGCAGCGTGGAGCCAATCACCGGGTTCATATCGGCGTTCATCAGTGACACGGTGAGGTACTGCCCGAGGCCCGGCCAGGAGAAGACATTTTCCGTCACCACCGCACCTTCCAGCAGACCCGCATAGGTCAGCGCCAGCACGGTGATCAGTTGCACACCGACGGTCGGGAAGGCGTGCTTCCAGATCACCGTCTGCGCCGACAGGCCTTTGGCGCGGGCGGTGATCACAAATTCACCGCCGAGCGCGTTGAGCATGAAGGTGCGGGTCATACGGGTGATATACGCCATGCTGAAATAAGCGAGGATCAGCACCGGCTGCACCATGTGGGCCAGTGCGTCACGAAATGCCCCCATATCACCGGCCAGCAGGGTGTCCACCGTCAGCAGCCCGGTGACCTGCGGGATCATGTCCTGATAGATGATGTCCTGACGGCCCGGTCCCGGTGCGATACCGAGCACCGAGTAGAAAATCAGCAAGCTGAGTAGGGCCAGCACGAACACCGGCAGCGAATGACCGGCCAGACACACCACGCGGATGGTCTGATCGATCCAGCTGCCCTGACGCGTTGCCGCCCAGACGCCAAGAGGAATGCCGATCAACGCCGCGATAATGATCGCGGCGGTAGCCAGTTCCAGCGTGGCGGGAAAGAAGCGCGCAATGTCCGTAATGACGGGGTTAGTGGTCACGGCTGAACGGCCTAAATCACCGTGAAACACCTGATTGAGATAGTGGAGGAACTGCATCCAGAGGGGCTGATCCAGCCCCATTTCATGGCGAACGCGTTCGACTACCGCCTGCGGTGCGTTGTCGCCCACCGCAGCCAGGACCGGATCGGTCGGCATGACCCTGCCAATAAAAAAGGTCACCACCGACAGCCCGAACAAGGTAAGACAAACGCTGATGCAGGTACTCAGAAAACCCTTGAGTCTCTTGCTCACGCTTTCACAACCTTCTCATAAGGGCTGGTGCTCATCACGGTTAATACCATACCGGAAATCTCATGACGGCAGGCTGCGGTCAGCGTCGGTTGCATCATGATGGCAAACGGGCTGTTCTCCATATGTTTGGTCTGCAACTCTTCGTACAGCTTGATGCGGGTGGCCGGGTCCGGTTCGTGCAGCGCTTTCTGGCTGAGATCGGCAATCGACTGATCCTGCCAGCTGCAACGCCATGCCAGGGTACGGCTTTTGGTTTTGTCGGTGTTATCCGGGTTGCTACAGAACGCTTCGGCGTTGGAGTTCGGGTCAAAATAGTCCGCGCCCCATTGGGTGAAGGCCAGTTGTTGCTGACGGGCGCGCATTTTGGTCAAAACCTGGCGGCTTTCGGCGGCCAGTAGGGTCACCCTGATGCCGATTTCCGCCAGATTGGCCTGCAATGCCTGCACGATGTCAGCCTGCGGCGAAGAGGAGTAGTGATCGAGGGTGATTTCAAAACCGTTCGGGAAACCGGCTTCGGCCATCAGCGCTTTGGCCTTTGCCACATCCCGCTTGTACATGATGGTGTTGACCGCCGCCGGGAAGCCTTCGGGCAGGAAACTCTGATGCACTTTGTGGGTCAGCGGCACAATATGCTGCTGAATATTGTCGTAATCGATGGCCCATTTGATGGCTTGCCACACCTGCGGTTTAGACAGGTTTGGGTGCGCGGTGTTGGCGGAAAGCATCATGGTAGCGGCGATGCCTTTGCGCACCAGCGTGAAGTTTTTATCGTCAACCAGCGGACGCAACTGCTCGGTGTTCAGGTCACGGGCAATATCGATATCGCCTTTTTTCAGCATCAGCAGTTGCGCAGAAGGATCGACGATGTGGCGCAGGATAATGCGCTGAATCTTACCGGCGTGTGGGTTGTTTTTATTGGTTTCCAGAATGACCGACTCACTGACTTTCCAGTCACGCAGTTTGAACGCACCGGAACCGGCGCTGTTTTTCTTCAGCCAGGCGTTACCCAAATCATCACCGACCTGATTCGCCATACAGGCCGATTTCTGCACGATGCTGCCGACGTTGGCACTCAGGCAGTACAGCAGGAAGGATTCAGAGGCCGGTTCGGCGGTTTTGATCACCAGCGTTTCGGCGTCCGGTGCGCTGATAAAGCCCGCCACGTTGTCTTTGGTGTAGCCGAACTGGTTGATGATATAGGCCGGGCTTTTGTCCAGTTTCACCGAGCGCTGCAAAGAGAACGCGGCATCTTCGGCGGTGACAGGCTGGCCGTCAGCCCATTTGGCTTTCGGGTCCAGTTTAAAGGTGAAGGTTTTCATGTCAGGAGAGGCGGTCCAGGACAGGGCCAGGTCACCTTCAATTTCATCGGGGGAAGCCAGTTTTGGTTTCACCAGTTGCTGGTACATATTGCCGGTGATTTCACTGCCGACCGATTCAAAGCCTTCGTGCGGGTCAAGGCTGGTAATAATGTCGAGTTTGATCGCCATCACCAGAATAGAGGTTGGGGTGGCCGCAAAGACGGGTTCAAAGCTCAAATAGGACAAAACAGGAACAGCAGCAAAACCGGTAACAAATTGACGCCTGGTAACCATAATAACTCCCATGATGTTGATAGTTAAATCAAAAATAGAAAATGACTCTGGTGAACCCTTGACTTGAAAGCATGCTGGTGGTTTTAATTGAAAATCAGCCACGCGTTTAACACGCTGTTCTTACATCTCAGAAAAACTAATCTGAAAATGCGAACGCCTGGTCATCGGTAGTGCAGTAACGGGCGTTAAATGCACCGTGGACGAGCAAAATGTCAGCGGTTTTTGTCATGCTTAACCAAGGGTAGACCTTTTTTATGAATAACGTAGCGCACGGAACTGAAGCCTTAATGCCGGTATTTGACGGACATAACGATGTTTTATTGCAACTTTGGAATGCACATCGCGAAGATCCGGCACGGACTTTCCTTAATGGTCCTGCCAGCGGGCAGATGGATTTGCCGCGCTGTCGTGAAGCAGGCTTTGCCGGCGGGCTTTTTGCCGCCTGGGTGCCGTCTCCACGCTTTGACTCTGCAAGTAGCGTGCCGGATCTGACTATCGACCCACATTTTTTACTGGAAGGTACTCAAAAGCATGCGGATTTTTCGCCGACCCCTTCTTTCGAATTTGCGCGTGACGTCACAATTGGCATGATGGCTTTTTTGCTGCGTATTGAAGCGCAGTCACAGGGCGCGGTGAAAATTTGCCGCAGCGCAAAAGAGATTCGCGGGGCGATGCAAAATCAGGCATTAGCTGTAGTTATGCATATTGAAGGGGCGGAGGGCATTGACCCGGAGCTCTACACCCTCGACGTGTTGTACCAGATGGGGCTGCGCACGCTTGGGCCGGTGTGGAGCCGCCCGAACATCTTCGGTCACGGCGTGCCGTTTAAATTCAACACCACGCCAGATACCGGACCAGGTCTGACCGACCTTGGCGTGAAGCTGGTTGAGACCTGTAACCGCAAACGCATCATGGTGGACTTGTCGCACCTCAACGAAAAAGGCTTCTGGCAGGTGGCGGAGATTTCAGACGCGCCGCTGGTGGCCAGCCACTCCAACGCATTTTCGCTCTGCGCGCAGTCGCGCAACCTGACTGACCGGCAGCTGGAAGCCATCAAAGAGACACAGGGTTTTGTGGGCCTGAACTTTGCCACGCCATTCCTGCGTGCAGACGGTACGCGTGATGCGGATACCGGCACCGATGACTATCTGCGTCATCTGGACTATCTGCTGGAAAAACTGGGTGAAGATCACGTGGGCTTTGGTTCAGATTTTGACGGCGCCTCAATGGCACCTTTTATGAAGGATGTGAGCGGTTTACCGGTGCTGATTAACGCCATGCGTGAGGCCGGTTATGGGGAAGCGCTGATCAGCAAGATTGCGCATAAGAACTGGATCAACGTGCTGGAAAGAACCTGGGGGGAATGAGTTTTCCTCCCCTTTGCAGGGGAGGATGTCGCTATTACTCAGCAAACAGCGTCTGCTTCAACGCACGTTCAACGCCGCGCAGTTCAGCCAGGCCTCTGAGACGACCAATCGCCGAATAGCCGGGGTTGGTCTTTTTATGCAGATCATCGAGCATCTGATGGCCGTGGTCCGGGCGCATCGGAATAGGGCGCAGATTGCCCTCCCGCTGACGTTTCTGCTCTTCAGTCAGAATGGCTTTGATCACCGCCACCATATCCACATCACCGTCCAGATGGTCGGCTTCATGGAAGCTGCCCGGCGTGGCTTCGCGCTGAGTGGCGCGCAGATGGATAAAGTGCACACGGTCAGCAAAGGTGGTCATCATCTTCACCAGGTCGTTATCTTCGCGCACGCCATACGAACCGGTGCAGAAACAGAATCCATTATGAATGCTGTCGACGGTCTCTTTCAGCCACTGCATGTCTTCGATGGTTGACACAATGCGCGGCAGGCCGAGAATCGGACGCGGCGGGTCATCTGGATGTACCGCCAACTTCAGCCCGTGCTGCTCGGCCACTGGCACGATGCTGCGCAGGAAGTGCGCCATGTTTTCGCGCAGTTTGGCTTTGTCGATACCGTCGTAGGTGGCCAGACGGGCGCGGAACTGCTCCAGCGTGTAGCCCTCTTCAGCACCCGGCAAACCGGCGATGATATTAGCGACCAGCGTCTCTTTTTCCGCATCGCTCATCGCTTTGAAGTAGGCCGCGGCCTGCGCCTGCTCGTCGGCAGAGTAATACTCTTTTGCCCCTTCGCGTTGCAGCAGGTGCAATTCGAAAGCGGCAAAGGCGATGTGGTCAAAACGCAGGGCGCGCGAACCGTCCGGCAGCAGATAGCCAAGGTCGGTGCGGGTCCAGTCCAGTACCGGCATGAAGTTGTAGCAGACCGTATCAATGCCACAGGCCGCCAGATTACGGATGGACTGTTGATAATTAGCGATATGTTTTTCGACGTCACCGCTGCGGGTTTTGATCTCTTCATGCACCGGGATGCTCTCAACCACCGACCACACCAGATTTTTTGCAGCCAGTTCGGCCTGGCGTTTTTTAATCTCTTCTACCGGCCACACTTCACCATTGGCAATATGATGCAATGCGGTGACAACGCCGGTAGCACCCGCCTGTCTGACATCATCCAGTGAAACGGGGTCTTTCGGGCCATACCAGCGCCATGTTTGTTCCATGTGAAACTCCTTATGTTCAAATGTGTGTACTTATTTTCAACAAATAGAAAAATTATTCAGCCGACTCGATCGGATCTTTGACGATGAAAAAATAAGAAAGTGCGCCTGCGAAGGTCACGCAAGAACAGACCACCAGCGCCCAGTTAAATGACCCCGTGGTGTCAAGTACCCAGCCAGTAATAACCGGTGCGAACGAGGCAAAAATGAAACTGCCGAAGTTCTGAATGCTGCTGACCGATGCCACCATGCGTGACGGGGTGATCACCTGCACCAAACCCCATGCGGAGGTACCGGCAAAGTGAATAAAGAACAGCGCCATGCTGATGAATGCTACGGCCATTGCCGTGCTGCTCGACTGAATCACCAACAGAGTACAAACCGCAGAACAGACCAGCCCGAAGCAGATCAGCGCCTTGCGGCTTTTCAGCAGTGAGTACCCTTTGTTAGCCAGTTTGTCGGCAACGACGCCATTGACCAGCATACCGAGCGAGCCAAACAGGAAAGGAATCGCCGCTACCCAACCGGTGTTCGCCAGACTCAGACCCCGTTCAGCCTGCAAATAACCCGGTAACCACGCCAGATAGAGCCAACCGGTGTAGTTCACGCCGCTGAAACCTAAAATCATGCCCCAGACGGTGCGGCGTTTGAACAGCGAACCCCATTCGGCGAAACTCAGACGCGTTTTCGCTGCGGATCCTCTGCCTTCATCAAGATAGGCCTGATCTTCTGTGCTCAGGTTCATCTGGTCGTGGTTGCGATACCAGGCGTACCAGCAGAGAGCAACCGCGATACCGGCCACGCCGATGATCACAAACATCATGCGCCAGCCGAAGGCCAACATCAGTGCGACCAGAATCGGCGGGGCAAAGGCCTGTCCTATCGTGGTAGATGAATTAAATATCCCCATCGGCAGGCCGCGTTTTTTGACGTTAAACCAGTCGTTGACCACTTTGACGCCGCTTGGCATAAACGGCGCTTCGCCGATGCCAAGACCAATTCGCAGCATAATAAAATGGCTGAAGCTGTTTACGCTACCTGCCAGCGCCTGCATGGCCGACCAGAACAACAGACCACCGCCGAGAACCACACGCGGGCCGAAGCGGTCGAGTAATATGCCGCTCGGCAACTGTGAAATTCCGTAAGAGAGCGAGAAGGCCGAGAGCAGGAAGCCAAACTCGGTGGCCGACAGGCCGAGATCCGCGCGGATGGCCTGATTGGCAATCGACAACGAGCCGCGGTCGAGGAAGTTAATGATGCCGGCCAGAAACAGCAGAGTGAGGGAAATGGTCTGAATACGTTTAATTTTTTGCGATCTGGCGATGTTCTGCGGCAGAGCCTGTTCAACAGAGGAAGAAGACATAGCAGGTCCTTTCATAGGGCGGATATCATCATAAGTTCTGCGCGTTCCTGGTGATAAATGCGCAATCTGTGACATCACTTGTTTTAGTTTTCTTGACGCCGTGCAGGTTGGAAGTTCAATCTACAAACGTTGCATGGTCAGGTGGTAGGGTGGTCAGGCCACCTGACCGCTACATCATTCAGCATGAAAAGGATCATTAATGTGATCTGCTTTGCAATTTTCGGATCGGCAGAAATTTTTGTATGCTACCTGCCGACCAGAGAACAGGCTTCAGCCGGAGAATAAGAATGGCATTACCCACCCTAAAAGTAGAAAGGCTGTACCGCCAGATTTCAAACGTTCTGATTAACTGCATTAAGAGTGCTCAGTTTGCGCCGGGCGAGATGATCCCCTCCGAGCGCGATTTATCCAAACAGCTGGGCGTCAGCCGCTCGTCAATTCGCGAAGCGCTGATTGCGCTGGAGATCACCGGCTGGATTGAGATCCGCACCGGCAACGGCGTGTATGTCAGCAACCCGCTGCCGCTGCAACCGGTGACCCAGAGCGAGGAAGAGTTCAGCCTGCAGTCGCTCATCAAGGCGCGGCAGATTTACGAGTGCACCACAGCAGAACTGGCGGCGTTAAACGGCACCGACGATCAGCGCGAAAAGCTGGCAGAAATTAACCACGAACTGACCCAACTGAACATTAATAATGATGCATTTTTGGAAGAGGACCGCCGTTTTCACCTGATGATCAGCGAAATGACCGGCAACGAAGTGCTGCGCGACATGATGGAGTACCTGTGGGACAAGCGTAACTCCCGCCGCTTCGTGCGTCTGGAAACCCACTACACCGACACCGACTTCGCCCGCGAAATGAACACCGATCACCGGGCCATTACCGACGCCATCCTCGCGAGGGATGCGCAGGGGGCGAAGGCGGCGATGCAGGGGCACCTTCAGCATGTGTATGATCGGTTATTTAGTGAGTGATCGGCTTTTAAAAAAGCTTTAGTAAAATTTTTTCAAATTCAAATTCAAATTCAAAGTCGTGGGTGTCGGCCCACACCGACCAGAAGGCGGCCAGTCGCCGCCGCCCTCTGGACTCCCGGGCTCTTTCATGGGGCACCTGCAGCTGCGCTGGTCACAATGGCCGTGTTTCAGTCACCGCTGTTATAGCCGCAAACTCCGCCGCTGCGCGGTTCTCTCATTTCGGGTTCGGACCAGCTCGAAAAAACACTCTCGCCGTTTCTCACCGCTCACTCGACGTCGTTTTGAACGCGGCCTCGACATTTTTAAAGGCAAACACTGCGTTGGTTTTGAATTTAAAGAAGCTCCGGCCGCCTTCAAAAATGGCGCTGAGCAAGTGGTTCGAGACCTGAGGCTCGAACCCGCAGCGAAGGTACCGCCTAAGCGGCGACATTTTGCGGCTATCACGGTGGTACCTGAAACACGGCCATCCCGATTCAGCGATAGCGCGCAGTTAAAAAACGCAGGATTCCAAAGGAGGTTCGTTTAAACCTCCTTTGGGCCAGTGTGGGCGGCGAGCCCACGGTCTTGATGTTGAATTTAAAGATTTAAAGATTTAAAACTTCAAAAGCGGGTTTGGGCGGCAGCCCCAAAATTACCAGCGTAATTCTCGCCCCGAATACTCAATAAAGTGATGTCCACCTTTGCCGCGCCAGGCTTCGAACTGATCAACAATACCCTGGGTGCTTTCGGCGATGGTCAGCGTGGCATTCTCGCCGCCCATATCGGTTTGCACCCAGCCTGGATGAACGGATAAAAGCGTCTGTCCGTGCTTGTCAGTTGTCTCTTTAAGCCCGCGTGTCAGCATGTTTAACGCCGCTTTACTGGCGGAGTAGAGCGGATACGTCGCCACGTCGTTTTCATTCAGACTGGCCAGTTCGGAGGTCATCAGCGCCATGATGCCGCTCTTTGGTTTGAGCAAGGGCAGTAACTCTGCCGCGCAGCGGACTGGCGAAAAGGTATTGCTCATAAACAGCTGAGTGATTTCGTCGTCGCTGGCTTGCATTACGTCCTGATGATCCGGGCCGAATACGCCTGCATTGATGAAAATCAGATCAAACCGGACTTCTGCAAGTGCTTCTTTTACCGCGTGCCTTTCAGCCGGTTTGTTGATGTCGAGTTTCAGCCACTCCACTGAAGCGGGGGCGCTCTCAGGTGTTGCACCGCGTGTGGTGGCCGTCACCTGCCAACTGCGTTCTGCGAGTTGGTTAACCACACCTAAACCAATGCCGCGCGAAGCGCCGATAATCAGAGCCTTGAAGGAGTCAGTCATGTTTATCCTTTTTATCGTTAAGGGAGTCATCAAAAAATGCAGAAAAGTTGGACTTGTGCAAAGTGTAGCTTCACATTGTCTGCCACTGTCAGTGTTGAGTAATCTGGTCCTTTCTCAGAAAGAGGCAAAGGTAAATAAAGCATGATCGCCATGAAATGGTTAAGTCTCGGGTTTGTTTGCGTTCTGTTGCTGTCATTTGGTTACAGCTACGCGAAAGCGACACAAAGCAGGGAAGAGCCCGCCGGGCAGAACTGGGCGACAGCACGCAGGGATTCAGCAGGTATCGCGCCGGATCCGCATAAGCTGAAAAGTATCGCGATCATTCAGATATATACAGCGCCGACTTACGGCTGGCGCGGGCTGGTGGCGGTGCATCCGTGGATTATCTTCAAGCGTGAAGACGAAACACAGTTCACCCGCTATGACGTTATCAGTTGGGGCAGTACCAATGTGGTTCGCCGCGATTACGCTATCCCCGACGGTTACTGGTTTGGTTCACAGCCCAAACTGCTGGTGGAACACCGTGGTGCCAAGGCTGAAGCGATGATCCCGAAGATTGAAGCGGCTATCAACAGTTACCCTTTCCCGCACACCTATCACGCCTGGCCTGGGCCGAACAGTAATACATTTATGGCGCATATAGGCCGGGAAGTGCCTGATTTGCAGTTGGATCTTCCCTCAAATGCCATCGGCAAAGATTACCGCGCTATCACCGATCCGATCGGTTTACCACCATCGGGCCGTGGTGTGCAGGTTTCACTTCTTGGCGTGCTGGGCATCACGCTGGGTGTGGAGGAAGGTATCGAGGTGAACGTTCTGGGGCTTAATCTGGGTGTGGATATCAAGAACCCGGCACTGCGGTTACCGTTCGTGGGGCGCGTAGGGTGAGTTTTTCGAATGGCGCTCCGAATTCGCTTTTAAATCTTTAAATTCAAATTCAAATTCAAATTCAAATTCAAGGTCGTGGGCGTCGGCCCACACCGACCAGAAGGCGGCCAGTCGCCGGCGCCCTCTGGACTCCCGGGCTCTTTCATGGGGCACCTGCAGCTGCGCTGGTCACAATGGCCGTGTTTCAGGCACCGCTGTTATAGCCGCAAAATGCCGCCGCTTAGGCGGTGCCTTCGCTACGGGATTCGAGCCTCAGGTCTCGAACCGCTTGCTCAGCGCCATTTTTGAATGCGGCCCGGACTTTTTTAAAATCAAAATCAGATAGGTTTATTGTCTTTATTTTGTCTTTTATCTTTTGATGTACATAGCCGCTAAGGCGCAGTCAAAAATGGCACCGGATGAGAGGTTCGAGACCTATGGCTCGAACCCGAAAGACGGGGACGGCGAAGCCGTGACATTTTGCGCCGTGAACGGAAGTGGCTGAAACACGTGCCCTGCCAGCCGCGAAGCTGTCGGTGTCTCAGAGAAAAACGCAGGAGTTCCAAGAGGAGGCGCGTTTACGCCTCCTTTTGGGCGGGTTTGGGCAGCAGGCCCAAGGTTTGGAATTTGAAGTGGAATTTAAAAAGGGGTTTAGGGGAATCCCCTGATCACTCAACTTTTTCTTTAAACTCACAGAGGTCTTCAATAATACATGACCCACACCGTGGCTTCCTCGCGATACAGGTGTAACGCCCATGCAGGATAAACCAATGGTGGCAGTCAAGTTTGAACTCGGCGGGAACCACTTTCAGCAGTTTATCTTCCACGTCCTCTACGGTCTTTCCGGGAGCAAAGCGGGTGCGGTTACAGACGCGGTAGATGTGGGTGTCGACGGCAATGGTGGGCCAGCCGAAGGCGGTGTTGAGCACCACGTTGGCGGTTTTGCGGCCTACGCCGGGCAGGGCTTCGAGGGCGGCACGGTCTTCCGGCACTTCACTATTGTGTTTTTCCAGCAAAATGCGGCAGGTTTTGATCACGTTCTCGGCTTTGGCGTTGAACAGACCGATGGTCTTGATGTACTCCTTTACGCCGTCTACGCCCAGTTCAAGCATCGCTGCCGGCGTGTTGGCGACCGGGTAGAGCTTAGTCGTGGCCTTGTTGACGCTAACGTCGGTGGCTTGCGCTGAAAGCAGTACGGCGATCAGCAGCTCGAACGGGGTGGTGTACACCAGTTCAGTGGTCGGATGCGGGTTGTTTTCCCGCAGGCGGCTGAGAATCGCAATGCGTTTTTCTTTATTCATGAGGCATTGCCCGCGCTGCCTTTCGGCAGGGTTTCCTGCTGAGCGGCCTGAATTTTGGCGGCTTGTTTGGCTTTCTGGCGCTGGTCAATCAGGTATTTCCCCGCCAGCAGCAGGCCCAGACCGATAAACGCACCCGGTGGCAGCATCGCCAGCAGGAACGGGTTATCCAGATGAATCACTTCTACGCGCAGCACTTTGGCCCAACTGCCGAGCAGTAAATCCGCGCCGTTAAACAGCACACCGCTGCCAAGGATTTCACGCATGGAGCCTAAAACAAACATGGCCGCCGTCGCGCCGAGGCCGGTCATCATGCCGTCGAGTGCGGCCAGATGTACCGGGCTGCTGGCGGCGCAGGCTTCGGCACGGCCCACCACAATACAGTTAGTGACAATAAGCGGAATGAAGATCCCCAGCGCCTGATACAGACCAAAGGCGTAGGCGTTGATCAGCATCTGTACGGTGCTCACTACCGAGGCAATGATCAGCACATAAATCGGAATACGGATCTCATTGGGCACCCAGCGACGGAACGCGGAGATCATGGCGTTGGTACAGGTGAGCACCAATGTGGTGGCAAGCCCGAGGCCCAGCGCATTGGTGGCGGTCGAGGTTACGGCCAGCAGCGGGCAGAGGCCCAGCAACTGCACCAGCGAAGAGTTATTGGTCCACAGACCCTGAACAATTATCTTTCTGGCTTCACTCATCACGGGCTCCACAAGGGGTGAGGTGGGAAAGCTGAGACGGTACTGTCTCAATAAACAGTGCGGTGCGTTTAACCGAACGAACTACAGCACGCGGGGTGATAGTGGCACCGGTAAACTGGTCATACATGCCACCGTCTTTTTTAACCGCCCAGCGTACATCGCCAGAGCCGTTAACCACCTGGCCTGCGAAACTTTTGATCCAGTCTGAAACGCGAACTTCAATTTTGTCCCCCAGGCCAGGTGTTTCATGTTGCTCCAGCACGCGGGAACCGTAGACTTTGCCATGAAAATCAGCGGCAACCAGCAGCTGTATCGCGCCGGAATAGCCATCAGGTGCGGTGGTTTCAATCGCTGCCGCCACCGGTTTGCCGTCCTTGCGTGCCAGATAGAGGCGATGAGGCGTTGAGCTACCGAGGGACTCATCGGTGACGTTGTAACACTCATTTTGCATGTCATTATTATAGACATCCGCCGGGATCACTTCATCGAACAGATTCTTCTGCTGCAACAACGCCTGATGCTCAATAGTCGGTTTGGTGAGCATATTCACCACCGCCGTCATGCCGGTCATCAGCGCACCAAACACCGCCAGTGTGACACCGTGGCGGCGCATGGTCTGTAACATTTTGCCTTTTTCCATGCTGTCCTCAGCGGTGCCCGTAAACGCGCGGTTGGGTGTAGTGGTCAATCAGCGGCACGGTAATGTTCGCCAGTAAGACGGCGAAAGCGATGCCGTCAGGATAACCGCCATAAGTACGGATAAGCCACACCAGCAAACCAATCAGTGCGCCGAACAGTAAACGGCCTTTCGGCGTGGTTGACGCTGTTACCGGATCGGTGGCGATAAAGAACGCGCCGAGCATGGTCGCACCGGAGAACAGGCCAATCATCGGTGGCGGATAGGCTTCTGGTGAGAGGCCCCAGGCCAGCGTGGCGCAGAAGGTCAGTATCACTAACATACTGACCGGAATGTGCCAGCTGATGATTTTTTTCGCCATCAGGAACAGGCCACCGATGAGGAAACCGAGATTGATCCACTGCCAGCCCAGGCCTGCCAGGATCCCACTAAACAGCGGTTCGGCCAGCACCTGGTCGGCGCTGTGGCCGGAGCGCAACCCGGTTTTGAAGGCATCCAACGGCGTGGCCTGCGTGACACCATCGACATTCATCTGTAGCTGATAGGCGGTTAAATCCTGACTGTTATGGCCGGTAAAAATGGTCATCAGCGTATCAACAAAACTGACGTGGTGATGTTGCAGCGCATCCGGCGGCAGCCAGGTGGTCATCTGTACGGGGAAGGAGATAAGCAATACCACATAACCGACCATTGCCGGGTTGAACGGGTTTTGGCCCAGACCGCCGTATAACTGTTTGGCGATCACAATGGCAAAGACTGTACCGATCACCACCATCCACCACGGCGCAAGTGGCGGCAGGCTGATGCCCAATAACACTGCCGTCAGCAGTGCGGTGTTATCCCCCAGACGCTTTTGGACCGGCATTTTACGTAGCTGCAATACTGCGCCTTCGGTCAACAGCGCGATGACAATGGCCAGCGCCAGCTGCACCAGCGTGCCGTAACCAAAAAACCACACCTGGGCCAGCAGGCCGGGAATACAGGCCAGAATCACCATCAGCATAATGGTGCTGGTGCTTTGGCGGTTATGGGTAAAAGGAGAACTCGCGATTCGAAAGGCCATTTATTCCTCGTTCGACATGGTCTGAGCAGCGGCTTTACGCGCCTTAACCCGGGCGATCGCAGCAGCCACTGCGGCTTTGCGTGGATCGCTTTCTTGTTGTGTTGGTTCTGATGTCATTTCCTCAGACGTCTCTTCCTGCGCGGCAGCCTTTTTGGCTTTCGCGCGGGCAATGGCCGCTGCCACAGCGGCTTTACGTTTATCGTCGGCAGACGGTTGAGCCGGTTGAGCCGGTGACGGTGTCACAGATAGGGTGCTGTCGGTGGCTTCCACCACCAGGCCGGTATTCCCGGTTTTTTTGGCTTTCACGCGGGCAATGGCTGCTGCCACGGCGGCCTTGCGGGCACTGTCATCGTCAGTTTCAACCGGTGCCGATGGTGTGGTGACCGGCTCAGCAGCCACCGGGATTTCCTGAGTCGCGGCAGCTTTTTTGGCTTTGGCACGCGCAATAGCCGCGGCCAGCGCTGCCTGACGCGGATCGACTTCGGCGGTAGCAGCCTCAACGATTTCTACTTTCTCAAGCGGTGGTGTATCAAGCTTCACCGCTGATTTTTGGTGCTTCTCTTCGCGGGCCAGCTTCTCGCGTTCCATTCGCGCCTGTTTAGCTTCGAAACGGGCTTTAGCCTCGGTGGCTTTGGCGGTTTCTAAATCCACGGCGCGGATCTCGGCTTTCTCCTGGCGGTAATATTGCACCAGCGGGATATTGCTTGGGCAGACGTAGGCGCAGGCGCCGCATTCGATACAGTCAAACAGATTATGATTGCGCGCCTTCTCATGTTCCTGACCCCGGCTGAACCAGTAGAGCTGTTGCGGCAGTAAACCGGCCGGACAGGCATCCGCACACAGGCTGCAACGGATACAAGCTTCTTCGGGTTCCTGCTGGCCCATTTCGCTTTCTGAAGGCGCCAGCAGGCAGTTGGAGATTTTCACTACCGGCACATTGAGTGAAGGCAGGGTGAAGCCCATCAGCGGGCCGCCCATGATCACCATCTTTTGCGTACCCTGCGGGCGCAGCGCGCCTTCGGTCATCAGGTCAGCAATTGGCGTGCCGAGACGCGCCCAGACGTTGCCCGGTTTGCCCATCGCTTCGCCAGTCAGCGTCACCACGCGTTCAATCAGCGGCTCGCCGTCGATAATTGCGCGTTTAATGGCAAATACCGTACCGACGTTTTGCATTAAGACGCCAATGTGCGACGAGTGATGGCCTTTCGGCACTTCGAGACCGGTCAGGATTTTGGTCAACTGCTTGGCCCCACCGGACGGGTATTTGGTCGGCACCACCCGCAGTTCAATGGTGACGCCGTCAGCTTGTTCGGCGTTGATAGCCTGTTTCAGCGCACGGATAGCGTCAGGTTTGTTGTCTTCAATGCCGATAATCACCCGCTCAGGCCGGAGCATATGGCAAAGAATGCGCGTGCCTTCGAGGATTTCCCCGGCGTGTTCCTGCATCAGCCGGTCATCGGCGGTGATGTAAGGCTCGCATTCGGCGGCGTTGAGGATCAGCGTGCGGGTGGAAGTCAGACCGCCCTGAAGTTTGCTGGCCGTCGGGAACCCGGCGCCGCCAAGACCTGCAATACCGGCCTGATGAATCCGCGCGTTGAGCTCTGCCGCGTCAAGTTGACGATAATCTGTGACAACGTCACGATCAACCCAGCGATCTTCACCGTCGGCATGAATCAGGACACACAGCTCTTTCAGACCGGATGGATGCGCGGTGATATGCGGCTCAATGGCGGTGATTATGCCGGAGGTCGGGGCATGAACCGGCACGGTGCGGCCACGACCCGTAGTCAGCGGCTGGCCTTTTAATACCCGATCACCGGATTTCACACACAGCTCGCCTTCGGGGCCGAGATGCTGCTGAAGAGGAATAATAAAGCGCTCAGATAATGGCACACGGCGCAGCGGCACGTGGCTCGACTGGGTCTTCATTTCGGGCGGATGAATGCCGCCGTCGAAGTCCCACAGTTTGTCTTTCTTGAGTGCGGAAAACAGATTAAACATGGCGTTGCGCTTACTCCGCATGAATGACTTGCACCGGAATGGATTGCATATCCCACTTCCAGTTTGCGGTGGTGGTTTTAATCGGCAGCATTTCAATGCAGTCGGTTGGACAGGGGGCGACACACAGGTCGCAGCCGGTGCATAAATCGGTGATCACGGTATGTACCGCGCGGGTGGCACCCACGATGGCATCCACCGGGCAGGCCTGAATACATTTGGTGCAGCCGATGCAGTTACTTTCATCGATATAGGCCACGGTGCGAACGGGCACAGCCGCCGCGACGTCATCGCCGAGCGGTTGCGGTTCAACGTTGAGCAGCGCGGCGAGTTTGAGCATCACCGCTTCGCCACCGGGCACACATTTATTGATGCTATCGCCATTGGCGACCGCTTCGGCGTAGGGTTTACAGCCAGGGTAACCGCACTGCGCGCACTGGCTTTGCGGCAGGATATCGTCAATCTGATCGACAACAGGATTGCCTTCAACGGCAAAGCGGCGCGACGCATAGCCCAGCAGCAGCCCGAAGACCAGTGCCAGTGCCGTCAGCGCACCAATCGCAACCCACAGTTCAAACATTAGAATTTCACCAAACCGGTAAAGCCCATAAAGGCCAGAGACATCAGGCCCGCAGTGACCAGCGCAATTGACGACCCTTTAAACGGAGCAGGCACATCCGCCACCACCAGGCGTTCGCGGATAGCCGCAAACAGCACCATCACCAGCGAGAAACCGAGCGACGCGGCAAAGCCATACAGCGCGGACTGCATGAAATTGTGGGCCTGATTGATGTTGAGCAGCGCCACGCCAAGCACCGCACAATTGGTGGTGATTAGCGGCAGAAAGATACCCAGCAGGCGGTAAAGTGACGGGCTGGTTTTGCGTACCACCATCTCGGTGAACTGCACGACAACGGCGATGACCAGAATAAAGGCCATGGTGCGCAGGTAAACCAGACCCAGCGGCATCAGGACGAAAGTGTTTACAATCCACGAGCAGATATTCGACAACGTAATGACGAATGTAGTGGCTAATCCCATGCCAATGGCGGATTCGAGTTTTTTGGATACGCCCATAAACGGACATAAACCGAGAAACTTAACCAAAACAAAGTTGTTCACCAGCACGGTGCCGACGAACAGTAACAGGTAAGAAGTCATGACATTGCCTGAAGATAACGGGAAATAAATCAGCGCCTGACCGTGCAGATCAGAGGCTACAACCGCTTATTATCTTAAATAAGCGCCCCGGGGACAACGGGGTAACCACAGGGTTATTCGGTAAAGGTCTCTTTCACCCGGCGCGAACGTTTAAAATAAGGTACCAGCAGGGCCGCGGCCAGTAGCGCTAATAACAAATTACGCACGGCCATATCGTCATTAATCGGTGAAAAGGCGAAGGCTTTTACAGCCAGCAGCACGGTACACAATAACCAGATGATGAACATCTTTGGCACGTATCGGCTGCGTTTGCAGAACTGCCACAGCAGCGCAACAGTAAAAGCCCCCATCGCCAGCGTCGTCACGACCGAGAAATACCACTGCAGGGTAAATGCCTGCGAGTTGGTCAGCAGATAATCCCGCGATTCCGGCATAAACAGCGCCAGTGAAAACAGGACCAGCATTAGCGCGACACTCATCAGCGTAACAATCAGGTACGCCATCGGTGCCAGTAACCAGCCACCAATACGTTTGTAGCTTTTATCCGGGGAGATCGGTTGTTGAGACATAATCAGCCTTCGCTTTAGTACAGAATAGTTGCAGGTCTTATCCCGAACATCAGGGAAAGCCCGTCTTATAAGGCGCAGAAGTTTACCCTGAGATGCCGGGAGGCTCTATCGTATTCATGTGATTGATGAGATGAGCGGGATTGGATTTTTTTGGTTAACGGGCGCAGTTGGCTGCGCCCGCTGAACGGGTTAATGCAGGGGGATAAAGATTTGTGTGGCGACCACCACCACAATCAGGCCCACCAGTACCGGAACGGAGGTGCGTTTAACGACTTCAAACGGAGAGATTTTTGCCATACCTGCCACGGCGACAATCACGCCGGAGACCGGGGAAATAGTGCGGCCAAGGTTGGAGGCCTGCAACATAGGGATCACCAGATATTCCGGGTTAATGCCCATTTTACTCGCCAGTTTTGGAATGAGTTCCACGAAAGCGTAGAACGACGCATTGCCGGAGCCGGTCGTCATGGCGGCCAATACGGTGATGGTCACCAGTACCAGCATCATCACGATGCTGCCGGACCCGACGTTTTGCGCCAAACCAATCAGGCTGCTGATAAACCCTACGGTACTGAGGCCCTGAGCAAAGACGCCTGCTGCCACCAGCAGCATGACCACGTTGGCGAAGGCGTCCGCCATGCCACGGTAAGCCACATCCAGACCCGCGAACACTGCTTTACCGTTGCGGTTGCGGAACGTTTCGATCACTGCAGTCAGGACCATACAAATCACCAAAATGGTGATGATGTGCAGGTTAGGACCCCATTTTCCGTCAAAAATCAGTACGCCGACAATCGGTGTAAACGGAAGAATGGCGTAATACCACGGCGCATTGGTTTCAACCGGGGTGGTTTCGGTTTCTTCAATCACCACCGGGTTGCCTGCTTCGCGTTTGTCGAGATATCGCTGCCAGAAGAAGTGCGCGATGGCCATAGAGACGATGGCGGCGATGGAGATTGGCAGGGTAGCTTTAAAGGCAAAATCCACCAGTGACATATTGGAAGCCTGCGCGGCCAGCACGACGTCACCGGAGGTTGGGGACAAAATAATGGCCGCCGGAGAGGCACAAATGGCCGCCGCTGCACCCCGGCTGATGCCAACATTGACCATAATTGGGAACAGCGTCGCCATCAGCAGCACGCCCAGACCTGTTGCTGAAGAGACCGCCAGCGACATCAGGCAGGCCAAAATATAAGCGGCAACCATCAGTACATAAGGAGAGTTGATCATCTGTAGCGGACGCGAAGCCAGTCTCACGACCACATCATTAGCACCAATATGCGTCATGTAGGCCGCAAAACCACACAGCATCATGATCATCATGCCGAGATCGCCGCCACGGCTCATCAGCAGGATTTTCACGTACTCGACGATATCGGTGGCATTCCAGCCGGTCGATTTCGCGCTCTCTGGTAATACGTTGTTACCCATCAATGCGCTGATGATCAGCAACAGTAAGCCGCCCACCATCAACACACCGGTCGGCGAATAGCCTTTGATGATGTAGCGGCCCACCGCGACGGTCACCACCAGTCCTATCAGTAAATCCCACATAGTTTGAGTTCCCAGAAATTGTATAAAAATACAAAGGCGGGCACTGTGCACAATGAGAGGGTCAAGCGTCTATGACGTTTATCAATGAATTGTTGGTGAGTTATTGAGTGGAGTACTAAATGTGAACTCGGAGTCGCTTTTGAAAAAATGTCAGCCACGACCCAGGAAGAGAAGGTAAACCGCGTTGGGTTTAACGCCCATAAACCCTAACACCCCATTGCAACATCCCCTCCAGCATCGGGCGCAGCAGAGTTTGCAACTGCGCTGCTTTATCCGCGATAAACCCGAAAGGTTCACACTCTTCCATGTAATTACACTGCGCCAACTCCAGCTGAATGGCGTGTTGATGCTGATCCGGCTGGCCATAGGCCCGGGTAATATAGCCGCCTTTAAAGCGTCCATTGAGAACATGGCTGAATTGCGACTGTTGTTGGCATATCGCTTCAAGGGTTTGGCTCAATGCTGGCGCGCAGCTTGCGCCACTGTAGGTGCCGAGATTCAAGTCTGGCAGTTTCCCCTCGAATAAACGGGGGATCACCGAGGCGATTGAGTGGGCATCAAACAACAGCGCATAACCGTACTGCTGCTTAATACGCGCCAGTTCGGCGGCAATTTTCTGATGATACGGTTGCCAGATTTGCTCCAGATAGCGCTGGCGGCTTGCTTCATCCGGTTGATGTCCGGCTTTGAACGTCGGACGCCCGTCGAACAGGGTGTCGGGGAACAGGCCGGTGGTGGCGGTAGAATAGAGCGGTTGATCGTCTGACGGGCGGTTAAGGTCAATTACCAAGCGCGAATACTGGCCGACCACCATATTCGCGCCTATCTCGCGGGCAAAATCATACAGCCGGGGAATATGCCAGTCGGTGTCTGACAGCGGTAGTGCGTCGTCGCTCAGACCACTGGCGACCTCAGGCGTCAGCCGCGTACCGGCGTGTGGAATGCTGATTAATAACGGGCTGTTGCCCGCAGTGAAATGATAGGGTTCGGCAATGATGGGATTCGAATGCAGGCTCATGCGCAGGTAGCTCCTCTGATATGTCCTTGATAAATCACGGTGCAGGGCAGTTGTCCGCCCAACCAATAAACCAGTTCCGCCGGGCGCGCCAGTGGCCAGTGGACGAAATCTGCCACTTTTCCCACTTCCAGTGTCCCATGAGAATTTTGCAAACCCAGAGCACGTGCGCCGTGGCAGGTGACGCCAGCCAGCGCTTCCTCGGGAGTCATGCGAAATAGCGTGCAGGCCATGTTCAGCATCAGCCGTAGAGAGAGCACCGGTGACGTGCCGGGGTTGGCATCGCTGGCAATTGCGATAGGGACGCCATACTGGCGAAATAACGCTACCGGTGGTGTCTGCGTTTCACGCAATAAATAATAGGCTCCGGGCAGTAACACGGCGGTGGTCCCTGCAGCCGCCATGGCTTTCACATCCTCTTCGGTGGCGTATTCGAGGTGATCGGCGGAAAGGGCGGAATAACGTGCCGCAAGCTGGCTGCTGTGCAGGGAAGAGAGCTGCTCGGCGTGCAGTTTTACCGGTAACCCGAGGCTGACGGCGCGTTTAAATACCTGTTCAACCTGGGCCGGAGAAAAGGCCAGATGTTCGCAGAAAGCATCCACGGCATCTGCCAGATTTTCTGCTGCCACCTGCGGCAGCAATACGTCACAAATGTGCTGGATATATTCATCCGCCCGGCCTTTGAACTCAGGGGGCAAGGCATGTGCGGCCAGACAGGTAGATTTCACCCTGACTGGCATACTTTGTGCCAGCTCACGGATCACCCGCAGCATTTTCAGTTCGCTCTCGTCACTCAGCCCGTAACCCGATTTGATCTCGACACAGGTCACGCCCTCGGCCAGAAGGGGCATCAGCCTGAAACGTGCCTGCTCAAACAACTGTTGATGGCTGGCCTTACGCGTAGCATTCACGGTCGATAAGATCCCGCCACCCTGAGCTGCAATCTCGGCATAACTGACGCCGTTCAGGCGTTGCTCGAACTCAGCACTGCGATCACCACCAAAAACCAGATGGGTATGGCAGTCGACAAAGCCAGGGGTAACGATACCACCATCGAAGTCATGGCGGACTGCAGTGACAAAATCAGGACTGTTTTCCTCGGTACCCAGCCAGATAATCTGGCCATCCTTAACGGCTAACACCCCGTTTTCAATGATGTTATAACGGCCATCCTGCATGGTGACTAGCGACGAACCGGTCCACAGGCTGTCGCAAATTACCGTGCCTGAGGCGGGTATATTGGGGGCGTTCAATGACGACATGCAAAACTCCTGACTGTTCTTGTCTTGTATAGACAACCACAATCAAGCTAACGCATTCACCAAAAAGCGGCAAGGGATGGGCGGGGCGTATTTTTCGTATTTCGAGGTGCATTCCAAAATTGAAGGGCGGCATTAGACGGCGGGGCTGTTTATAAATACAGTGTTTTCGTCAAGAAGTAAGCAGGCTGTGAGTCAGCCTGCAAAGGGGGCAACGACTCAGCCGTGGCTGGTAAAGCGGCCAAACAGCTGGTAGCGGGAGCCGGGGTAGACCAGACGTGCGGACGTGACTACGCGGTTACCGCTCCAGGTACGGCGATGAATAAGGAGGCAAGGCTCATGTTCTTTCAACTGCAACAACTGACGCTGTGTGTCGCTGGCGCTGATGGCTTCGACGCGATGCTCCCCGGCAGTCAGCGGAGCAATCCTCATCAGATAAGCATAGGGCGTTGCACTGTTCATAACCTGCTGCAAATAATCGGGTGCGGTTGCCGGGTTCACAAAACGATCTTCAATTTGTACCGGCACATCATTCTCAAAGTGAACGATTTGCGAATAAAACAGCGTGTCACCGGGTTTTATACCCAGCTGCAGCGCCTGCTCGGCATCGGCAACCTGGGCTTCACAGGCCAGTATCTGGCTACTGTGGCGATGCCCGCGCCGGGCAATTTCATCGGCAATATTATGCACTTCGAGCATCGGCGTATAGGCCTTGGCCTCAGCAACAAAGGTACCGACGCCCTGCATCCTGATCAGAAAACCCTCACTGGTCAACTCACGCAGCGCGCGGTTAATGGTCATGCGGCTGACACCCAGTTCGTTGACCAGTTCGCTTTCCGACGGCACACGTTGATGAGGCTGCCAGATACCGCTGCGAATTTGCCCGATAATCGCCTGTTTTACGCGCTGGTATATCGGCGCGGGGGCATCACTCATGGCGGCAGCCAGTTCCGACAACGTTTGTTGGGAAACGCCCTGTTGGGAAAACGGCGTTGATTCAGACATGTCACTACCTCAGTGGAAAAGCCTGCCAGGCTCAAGACGTTAAAGTGTAATAAATAATGCCGAATAAACGAAGGTTTACGTTATTTCGGTGCGTGATAAGAACCATTTTTATTAAAAAAAACACCGTAGTCAGTTTACAGTTCCTTTTGGTGTATGTATATGTATAGACAAGTGACCTAAGCGTTTCACAATTGTTTCCTGAAAATAACTGTTGTGATCTTCCCTGCTAACCCGCATTCAGGACCGTCTTAATGCCAGCTTATTTTGCCACACGCGCTTTACTGCCAAAGGGCTGGGCGCGCAATGTCCGGTTGGACATCGATGCCGCAGGGCTGCTCAGCGCCGTTACGGCAGATGCATCGCCAGACGGTTGTCACCGGCTCAACGGGCCGGTCGTTCCTGGTATGCCAAACCTGCATTCACACGCTTTTCAGCGGGTGATGGCGGGGCTGGCGGAAGTGGCGGGTGACCCGCAAGACAGTTTCTGGACCTGGCGGGAGCTGATGTATCGCATGGTGGCGCGGCTGACGCCGCCACAGATTGGGGTGATTGCCCGTCAGTTGTATATCGAAATGCTGAAAGGTGGGTATACGCAGGTCGCTGAATTCCACTACCTGCATAACGATACCGACGGTAAGCCTTACGCGGATATCGGTGAAATGACCGCGCATCTGAGTGAGGCAGCACAAAGTGCCGGGATCGGCCTGACGCTGCTGCCGGTGCTTTACAGCTATGCGGGATTTGGCGCACAACCAGCGCAGAGCGGGCAAAAACGCTTTATTCAGAATACTGCGCATTACCTGAAACAACAGCAGGTGATTACCGGGCAGCTTAAAGGCAAACCATTACAAAATCAGGGGCTGTGCTTTCACTCCCTGCGCGCCGTTTCCCGCGAACAAATGACGGAGGTTCTGGCTGCCAGTGATGCCTCGCTGCCCGTGCATATTCATATCGCTGAGCAATTGAAAGAGGTGAATGACTGTCTCGGATGGAGCGGCCAGCGGCCTGTCACCTGGCTGTTTGATAACATCGAGGTTGATGATCGCTGGTGCCTGATTCACGCCACCCATCCTGACCGCTTCGAACTGGCAAGCATCGCTGCCAGTGGCGCTGTGGTGGGGCTGTGCCCAACGACTGAGGCCAATCTGGGTGATGGCACATTTCCCGCTGTAGATTATCTGGCGCATAAAGGGCGTTGGGGGATCGGCTCCGACAGCCATGTGTCTCTCAATGTGGTGGAAGAGTTGCGCTGGCTGGAATATGGCCAGCGTCTGCGCGACCAGCGCCGTAACCGACTGACCGATGCCACGCAGACTTCCGTGGGCGATTTACTCTATACCCAGGCACTGGCTGGTGGTGCGCAGGCCTGCGGCGTAGCGGTAGGCCAACTGGCAGTTGGCTACCGTGGTGACTGGTTGGTGCTTGATGGTGATGATCCTTATCTGGCCGCCGCCCATGAGAATGAATTGCTTAACCGCTGGCTGTTTGCCGGCAGTGCCGCGCAAATTCGCGATGTATTTGTGGGCGGCGAAGCCAAAGTGGTTAACGGCCAACATCCTCAGCAGCGTCAAGCCAGTGCCGATTTCCTTACCTTGCTGAAAAGACTTGCGGAGTATCCTGCATGACAGTCTTACAGCGATTTACCTTCGATAACCTGCCCGTTACCTCTTGGCGCAACGGCGGTGGCGAAACACGTGAGATCGTCAGTTGGCCTGCCGGTGAGGCCGCTTTTGCATGGCGTGCCAGCATTGCGACTATCGCTAATGACGGGCCGTTTTCACGCTTCGAAGGCGTCGACCGCTCTATTACGCTGCTGAGCGGCGCGGGTGTGCAGTTGTCCCTGGAAGGGGGTAATGAACACCGTTTAAGCCGCCCCGGTGAACCCTTTGCTTTTGCCGGAGAAACGCCAGTCTGCGCCCGCCTGATTAATGGCACTACCACCGATTTTAATGTCATGACTTGCCGTGCCAAGGCGCTTGCGCGCGTTACTTCTCAACATTCGTCATTCTGTATCCATCAGGATCGAGCCGGGGTTCTGTATGTTTTACAGGGGCAGTGGCAGGTGGGGAATTCCTGCGCGTTGGTTACGTCTGAGGGGCTTTTCTGGATGGCTGGCACCGGCAATTTCCCCGAAGTGAACGTTCAGCCCTTGCTACCCGAGTCTTTGATGTTGTGGGTTGAGATTGAGACAGGCGCGGTTACTGCCTGAGCTCATGGAAACACCGTAAACAATTATTGCACTGAACCATTACACCGCCCGCCAGACGTCTTTTTTACCGGGCATTATTCATTTTTTCTTGTCTATACAGGATTAGATTATGTCTTCTTTACCCAATGACATTACCGTCTGCCACCTGCATCCGGGTCAGGTTGATCTGGCGATGCTGCGCACCATTTATTCTGCTGAGAAACGTACCGATAAACTTCAGCCCTGGACGGTTCGCGTTGAACTGGCGGATGACGCACGCGCTGGCGTGCTGGCTTCGCAGGAAACCGTTAACCGTATCGTCGAGTCAGGCAAAGTGGTGTACGGCATCAATACCGGTTTCGGTAAGCTGGCCCAGACCCGTATTCCGGCAGAACGTCTGGCTGAATTGCAACGTAACCTGGTGCTGTCGCACAGTGTCGGCGTGGGCAAAGAGCTGGCGGATAACGTTGTCCGCCTGATCATGACCACCAAAGTGTTAAGCCTGTCGCGCGGTCATTCTGGTATCCGCATGGAAGTGATCGATGCGCTGATCACCTTGCTGAATGCGGGCGTCTTACCCTGTATTCCAGAGAAGGGTTCGGTCGGTGCTTCCGGTGATTTAGCACCGCTAGCGCATCTCTCCCTGATGTTGATTGGTGAGGGTGAGGTCACGGTGCAGGGCGTAAGAATGTCTGCTGCCGAAGGGCTGGCGACTGTCGGCCTGAAACCGGTTGAGCTGGGGCCCAAAGAGGGTCTGGCGTTACTCAACGGTACACAGGTATCAACATCGCTGGCACTCGCCGGTTTGTTTGAGGCCGAACGCGTCTTTTCCGCCGGTCTGGTAGCCGGTGCGCTGTCGCTGGAAGCCATTAAAGGCTCGGTGAAACCTCTCGATCCGCGTATTCATCAGGCGCGTGGCCAACTGGGACAGATCGCCGTTGCGGCGGCGGTCAGTGCATTACTGGAAGGGAGTGACGTTGTCACCTCTCACGCTGACTGTGGCCGCGTGCAGGACCCCTATTCTATCCGCTGTGTGCCGCAGGTTATGGGCGCTTGTCTCGATAACCTGCAACATGCGGCCCGTGTACTGCAAATTGAAGCCAATGCGGCGTCTGACAACCCGTTGGTCTTTGCTGAAAATGGCGACGTGATTTCCGGGGGGAATTTCCACGCCGAGCCAGTGGCCTTTGCGGCCGACATCATCGCGCTGGCCGTGGCGGAAATTGGCGCGATTTCGGAGCGCCGTCTGGCGCTATTGCTTGATACCGGGCTTTCCGGCCTGCCTGCCTTTTTGGTTAATGACGGAGGTGTTAATTCCGGCTTTATGATTGCGCAGGTAACCGCCGCCGCGCTGGCGTCAGAGAATAAATCGCTCGCGCATCCTGGCAGTGTGGACAGTCTGCCGACTTCCGCGAATCAGGAAGACCACGTCTCCATGGCGACTTACGCGGCGCGCCGCTTGGGGGAAATGTGCTTTAACACCTCGGTCGTCGTCGGGATCGAAGCTATGGCTGCCGCGCAGGGCATTGATTTTATCCGTCCGCTGAAAAGTTCCGCCGTACTGGAAAACGAGCTGCACCTGATCCGTGAAAAAGTAGCCTACCTCGAGCGGGATCGCCTTATGGCACCGGACGTAGAAGCCATGCGTCTTTGGGCCAGCCGAAGTGAGTGGCCATCGGTCATTCAAGCTTTGTTGCCGAGTTTTAACTGATGAATAAGGAACACAACATGAATGCACCGCAGAAAACAGCCGTTGCGCGCGTGGTTCGCGCCCCTCATGGTACCGAGTTGAGCTGCCAAAATTGGCTGATTGAAGCCGCGTACCGCATGCTGCAAAACAACCTTGACCCTGATGTTGCCGAGCGCCCGGAAGATCTGGTGGTGTATGGCGGGATTGGTAAAGCAGCCCGTAACTGGCCAGCTTTCGAAGCCATTCTCGACAGTTTGCGTAAATTACGTGAAGACGAAACGTTGCTGGTGCAGTCCGGCAAACCGGTAGGCGTATTCCGCACGCATACGGATGCGCCACGCGTGCTGATCGCCAACTCCAATCTGGTGCCGCACTGGGCTAACTGGGAGCACTTCCACGAACTGGATAAAGCCGGCCTAATGATGTACGGCCAGATGACAGCCGGTTCGTGGATTTACATCGGTGCGCAGGGCATTGTGCAGGGAACGTATGAAACTTTTGCCGAAGCGGGCCGTCAGCACTACGACAGCAATTTACGGGGCAAATGGATCCTGACCGCCGGGCTTGGCGGCATGGGAGGCGCACAACCCTTAGCTGGCGTGCTGGCAGGAGCCTGTGTTCTGGCGATTGAGTGCCAGGAGTCGCGTATTGATTTCCGTATCCGCACCCGTTATCTCGACTACAAAGCCCACAGCATCGACGAAGCGCTGACGATGATTGAAAAAGCCTGTGCAGAAAATAGGGCCATCTCGGTTGGACTGCTGGGCAACGCGGCTGAACTGATGCCACAGCTGGTGGCACGTGCCAAACAGGGCGGTTTACGTCCGGATATCGTGACGGATCAAACCTCTGCCCATGATCCGCTCAATGGCTATTTGCCGGAAGGCTGGACGGTAGAGCAGTGGCAGGAGACCAAAATCTCTGACCCTCAGGCCGTCGTGAAAGCCGCGCGCGCCTCAATGGCAAAACACGTCCAGGCGATGCTCGATTTCCACGCGATGGGCATCCCGACGGTGGATTATGGCAATAACATCCGTCAGGTCGCTAAAGAGGAAGGAGTACTGAACGCCTTCGATTTCCCTGGTTTTGTTCCTGCCTATATCCGCCCGCTATTTTGCGAAGGTAAAGGTCCGTTCCGCTGGGTAGCACTGTCCGGTGACCCGGAAGATATCTATAAAACCGATGCCAAGCTAAAAGAGCTGTTCCCGGATAATGCCAATCTGATCAACTGGCTGAACATGGCCAGCGAGCGCATCGCGTTTCAGGGATTACCTGCACGTATCTGCTGGCTGGGGTTGGGTGAACGCCATATTGCGGGGCTGGCTTTTAACGAAATGGTACGCAATGGCGAGCTGAAAGCGCCGGTGGTTATCGGCCGCGATCATCTTGATGCCGGGTCAGTGGCTTCACCGAACCGTGAAACTGAGGCGATGAAAGACGGCTCTGATGCGGTCTCCGACTGGCCGTTGCTCAATGCTTTGCTTAATACCGCCGGTGGCGCCACCTGGGTCAGTCTGCACCATGGCGGCGGTGTCGGGATGGGCTTTTCGCAGCATGCCGGAATGGTGATTGTTTGTGACGGCACCAAGGAGGCAGATGCCCGGCTGTCACGCGTACTGTGGAATGACCCGGCAACTGGCGTAATGCGCCACGCTGACGCGGGTTACGAGCAGGCGATTGAATGTGCCCAAAGGAATGAACTGAATCTGCCGATGATTAAATAGCTATCAGACGAGGCCGACCATGATGCTGCCGGCCTGGTCTTTTCCTGATGGTTTAGACCGGAATATGCACATGTTTTTTGATGTTCTTCAGGCAGGTGATCATGGTGAAGGTCATGATCACCAGCAGCGCCCATGAACTCCATTTGCCGAGATGCACGCCTGACCAACTGAGCACCTGATTCGGGTAGTACCAGAGGGTGAAGAAGGTACTGATATTTTCTGCCAGCCAGATAAAGAAACCTATCAAGATAAAAGCCAGGATCAGCGGCATACGCCGTGGCGTATCGTAAGGTGTGAATACCACATAACTGCGCGCATACAGGCCAAACACCAACGCGGTGATATACCAGCGGAAATCGCCAATGTAGTGGTGGGTGAAAAAGTTGATATAAATCAGCAGGGAGGAGATCGCCGCCAGGCTGTACGGTGGATAATTACGCACTTTCAGATCTAATAACCGCCAGGATTGGATCATATAACTGCCGACTGCCGCATACATAAAACCGGAAAACAGCGGTACACCAAACAACTTGGTGTAAGCAAAGTCCGGGTAGCTCCATGAGCGGATCCCCGCAGAGGTTTTAAACACTTCCAGCGCAAATCCCACCACGTGAAACAACATCACCGCTTTGAATTCATCCAACGTTTCCAGTTTCGTGGCCAGCATCCAGATTTGCACAAACAGTGCCACCAGCAGCAGAACGTCATAGCGTGGAATATGGAACAGACCTGCGCGCGGCACCAGAAAGACCGCCAGGAAAAATATGGCGACAAACAGGCAGGCCCGCGCTTCCTTGATGCCGAAAAACACAAACTCGGTCAGAAAACGTCGCAGTCCGCTGATGGGCTGTAACAGGCGGGGTATGGTCAGAGTGTGGTCAAGTCGTTGTAAAGGTGCCATTTTCGTCCCAGAAGTGAATGCGGCAAAAAGCGATGGCGAATTCTATTTCATCACCCGCAATTGCGCACGTTCATTGTAAAAACGGCGGTAGGAGAGATAGCCCGCAATGATTGTCGACAAGCTGGCGGTTGCCAGCAGCATGAAGGTCACCATGATCTGATATTTGATGGCCTTTACCGGGTCGATGCCGGCGAAAATCAGCCCGGACATCATACCCGGCAGGCTGACCAGCCCGACGGTTTTAGCGGCATCGACGGTGGGGATCATCGCTGCGCGGATACTGTCACGAATAATCGACCCGGATGCCATTTTGGTCGAGGCGCCGAGGCTCAGCATCTCAAGGATTTTTTGCTGGTTATCGATAAAGCGCTGGTTGAGGTTGCTGTAACACAGGCCTACCGCGACCATGGCGTTACCGGCGATCATCCCCGAAATCGGGATCACCTGCATCGGTAAAAACTCAATGGAACGGCTGAGTAAAAGGACGACCAGCGTCAGCGTAGTCCCGACGGAAATGGCGATAAACGAAATCACAAACCCGTTATCAATATTGCGGCTGCGTTTTTTGGCGTTCAGCGCGGCGTTAACGCAGATAAACAGCACCATCAGCACCGTCAGCCAGCCGTTATTCAGCTCGAAAATGTATTTGAGCACATAGCCGACCATCACCAATTGGACGATGGCGCGGGCCACGCTCCAGATGATGTCTTTTTCCAGACCAAGCTTCTCTTTTTTGCTGACCAGCAGGGCGACGACCACCAGAATGAGCGCCAGCGCCAGGGATTCGTTGGTGATGTTATGTTGGTTCATGGGCGGTTTTCTCGTCGGCGTGGCGGGTCAGGGTGATGACGTTTTGAGCATGGCGGATTTCGTTCTGGTCATGGCTGACCCACAGCACGGCAAGCTGCTGTTCGCGAACCAAACTGGCAATGATCTGATTGATATTCAGTTTGTTTTCTTCGTCCAGCGCGCTGGTTACCTCATCGAGCAGCAGCACATCGGGCAAAAATTGTAGATTACGCAACAACGACACCCGCTGTTTTTCCCCACCGGAGAGCTCCTGTGTGCGTTTATCTAATATATCCGCCGACAGATGCACCCGCATCAGCCACTCTTTCACTTTCTCAACATCCATCTTCTTGCCGCGAATTTCATACGGCAGTGCCAGATTATCCTGCACCGTTTCGCCAAACAGCGTCGGCGTCTGGAAACAATACGAAACCTGCTGGCGGTAGGTTTCAGGCTTCAGCCGCGCAATATCTTCCCCTTTGAAGCGGATCGTCCCGCCAGTTGGGGTTTGCAGCGAGGCGATGATTTTGAGCAAGGTGCTCTTCCCGCTGCCGGAAGGCCCGGTCAGCAGTGTGAACTCGCCAGGATTGAGAGTAAATGACACCGGTTCCAGTAAAGTCTGGTTATTGAGTGAAAAACTGACGTCCTGCAATTGCAGTAACGGACCAGATTGCGGCATAGAAGGGAAATCCCTGGTGAAATTATGAAAGGACATACTAACACCAGGGGATATGCCATTGAAAATGCAGCAGGATGCAGGGGTGTTCTGCATTGAGCATCACAATGCCATCAGGCAAAGGCTCTGATTGCACACTTATTGCACGACTATTGCACGACGCCCGTTATTTATGCACCAACGGGATCCCCGCTTTTTTTAAAAACCCGCCCTCTTTATTTTATTATTAATAATAAACAACGTGTTACGAAACACAGTGAAAACTGGCAGGCGTTTTGCAAAGTGGTCCATAGGTTGAGTTGTTGGACCAATTTTCTTTTAAGGCGCGCCATGCAAAATGATTTCAATTTGCTTCACCCGATAGCGCCACAGCAGAGCGACACCTTGGTACTCGATGCGCTGACCCGTTATGTGGCGCAGTCAGGCACCCGCGTGGGCGAGAAGTTACCCCCGGAGCGCGTGCTGGCCGAAGGGCTGGCGGTGAGCCGCAACACCGTGCGCGAGGCGCTGAAACGCTGGGAAGCACTGGGCATTATTATGCGAAAAAAAGGCAGTGGAACATTTCTGCAATCAGAAGTGACAGCTAACGACAGCTTTCTGTCGCTGCGCTTTAAGAATGATTCCGCCACCATGCTGCACGCGTTGGAAGTGCGCCGCATCATCGAATGTGAAGCTTCGGCGATGGCGGCAGTGCGGGCGACGGAAAGCGATTTGCTGTTTATTGAGCAAAAACTCGATGTGATGGAAAAAGTCCATCTCAGCGTCGGTTCTGCCGGGGCAGAAGACTGGCAATTTCACGCCGCGATTTACACCGCCGCACACAATCCGCTGCTGCTGCAAATGGTTGGCGGCATCTACGACTTACTGCACGCCTTTTTCGAATCACCGCCGGAGCAGGCGTTATTCAGCGACTCTTTCCCGCTACACCGCACCTTATTTGAAGCCATTGCGCGCCGTGAGCCGGAAACCGCCCGCAGGCTGAGTAACGACATTCTGAACATAACTGAACGTGACATGAAGGAAGTGATCAATGCAGCAAGATGATAAAAGCCAGTCCGATGAGTTGTCTGAGAGCACTCGTTTAGTCCACGACGCACGCCACGATCGCGGGGCGATTTCACCGCCAATTTACCAATCCTCTTTATTCAGTTTCACCGATTATGACAGCATGATCGCCCGTTTTCGCGGTGACAGCGACCACGCGCTCTACTCCCGCGTCGACAACCCGACGGTGGTGGAGTTGCAGCACAAAGTGGCTGAGCTGGAAGGCGGGGAGGCCTGTCTGGCGTTCGGCAGTGGTATGGCGGCGATCAGCAATGCCATTCTCAGCGTGGCGGGTCCCGGTGACAAAGTGGTGTGCGTCAATCATGTTTACCCGGACACCTACCGTTTTTTGCGCGGGTTTTGCACGCGTTTTCAGATCGAATCTCAGTTTGTTGATGGCAGTTCGCTGGCCGAGCTGGAAGCCGCGATGCAGGGTGCGAAGCTGCTGTATCTCGAAAGTCCGAACAGTTGGGTGATGGGCGAACAAAATCTGCGGGCCATTGCCGAACTGGCGAAGAGATACGGCGTCGTGACGATGATCGACAACAGCTGGGCGTCGCCCATTTTTCAGAAACCGCTGGCGGTGGGCATCGATCTGGTGATCCATTCTGCATCCAAATACATCAGCGGGCACAGCGACGTGGTAGCCGGCCTGGTGATTTCCAGTGCCGAACGCATCGGCGCTATTAGCCGCCATATCAGCCCGTTTTTAGGCGGCAAACTGTCGGCCAACGAAGCCTGGCTGCTGTTGCGCGGCCTGCGTACTTTGCCGTTGCGTATGCGCCAGCATCATGAAAGCGCGCTGGAACTGGCGCGCCGTCTGCAAGGTTACTCGCGTATTACCCAGGTCAATCATCCCGGTTTAGATCCGTTGCCCACCTCGACACTGACCGGTTTCAGCGGTCTGTTCTCCTTCGAACTCAGCGAGGGTATCGATATCCCTGTGTTCTGCAACGCGCTGAAACTGTTCCGTATGGGCGTCAGCTGGGGCGGTTTTGAAAGCCTGGTGATGCCAGCGATTTCTGTTCTCAATCAGGCAGGTGAATTTAACTCGGCGATAGATTTTGGCGTGTCACCACGGGTGATCCGTATCTCTATCGGTCTGGAAGATACCGAAGATTTGTGGCGCGACCTGAAGAATGCCATCGAAAGCGCCTGTTCCTGACCCCTTAACAGCCTCTGTTCCTGTGATCCGTCCCTTAGCGCCGTGGAGAATAAAGATTATGCGACACCCGAAACGTCATTTGCTCAGCATGCTGGCCCTCAGCGTCAGCCTGTTTTCCTGTGCCAGTTTTGCCGCCACCAAACTGACGCTGGTGGAAGTGATCACCAGTCCGGCGCGTACCGAAATGCTGCAAAAAATGTTAACCGCTTACCAAGCGCAACACCCGGACGTCGACATTGAAGTGGTGTCGCTGCCATGGGGGCAGGCGTTTGAGAAACTCGGCACCATGATTCAGAGCGGTCAATTCCCGGACGTGGTGGAAATGCCCGACACATGGCAGGGGCTGTACGCCAGTAATGGCATGTTGACGGATCTCGAACCGCGGCTGAAAAGCTGGAAAGGCACCCCCGATCTGACTGATAAAACGCTGACCATGGCGCGTTCGTCCGGCGGCACCGCCACCATGATCCCTTACGGTTTCTACCTGCGGGCGATGTTCTGGAACAAGAAACTCTTTCAGCAAGCCGGGCTGACTGAGCCGCCAAAAACCATGGATGAATTTATGGCCGACGCGAAGAAAATCAGCGCGCTCGGCAACGGCATTAGCGGCTATTGCATGCGCGGCGGCGTCGGTGGCACCAATGCGTGGATGATGTTTATGGCAGCCATGAACGGTTCACCGGAGTTCTTCGATAAACAGGGCAACAGCACGCTGACTCAGCCTGGCGCCATCAAAGGCGCGCAGTTCCTGGTGGATATGTATCAGAAAGGTTACGCGCCGAAAGACAGCGTGAACTGGGGATTCAACGAAATTGTCTCCAGTTTCTACTCGGGTAAATGCGCCATGTTGGATCAAGACCCGGACGCGCTGATTGCTATCAAAAACAGCATGAACCCAGACGATTTCTCCGTTGCGCCAATGCCACTGGGACCGAACGGCAAAGCCTATCCGACCATCGGTTACACCGGCTGGTCGATGTTCAAAGAGAGCAAACACCAGGATCAAAGCTGGGATCTGATCGCCTTTCTCAGTAACAAAGAAAACAACCTGACGTGGTCGAAATTTGTCGGCACGCTGCCGATTTACAAGGGCGCGGAGCAGGATGCTTACTACCACGCGCCACAGTTTGCCGGCTGGTTTGCCGAGCTGAACAGCCCGGATTACATCCCGCTGACTATGCCGACGCACCTCAAGGGCTGGGGCTATTTCAACTCAGTTATCGTCAAAGACAGTTCGCAGGAAACGCTGCTCGGCCAGAACGACACCGAAAGTATGGTGAAAGACTGGGCCAAATATTTGACCAAAGAGCAGCAAGCGTGGCTGGCAACGCAGAAGTAACGTTCACTCACTCCGGCAGCGGTTGCCGGAGTGTCCCGTTCCCCATTGATGGAGACGCGTCATGATGTTGGAAGTTTCACCGCCAGACACCGCTGCCGCGCCACGCTTTCCCCGCTTGCGGGCGTTGCTGGAACCCTGGGTGTATCTCAGCCCGACGCTGGTACTGATCGGCCTGTTTATTTTTGTCCCGATGGCGATCGGCATTTCTTATGCGTTTCAAAACATTCAGCTGCTTAACCCGTCCGACAGCGGCTGGGTGGGGCTGGACAATTTTCGCACCATGTTTGATGACCGTCACTTTTATGCCGCGCTGCGTCACACCGTCAACTGGACGCTGACGTCGCTGGTGTTGCAGTTTGCGCTCGGGCTGGGGTTGGCATTATTGCTCAATCGTGAGTTTGCCGGGCGCAGCTGGGTGCAGGCGCTGGTGTTTCTGCCGTGGGCGGTACCGGCGTTTCTCTCTGGATTGACCTGGGCGTGGCTGCTCAACCCGGTGATCGGTGTACTGCCTTACTGGTTAACCGATCTGCACGTCATTTCAGAACCGTACAACATTCTTGCTGACCCGCAACTGGCGCTGTACGGGCCGGTGGTGGCGAACGTTTGGTTCGGCATTCCGTTTTTCGCTATTACATTACTGGCCGCGTTGCAGTCGATTCCCAAGGATCTGTATGAAGCGGCGGCGATGGACGGTGCCTCCGGCTGGCAGCAGTTTTGCAAAGTCACCTTGCCGTTTCTGGCGCCGATGATCGCCATCACGGTGATGCTGCGCACCATCTGGATCGCCAATTTTGCCGATCTGATTGTGGTGATGACCGACGGTGGCCCGGCGAATTCGACGTCGATTCTGTCGAGTTTCATTTTCACTACCGCGTACCGCAAACTTGACTTTGGCTATGCCTCAGCGATGGCGGTCTTTCTGCTGGTATTGATGACATTTTACGCGCTGGTATTGCTGCGCATCCGCCATCAGTTATTGAAATAGGAGAGCCACATGAACGCATTAACACTCGGCGTATGGCTGCGCAAAGGCGGGCACCGGCTGGGGATCCTGTTCTATCTGTTGTTCGCGCTGTTCCCCATTTACTGGCTGATCAAAATCTCAATCACGCCGGACAAACTGCTGTACAGCGAAGGGGTTCGCATGTGGCCGAGCCAACTGACGCTGATTCATTTTCAGCGCGTATTTACCGAAAGCCAGTTTCCGCTCTATTTCTTCAACAGCCTGATGGTGTCGTTTGGCACAGCATTGTTGACCACGGTGATTGCCGCCGGTGCGGGCTTTGCGTTCTCCCGTTTCACGTTCAAGGGAAAAACGGTGATGGCGGCGCTGCTGCTGTTCACGCAGATGTTCCCGCTGGTGATGATCCTCGCACCAATCTATAAAGTGATGGCCCCGCTCGGGCTAACCAACAGCCTGCTCGGGCTGATTCTGATTTACACCGCTTTCAACGTGCCGTTCGCGACGTTCCTGATGCAATCGTTTTTTGACAGCGTTCCGAAAGATTTGGAAGAGTCCGCGATGCTTGAAGGGTGCACGCGTTTTATGGCGCTGCGTAAAGTGATTATCCCGCTGACGTTGCCGGGGATGGCCGCCACGCTGGGTTTTGTGTTTACCGCCGCGTGGAGCGAACTGTTGTTCTCGCTGATGTTAATCAACAAAAACGAGGTGATGACCTTCCCGGTTGGGCTACTCAGTTTTGTGTCGAAGTTTGCGGTTTCCTGGGGCGACATGATGGCGGCGGCGGTGTTGGCGCTGATCCCTGCCTGTCTGTTCTTTGCGTTCATTCAGCGTTACCTGGTTCAGGGGCTGACGGCCGGTGCGGTAAAAGGATAATTTTATGGCTCAGATTACGATTTCCGATCTCCAAAAACGTTACGACAACGTAGAAGTGCTGCGCCACATCAACCTGACCATCAAGGATGGCGAGTTTGTGGTACTGGTCGGCCCCTCTGGCTGCGGGAAATCCACTTTGCTGCGCACTATCGCCGGGCTGGAACTGGCGACGGCGGGGGACATTCACATCGGCACACGGCTGATGAATCAGGTCGCACCGAAAGACCGCGATATCTCGATGGTGTTCCAGAGTTATGCGCTGTATCCGCACATGACGGTGGCGCGCAACATGGGTTTTAGCCTTGAAGTGCAAAAGCGTCCGAAAGCTGAAATCGACGCTGCCGTTAATAAAGCCGCCGATATTCTCGGCCTGACGGCGCTGCTGCACCGTCGCCCGAAAGAGCTTTCCGGCGGGCAACGGCAGCGGGTCGCGATGGGCCGGGCGATCGTGCGTGAACCGCAGGTATTTTTATTCGATGAACCGCTCTCCAACCTCGACGCCCAACTGCGCGGGCAGATGCGCATTGAAATCAAAAGCCTGCATCAGCGGATGCGCAATACCATTGTGTACGTGACCCACGATCAGGTCGAGGCCATGACGCTGGCTGACCGCATTGTGGTCCTTAACCACGGCCTGATCCAACAGGTTGGCACGCCACTGGAGTTGTACGACACGCCCGCCAACAAGTTCGTGGCCAGTTTTATCGGCTCACCGGCGATGAATTTTATCAATGGCACGCTGGAACTCGGCGACCGTGGCCCACAGGTTCGTGTTAGCCCGGCGTTATCCCTGCCGGTGGACCCAACCATCACGGGTCTGGAGAGCGGAAAATCCGTGATCTACGGTGTGCGCCCGGAAGCGATTGTGCTCACCACGGAAGACGCTCCGGACGCCGTACCGCTCGATGTGACCTTAATTGAACCAACCGGTCTGAGCGAACTTATTCACGGCACCCTCGCCGGTGAACCGGTCAGCGTCTATAGCATGGTGAGATCAGGGAGTGCCCCTGGCGGCAGGCTATGGGTAGCGATTGATACCGGGCGTATGCAGTTGTTTGAGGCTGGGAGCCAGCGGAGGCTTTTGAAAATAAATGAGTGATTCTCTGGGCGGGCGGCCCAGACGCGCTTCTCTGCTTTGGAAAGCTGAGGGAAACTTTTCTTTAACTTAACTTCAAATTCAAATTCAAATTCAAGGTCGTGGGCGTCGGCCCACACCGTAGACCTTGGGCTGCCGCCCAAACTGGCCCAAGAGGAGGCGTAAACGCGCCTCCTCTTGGAACTCCTGCGTTTTTCTCTGAGACACCGACAGCTTCGCGGCTGGCAGGGCACGTGTTTCAGCCACTTCCGTTCACGGCGCAAAATGTCACGGCTGCGCCGTCCCCGTCTTTCGGGTTCGAGCCTCAGGTCTCGAACCGCTCATCCGGTGCCATTTTTGACTGCGCCTTAGTCGCTATGTAAGTCAAAAGACAAAAAGCAGAATGTAAAAAGTAAAAAGTAAAAAGTAAAAAAGAAGCATGGTCTGACTTTGAATTTAAAAAAGTGTGGGCCGCATTCAAAAATGGCGCTGAGCAAGCGGTTCGAGACCTGAGGCTCGAATCCCGTAGCGAAGGCACCGCCTAAGCGGCGACATTTTGCGGCTGTCACTGAGATACCTGAAACACGGCCATCCCGATTCAGCGATAGCGCGCAGTTAAAAAAACGCAGGATTCCAAAGGAGGTTCGTTTAAAC
>Ga0209901_1000089_pt1 | contig 61785 bp, 48 predicted proteins | sample OrgsoiDNA_201058_FD_185806 | JGI IMG/M metagenome (GOLD analysis project Ga0209901, IMG submission 185806) | Permafrost soil microbial communities from the Arctic, to analyse light accelerated degradation of dissolved organic matter (DOM) -... | ecosystem: Environmental > Terrestrial > Soil >...
CTTAATAATTGTGGGTTCTGGCTCATAATAATAACTCCAAATTTCAAAATGTTTAATAATCTATGAATTCTTTATCGGATTAATTTTATACATTTTATTTTCGCCCGATCTCATGGTGGTAATATAACGATATCTTTAGTTTCAAAAGGTCTAACGTTAGTTAATTAACTATTTATTCATTAATAGAGAACCTGTTTTATTAAATTAATGTTAACCATGTTATTAAATGATCACATTAATTTAAATTACGGGCTTTTTATCCTTTATATGAGGGAGGAAATATTACAATTGCGCGTGCAGTAAGGCGCGAAGCCCTGCGGCATAAAGAGAGATTTGTGGCAACATGAGGAGGTTAACGACCTCCTTTTCTGGCGAGATCTTCTACCTCTTCTTTCACCGGGTTTAGTTTTTAAAATACCCCCAAATACAGTCAATAATAAACAGTCGAAAAATAGCGCCAGCGGGCACCTCACCCTCCTTTTTAAAAATTAAAGCAGCCCCGTATTTTGTTGATCGAGATCAACAGCAATAAATATGAAAAACGCATTATATAAACATTTACCCCCTCCTTAAGGGGAATGTAAGTAACCCAACATAAATAACAATAATGGAGCAGTTCAAATGCCACCATTAAATAACTAAAAAAACTTAAGTAACTAAAGAAAGCACAAACATCTTACCTATGCGCCATTAAAAGAATTCTCAACTACTCGTAGACAAATAAAATGACAGATATCTCAAATACTACTGTTACACCACCGGTGAACAAAGCGGCAGGCGGTAAAAAACACCGCATGCTCTTCATGTTCTTGCCCGTGCTGGTTGCCGTGTTGTTGCTACTCACCCCTGTACCCAACGGGCTACAGCCTTATGCATGGCATTTTTTCGCCATCTTTATGGGTGTCATCGTTGGCCTGATCTTCGAACCTTTGCCCGGTGCCGTTATCGGCCTGACGGGGGTCGTGATCATCGCGTTGTTCGGACAATGGGTGCTGTTCAGCCCGGCTGAACTGGCCGACCCTAAGTTCAAAATGGCGGCACAGTCCTTTAAATGGGCGGTAAGCGGGTTCGGTAACTCAACGGTGTGGCTGATCTTCGGCGCATTTATGTTTGCCGCAGGCTACGATAAAACCCAGTTTGGCCGCCGCCTGGCGCTGATTCTGGTGAAATATCTTGGCCGCCGTAGTCTGACACTGGGCTATGCCATCGCGTTTGCCGATCTGCTGCTGGCACCGTTCACCCCGTCCAATACCGCACGCAGCGGGGGCACGATTTACCCGATCATTGCCAATCTGCCGCCGTTGTACGGCTCCAAACCCAATGACCCAAGCGCGCGCAAAATTGGCTCCTACCTGATGTGGGTCGCCATCAGTGCGGCCTGTATCACCAGCTCGATGTTCCTGTCTGCGCTGGCCCCTAACCTGCTGGCACTGGCGCTGGTGAAAAGCATCGTCGGTATCGATATCTCGTGGGGAACCTGGTTTATCGCCTTCCTGCCATTGGGTGTGCTGCTGCTGCTGGCGATGCCATTACTGGCGTACTGGCTCTATCCGCCTGAAGTCAAAATTAACGACGAAGTACCACGCTGGGCCAGCCGTGAGCTGGAAAAACTGGGCAAATTATCGCGTAATGAAATCCTGCTGATGTTGTTCGTTTGTAGTGCATTAGCCATGTGGATTTTCGCTGCCAACTTCATCGAACCGGCACTGGCTGCGTTACTGGTCGTTACCCTGATGTTGTGGACTGGCGTATTGAACTGGAACGATATCACCAGCAATAAACCGGCCTGGAATACTTTTGTGTGGTTCGCCACGCTCGTCGCACTGGCTGATGGCTTGTCCCGCACCGGCTTCATTGGCTGGCTGGGTCAGGCCGGCGGTTCGCTCATGGTCGGTATCTCTCCGGGCGTAGCGACTATCGTGCTGCTGGTGGCGTTCTACCTGTTGCACTACCTGTTTGCCAGTACCACCGCACACACCACCGCATTGTTACCGGCTATGTTGACCATCGGTGCAACAATTCCGGGTATGAATATGCAAGTGTTCTGTCTGCTGATGGTGACATCACTGGGGATTATGGGGATCATCACCCCTTACGGTACCGGCCCAAGCCCGATTTACTACGGCAGTGGCTACCTGCCAACTGCTGATTACTGGCGTCTCGGCACCATCTTTGGCGCGATATTCCTGGTAGCATTGCTGGTGATTGGCTACCCGTGGATGATGATGATGTTCTGATCGACGGGTTAATTCATACTTATAGGCATTAACAGAACATTTACTGAAATAAAACATCTATATCCCGTTGCCAGTCAGAGCCTTTGGCTGGCAACATATGGAACGAATAAAAACGTCGCCCTGATTTTCCCGTGATTTACTCCAAAAATCGGCCTTACCTAATGGCGGCAATAACGGATTAAGTGAGAAAACAATGTCGAATAAATCCTTCTATTATCAAAATCCCTTCCCCGTTTCCAAAGAAGATACCGAGTACTACCTGCTGACCAAAGAGCACGTTTCTGTCAGCAAGTTTGAAGGCGAGGACATATTAAAAGTCGCGCCTGAAGCTCTCACCTTGCTGGCACAACAGGCCTTTCATGATGCGTCATTCATGCTGCGCCCTGCCCATCAGCAACAGGTTGCTTCCATTCTTCATGATCCTGAATCCAGCGAAAACGACAAATACGTTGCGCTGCAATTTCTGAGAAACTCCGAAATCGCCGCAAAAGGCGTGCTGCCGACCTGTCAGGACACCGGCACTGCAATCATCATGGGAAAAAAAGGCCAGCGCGTCTGGACCGGCGGTGGCGATGAAGCCAGCTTGTCAAAAGGCGTCTACAACACCTTTATCGAAGACAACCTGCGCTATTCGCAAAACGCAGCGCTGGATATGTACAAAGAAGTGAATACTGGCACCAACCTGCCAGCGCAAATCGACCTCTACAGCGTGGATGGCGACGAGTACAAATTCCTGTGTATTGCCAAAGGTGGCGGTTCAGCGAACAAAACCTATCTGTATCAGGAAACCAAAGCGCTGATCACGCCAGCGAAGCTGAAAGATTACCTGGTTGAGAAAATGCGCACGTTGGGTACTGCGGCCTGCCCGCCATACCATATCGCGTTTGTGATCGGTGGCACCTCCGCTGAAGCAACGCTGAAAACCGTGAAACTCGCCTCCACACATTACTACGATGGTCTGCCAACCGAAGGCAACGAGCACGGACAGGCATTCCGCGATGTGAATCTGGAACAAGAGCTGCTGGTCGAAGCGAATAATCTGGGTCTGGGCGCACAGTTCGGGGGCAAATACTTCGCCCACGACATCCGCGTCGTTCGTCTGCCGCGTCACGGCGCTTCCTGCCCGGTCGGTATGGGCGTTTCCTGCTCCGCAGACCGTAACATCAAAGCCAAAATCAACCGCGACGGCATCTGGATCGAAAAACTGGAAGACAATCCTGGCCAGTACATCCCTGACTCCCTGCGTCAGCAAGGTGAAGCCGGCGTTGTACAGGTGGATTTGAACCGTCCGATGACCGAAATTCTCGCCCAGCTCTCTGAGTATCCGGTGTCTACCCGCCTTTCCCTGAGCGGTACCATCATCGTTGGGCGAGATATTGCTCACGCTAAGCTGAAAGAGCGTCTCGACAATGGCGAAGGGTTGCCGCAGTACATCAAAGATCATCCGATCTACTACGCAGGCCCGGCGAAAACGCCTGAAGGTTATGCCTCCGGTTCCCTCGGTCCGACAACCGCTGGCCGCATGGATTCCTATGTTGACCTGCTGCAATCCAACGGCGGCAGTATGATCATGCTGGCAAAAGGCAACCGCAGCAAACAGGTGACGGATGCGTGTCATAAACACGGCGGCTTCTATCTGGGCAGCATTGGTGGCCCGGCAGCCGTTCTGGCACAGAACAGCATCAAGAGTCTGGAATGCGTGGAATACCCTGAGTTAGGGATGGAAGCTATCTGGAAAATTGAAGTGGAAAACTTCCCAGCCTTCATACTGGTTGATGATAAAGGCAACGATTTCTTCGAGCAGATTCAGCGCAACCAGTGCGCAAAGTGTGTGAAGTAAATACCAGGGTGACGAATGTCACTGTCTGAAAACCAAAGGCTTGCCCGATAACGGCAAGCCTTTTTTCATTGAAGAACGCTGAGCAACACTACGACATCATGTAAATCATCACCCCTTCCGTCACAATGCCGACGGCGGTGCCTATCAGGATCGAAGAAGAAGCAGACTCTACATAGGTATCGCTGCGTACTGCGAACATCCCGGCTGCAATCGCCGATGGCGTAGCGCCAATGATCACCACCTGCTGCATCAGCGTGTGGCTAAGTCCGAATGCCATCCCCGCCGCCGCCATAATCGCAGGCTGGATCAAATTCTTCATGCCGATGTTGGTGAATGTATGAATATTCAGCGTCGGACGTTCTCCGAAGAACAGCAGACCCAGTGCAAATAATGAAATCCCTCCCGCCGTTTTACCCATCATTTCAACCGACGATGAGAGCAGCTCTGGAATTTTAATACCCGCCAGACTCATCACCACGCCGAGCACCGGGATCCAAACAATCGGGTTACGCGCTGCTTTGAACAGATTGGTCAGGATCATTTTGCCCAAACTTCCCTGCTCCGCCAGCTCACTGTTTTTATCCCCCATGCGGATCAGGACGATAGTCAGTGGGATCATCAGCACGCTGGTGACCAGATTACCAATAAGTACGCCCAGAAAGCCTTCCGGGCCAATGAGCACCGCCAGAACCGGCGCACCAAAGTACGCCATATCCGGGAATGCGCAGACCAGCGACTGGATGGCGCTGGTTTTGATGTCGTGGCGAAACAGAAAGCGGGAAATGCACAATGTCAGGAGATAAGAGCCCATCAGCCCGATCACCAGTACCGCCATAAACGACAGATTCTGTATTTTCGAAGGGTCCGTATGCAATGCTCCGATGAAAAGATGTAGCGGCAGTGCAAAACGAATGACCACGGTGGCAAGCACCGTGGCGTCATCACGTTTCATATAACCGAGTTTTCCACTCAGCCAGCCTAACAACATGACAAATACTAAAGGAAATAAAGAAGATAAGAGTAACGTTGGCATAATATAACCTTTTTATTTTTATAGTTAACAGAAGAGATAAAGTGGCGAGTATTTATATTCTTTTAAATTTGGCACCATTGTGATAATCATCACATCCATTAATTGGGCAGTAATAACAATAATTACTTAACCACAATGCACTTATCAATCAATGAGATGAGTAATAAATCGATTTATTCAAAATTAAATGAAATTTAATTTCTTATTTGGACACATTCTGAAAAAACCAACAGATTTATGGAGATATTCGTCACTAAGTAAGTATTAAAATACTTTTGTAATTTAAGTAAGCGGAACTCACCCGCTACGCGTGCTATAAAAAATATCGATAAACATGTTTTTAAAAAATGTTTCAACCACTCAGGCTGCTATGTGCCACGGTTATATTTATCTATCTTGTTTACATTGATTATGGGGTTTTACTGCGAGGGATCCTGAAGCATAGTCGCAACGCTTCGGGAAATAATTGAGTTAAGATTTATTAAGGCTTCAATGATGTTAAAAAAACGCCCACTCTACACGCATTACACAGGTTCACTCTTACTGGAAAATCCGCTGCTGAACAAAGGCTCAGCTTTCAGCCGCGAGGAACGCCTGGCACTCAATCTGAACGGTTTATTGCCCAATCAGGTTGAAACTATCAGCGAACAAACTGACCGAGCTTATTCCCAATTCTCAGATTTCAAACGTGATATTTCCAAACATATCTATTTGCGTAATATCCAGGACACGAACGAAACGCTGTTCTATAACCTGGTGAATTCGCATTTGGAAGAGATGTTGCCGATCATCTACACCCCGACCGTCGGGGAAGCGTGCGAACACTTTTCTGATATTTATCGCCGTGCGCGCGGCCTGTTTATTTCCTACCCGGACCGCGACCACATCGATGAAATGTTGCAAAACTTCTGCAAAAACGACATCCGCGTCATTGTCGTTACCGATGGCGAACGTATTCTGGGGCTGGGCGATCAGGGCATCGGCGGCATGGGCATCCCGATTGGTAAACTCTCGCTCTACACCTCCTGCGGCGGAATTAATCCTGCCAACACGCTGCCTATTATGCTGGACGTCGGCACTAACAATGCCCAGCGTATTGATGATCCGCTGTATATGGGCTGGCGCCACCCGCGTATTACCGACGGTGAATACAATGACTTTATGGATCTGTTCATTCAGGCGGTGAAAACGCGCTGGCCGGATGTGCTGTTGCAGTTCGAAGATTTTGCCCAGACCAACGCGATGCCCTTGCTGGAACGCTATCGCGACCAGTTGTGCTGCTTCAACGATGATGTTCAGGGTACCGCCGCCGTCACGCTCGGCTGCCTGATTGCCGCCAGCCATGCCGCGGGGACACAACTGCGCGATCAGCGCGTCACTTTCCTCGGGGCAGGTTCAGCCGGTTGTGGTATTGCTGAGAAGATCATCGCGCAGATGGTTGCCGAAGGGGCGACGCAAGAGCAGGCGCGCAGCCAGGTCTTTATGGTTGACCGTTTTGGATTATTGACCGATGACATGCCTAATCTACTCGATTTCCAGCGCAAGCTGGTCACGAACAAAGAGAAGATCAGCCATTGGGCGGTCGGTGCGCAAAACATCTCCCTGCATGATGTGGTGCGTCACTCAAAACCGACCATTCTGATTGGTGTATCCGGGCAACCGGGGCTGTTCACCGAAGAGATCATCCGCGAGATGCATCATCACTGTCATCATCCAATCATCATGCCGCTGTCTAACCCAACCTCCCGAGCAGAAGCCCGTCCGCAGGATGTGATTGCCTGGACAGAAGGCGCAGCGCTGATGGCAACCGGTAGCCCATTCGCACCGGTTCATTATCAGGACCGCACGTATGTGATCCCGCAGTGTAACAATGCCTATATTTTCCCAGGTCTGGGACTGGGGATCCTGGCCTCAAATGCGCGCCGCGTGACCGATGGCATGTTGCTGGCCGCCAGTCAGGCGCTGGCCGGCCTCTCGCCGCTGGCGACGACCGGCCATGGTTCATTATTACCGGCTCTGGCCGATATTCAGCAGGTGTCTAAAGTGATTGCGGCAGAAGTGGCCCGCGCAGCGCAGCGTGAAGGCGTGGCCCCGGTGATGTCAGAAGAGACGCTGCAAAGCCGGCTGCATACCGAGTTTTGGCAAGCTACCTATCTGCCTTACAAACGATCCTCGTTCTGACCCTCCTCTCAGCCGGTACATCAGTACCGGCTTATTCATGCCGCCAGTCGTTCACTTCGCCAGTCCCTGTAGGATTGAGCGGCACGCTATATCAACACGTTGTCATTTCTTCTTCATGATTTCCCCTCCGGTTTGTCATACCGGCGTGCCAGGGTACCCCCCTGATACCCCGAAGCATTCCAGCCTGAGGGAACATGAAAAAAACCACTTACCTGAGTTTACTGGCGATGATGAAAACGTTGACCCACCCTTTGATTGCCCCGGAAAACCCAGATGTTCTGGTCATTGCCCATCGTGGTGCGTGGCAAACCACCCCCGAGAATTCCCTGGCCGCGCTGGATGAAGCCATTCATTTGGGTGCCGATATCATCGAAATCGACGCGCAAACCACTGCCGATGCGCAGTTGGTGGTGATCCACGATGCCCATCTCGACCGCACCTGTGATTATCAGGGCGAAGTGGCGACGATGCCGCTGTCAATGGTGCGTCGCGCCAGACTCAAAGCCGCTGACGGACGCGAAGGCATGGTGCTGACCAGCGAACGTGTGCCGTTATTAGAAGAGTTACTTGAGGAAGCACGCGGACGCATTGTGGTCAACGTGGATATCAAGTATCCGCGAGATCTTGAACGCGTCGTGTCGCTGATTCTCAGCATGAACATGGCTGATGGCGTGCTGCTGAAAAGTAAAATGGACATCACCGCGCAGCGTTTTCCACTGGCGCTGGCCGGGGTGCCTAAGCCGATCCCGTTTATGCCGATCCTGCACGCCCGACCCGGCCTTTTTGCTGCCGACCTGCGCAATATCAAACAGTTCGGTGCACAAATGATTGAGCTGAATTTTACCGATCTCGCCGACGTGACCGCCGCCCGTGATGAGCTGAAACGTCTCGGCGTGCGGTTGTGGGTCAATACACTGGATGTCTCTCATTCATTGGATTTCTGTGACAGTCGTGCGACACAGGATCCCGAAGGCGTTTGGGGCGTTTTGATCGAGGCAGGCGTGCGGGCATTCCAAACTGACAATGTCGGACAACTGGTGCGTTGGTTGAAAGACCGCGGAAATAAGAGGTCGTAAATGAAGCCGTGAGACGTTATCGGCACAAGGCTTCAAACTCGGAATTATCTTAGCCCGCCCGGCGAACTGTCATAATTCCGCAGTAATCTGTTCATCTTGTTCATCAACGGGTCCAGCCAGATGGAACACGCAGCACAGCCACTGAGCCATTTTACTGCCCGCTCCCGCCTGCTCACCGCGCGGGAGCTGTGCATTGATGTGCCTTTTGTCACACCCGACAGCGATAACCTGAAGGTGATGGCGCTGTTCACCGAACATAGCTCGCTAATCAGTCTGCCGGTTGTCGAAGGCACTCGCCCGTTCGGCCTGATCAACCGCCACATATTTCTTTCGCAAATGGCCCGGCCATTTTTTCGCGAACTGTACGACCGCAAAAGCTGCATCGCCTTTATGGATAAGTACCCGCTGGTGATTGATTCTGCCAGCACACTCGATGCCGTGGGGCAGAAGATGGTGGAGTCTGGCGACAGATCAGTCACCGACGGTTTTATTCTGACCACCAACGATGAATATATCGGTATGGGGTTGGGCATTGACGTGATTAAAACAGTGTCGAGTTTGCAAGCCCAGCAGCATCAGCAAATCGTGCAAAGCATTGAATATGCCCGCGTGATTCAGGAGGCCATGCTGAATCAGTCTCAGCAATCTCTCGCGTCACAGCTGACAGACTGGAGCCTGGTCTGGCAGCCGAGAGATTGCGTCGGTGGCGATTTTTATGCTTTTCATCAGGTAGACGGCGGCGAATTGTTGTTTATGGCCGACTGCACTGGCCACGGGGTACCGGGGGCATTTATGACCGTGATCCTGTCATCCGCGCTGGAGAAGGCGATGAGCAAATGTCAGCCCGACCAGCCAGAACAACTGCTCACCCACATTAATCACGTGATCAAACAGACACTGGGACAACAGCGCCAGTCGCAACAAACCTCAATGTCCAACGACGGCTGCGACGCCATGGCGGCGTTTATCGACCATCGCCACCAGCGCCTGATCTGGTCCGGCGCACGGTTATCCGGGTTCCTGCTACCGGCATCCGGTGAAGAGGCGGTGATGCTCCGCGCTGACCGGATGGGTATAGGTTATACGGATACGCCGCTTGACTACTGCTGGGAGCGCCATGAGATGCCGCTCAGCCCACGGGACCTGCTGTTTATCTTTACCGACGGTCTGACCGACCAGATTGGCGGTAAACGCAACATTATGTTTGGCAAGAAACGGATCAAAACGCTGCTGGAACAGCATCGCACGCGACCGATGCCTGATATTTCAGAGGCGCTGATGCAGGCCTATCTCGACTGGCAGGGTAATCAACCGCGCCGGGATGATATGACATTTTTAGGTTTCCGGTATTGAAGCCTTCCAGGACGGCAACGTCAGAGTCTAATGATGAAAAACGATCACCTGTTTTCCGGTCTGTTCAGTGCGCCCATGCCTGATGTGGTCGCGCTGCAGTACACCGGATTTTTTTCCCAGCACAATATTACGGCGATGGGCGAGGTGCTGCGTCTCTATCTGGAGCAGCATGAGAGCTCTTTAATCATCCGGCGTAAGCTCTTTTCCACGTTTATCGAGATGGTCCAAAACATCCTTCGTTATTCCTCGGACAGCCGTGCGCTGACCAGAGAGGATAATGAGATGCGCTTTGGCTCGGTGACTTTTGGGATCGATAACGGTAAGTACGTGTGCGAAAGCACCAATTTAGTCAAGGCCAGTGAGATAGCGCGCCTGCGCCAGTGCCTTGAAGCTCTGAATATGATGAGTGCCGATGAGATTAAGCTTAATTATAAAGCCTCACTGCGGGCCGACACGCCGGCCTGGAGCAAAGGCGCGAACGTCGGTCTGTTGACGCTGGCCCGCGATGTCAGCGTGCCGCTAGAATTTACGTTTCGTCAGGTGGAATCATCCGATTTTTCCGCCTTTCATTTGAAAGCCATTATTTAAAACGGACGCAGCACAATGAACAACATCAGCATCCCTGCGACTTCCTGCACGCCGGAAGTTGAGTTTGATTTTGACGGCTGCACGCTGTCGCTAACCGGGGAGTCCTACCCGGAGAATGCGGCGGCTTTCTACCGCCCGTTGGTGACGGCGGTGGAAGGCTTTGTGGCGGCCCATGCGCAACGCAGTGGCGCAGTGCTGGCGCTGCACGTCTCGCTGAGCTACTTCAACAGCTCCAGTACCAAAATGCTGTTTAGCCTGTTCGGCGCCCTGAACGGCGCCGACACCGCGGGGATCGCGACCACACTGCACTGGTATTACGACCCGGAAGACGATATTTCAGAAGAGTTTGGCCAGGAGCTGAGCCTTGATTTTCCGTCTATCACTTTTCATCTACATCCGGGGCGCTGACATGATGAGTCTCGATGAGCTGTTTATCACCGAAAATGCCATTTTGCACCATGCCCGCGAGCTGGCAAGCCAACGAGGGCTGGAGACCGAGACCTATCGCGAGGCGCTATTCAGACTCAGCGGGCATTATCAAAAGATGATGAGCGAATCTTACCGCCTGATCTCGCGCAGTGACCGCGCCGAACGCGAGCTGAACCGGCTCAACGAGCAGTTACAGCAGTTGGCAATCAAACTGGAATATGAGGCCACCCACGATCCGCTGACGGAAGTGTTCAACCGTAGCGCCATCATCCATCAGATTGATCGTGCGCTCCATGACGGCGAAGCATCGCTGATCTTGCTGGATATCGATCACTTCAAGGCCATTAACGACCGCTACGGGCATCCGGCCGGTGACGCGGTGATCTGCGAGCTTATCCGGCGCATCGCACAATCCGTGCCGGAGGCAGGCAGCATCGGGCGGGTTGGCGGCGAGGAGTTCACTATTTTGCTGCCCGGCTATACACAGGCGCAGGCAGTGATCGTGGCGTACTACATTCATGCGGCACTCAATGCCTCACCGTTAGCCGCTCTGCCGCAACAATTAGTGACAGTCAGCATGGGCGTCAGCTGGGGCGGCCAGCTCGGTGGTTTTAATGCGTTGTACAGTGAAGCGGATGTGGCAATGTACGAAGCCAAAAGAAGAGGCCGCAACCGGGTTCACTGCGGCGCGTGAATCCCGTCATTACCCCGCTACACCGGCAAAGGGACTTTGCTCATCGACACAACCTCCGTTTAAAGCAGTGTTTATCATGTCGGCATTCTGGTTTTAACTGGCGCAGGATTTTGGGAGAGGATCCGGCATGGTGCTTCCCTTCAACCTGCTACGTCCGACGTGCCCGTTGTCACCCAAGTTGCGATGGTAATGGGCCTCGTTGTAGCACACCTTAAATATCGTCGAAAATATACGAACGCAAGACTAATTGAATATTTATTGCCATTAAGCAGGGCTTGCGTGTGAACTCTCTCTTACTGCACAAAACAAAAAGAAATTACTCAAGATAAAAATCAGTTATCCGATACTAAAGATGGGAAGACATGTTATCCCGATAAATAGCATCGCCTTTTAACTGACAGAGAAGAGCACCCTCAACGTTTTTTAATTGACGACCTTAATGCATGTGCCACTCGAGGTTTCAAATTATGAACTTTTTGCGGAATATTAAAATAAGAACGGCACTCGTACTCATTCTCATCTTTTTCTCACTATTATGGGCAGGGGCATCGGGTTTTGCCTTGTACTCTCTTAAAGAACTCAAGCTTGAACTGAGTGTGACCAATATTCAGCAGAATAATGGCGATATTATCAACGGAGCCAATGCACAGTACTACCGCGCGATCACCTCGCTGGAACGTGCTATGAGCAGTTTAGATAAAAATAACAGCGCCATTTATGACCTTGAAATGAATGCCACCGCCATCGAGTTAGACAGCCTCAAGAAAGGGCTGGAACAATTTAAGGCCATTAATCACGGAAATCTCGATGCCGCAACAGTTGATGATATTTATAATAGTTCATTTAACCTTTATAATACGTCAATGTTACCATTGTTTGACTCAGCAAAAGAAAAAAGAATCGGCGATTTTGAAAAAATTAAAGATGATAAATATCTGCCGCTTAGACGTGATTTTAGCTCAGCCATTGACAAGTATAATAATAAAATCACTTCATTAAATGCAGAAGCGAATGAAAGAATTACGCTTTGGGTTACGTGGTGTCAGTATATTCTCATCAGCGCATTGATTATTAGTGGGCTGATTATGCTGGGCACCGACCGTTATCTGGCGAACTTCCTTGTTAAGCCTCTAAATATTATGAAAGCGCATCTTGAGGCGCTGGCCGTGGGCGTACTTGACAGCAAAATTGCCGATCAGGGCAAAAACTGTATTGGCCAGTTGATCCCGTATATCGACAAAATGCAGGAGAACTGGGCCAAAACCGTGCGCGAAATTCGTAACAGTGCAGATTCTATTTACAGAGGGGCCAGTAAGATCTCCATCGGCAATACCGATCTCTCTTCACGTACTGAAGAACAGGCGTCGGCGCTTGAAGAGACAGCCGCCAGCATGGAAGAACTCGGTTCGACGGTGAAGCAGAATGCTGATAATGCCGGTCAGGCAAGTACGCTGGCAGGTCATGCAACCCAGGAAGCCCATCAGGGCGGCGATATTGTCAACGGTGTCATTGTCACCATGACCAAAATCACCGGCAGCTCACATAAGATCGTCGACATCATTGGGGTCATCAACAGCATTGCTTTTCAAACCAACATTCTTGCTTTGAACGCCGCCGTAGAAGCCGCACGGGCTGGTGAACAGGGCCGTGGGTTTGCGGTGGTTGCCAGTGAAGTTCGCAGTCTGGCGCAGCGCAGCGCCCAAGCGGCAAAAGAGATCGGAGTATTGATCAACGAGTCGGTTGAAAATATTAAGTCCGGTTCGGAACAGGTCACCCGCGCAGGTGACGCGATGGAGAAAATTGTCACTTCAGTCAGTCATGTGAATGACATTATGAGTGAGATAGCCTCCGCCTCAACGGAACAAAGCAAAGGAATAAGCCAGATTGGTACCGCCGTGGTGCAAATGGACAGCGTCACGCAGCAAAATGCCACCCTGGTGCAACAGTCAGCCGCCGCCGCCGCTTCGCTGGAAGAGCAAGCCCGTCAGCTGACTGAAATCGTCTCGGTGTTTAAAGTCGAGGAGAGCCCTGCCGCATCGGCCAATAGCCCGCTGCTCAGGCCTGTCCCACGAAGTAAAACCCCGGCCTTAGCCACCGATCAGGGAGGCTGGACGAAGTTCTAATCGTCACCGTCCTTCTCAGGATCGCTGAGAAGGACGACTTTCCTCGCAGGGCCCCACACAAATTGCTGCGTTAACACAACGCGTTAGCCATCATCGCATGAACATTACATCCTCCCTCAGACTTGCAGATTGTAACACTCCGGTATTATTTATTTTGTATGCTGTCTTTTTCTTACCCCCCAAAGGAGGAGGCCACATGCGCTATATCGTATTGTTTCTGTCGTCATTATTTATGGTTGAATCTGTTTTCACCAACGCGGTAGCGGCCGTTTCGCTGCCCTCACTTTCGTCGGCCATGAACCAGCGCCTGCTGGTGATGAAAGATGTCGCAGGTTATAAGGCGGAGCATCATTTACCGGTAGAGGACCTCGTCCGGGAGCAGAAAGTGATGTCTTTAGCCAGGGAGGAAGCCACGGCAGCCGGCCTTGAACCCCAGTCGGTGGTGCCTTTTATTCAGGCTCAGATGGATGTCGCGAAAGCCATTCAATACCGTTATCTCGCTGACTGGTTATCCCGGCCCGAAAAAGACTGGCGGGCCAGAGACCTGGATGAGGTTAGGAAGATTATTTCTGACCAGGACAACGTCATACTGCATTCGATCAGTCAGCGCTTACTGGTGGGGGGGCTAAGTGAGGCGGATAAGTCGGCGATGGTGAGCGAACTGACTGCGCCGCAATTAAGTAACGCGGACAAACATCGGCTGGTTGACACGATGGCGGCGATAAAACGCCGCACCTAGATGCCGATAACCGCCGCCTGTTCAGGTGCGCCTGATTGTCAGCCATTTTTCGAGCGCAGCAGGTTCGAGGGGTCTGGAGTAGAAGAACCCCTGAACCTGGTCACAACCATAGTCTTGCAGGATTGCGACCGTTTCGGCGTTCTCTACGCCCTCGGCGACCACGGTATACTTCAGGTTCTTCAACATCTGGATGGTACTGTTCACAATGATTTGGCTGTCCATGTCCGTCAGCAAGGCGGTGATGAGTGCCCTGTCGAGCTTAATCGTATCCAGCGGCATCCGGCGGAGGTAATTAATGTTGCTGTAGCCTGCGCCAAAATCGTCCAGCGAAATGACAAAACCAAATTGCTTTAACCTATTCAGACCGCTCAGCGCAGCGGTATCTTCGGTGATTTCTTCCGTTTCGAGGCACTCAATGCCCAGCATTTTTGCCGCCAGGTTTGCTTCGCGCATTTTCCTCTCAAGGGATTCAGCAAAACCTTTGCGCGAGACATCACTGGCACTGACGTTTATCGAGACCGGCAGGGCAAAAGGCGTGCCGGTCCATATTTTCATCTGACGGATAGCATCATCCACCACCCAGTCTGTCAGTGCGGCCATCAAATTGGTTTGTTCCGCGAGAGGTAAAAAATGGCAAGGAGACAGTTCACCGCGATCGGGGTGACGCCAGCGGATAAGCGCTTCAAGGCCCACCGGCTGGTTAGTCAACAGACACACTTTAGGCTGGTAAACCAGATAGAGTCCCTGGATATCCTGCAATGCCGTCGCCAGTTCGTTCATTAAGCGGAAATCATTATTACGTTGGGCGTCCGTCGTCTCATCAAATTTGCAGGAGGGTACTTTCAGGTTGATGGCTTCATGCAGCGCGCTTAAGGCGCGACGGAGTATCTCCTGCGCGGAGTACTCAGATGGCGTGAAGCATACTTCGCCGGTATGCACCTCCAGACGCACGGAGACCCCGCCTTCGAGCGTTGCACTGGCGCCTTCTAACCTTGCGCTGATTTGCGCCGCCGTCATGGACTGGTGGGTGGGCGCAAGGATAGCGTAGCGACCGACAGCCACCGTATACAGTAACTGTTCTGTCGACATGTTCAGCCTCTCCCTGAGCAGAGACGCCATCGCTTTCAGTAAACTCTCGACCGGCGCCATCCCCATTGAGCGGGCCAGTTCATACAAGCGTTGTATCGCAACGCAGTCGATAATGACCAGGCAATAAGCGTCACTGATCTCGTCGGTTTGCAGCAGTTGCAGCTCACGAATAATTCGCTGTCGGTTGGGCAGTCCCGTAGCCGCATCCGTAAACCCTGCCGAATGCCAGATTTCAAGGAAAGACATCACCAGACTGGCCAGCAGCTTTAGCGTTTGGAGCTTCTCCTCGGGGAATACGTGAGGTGTGGTGTCAGTCACGCAAAGTGTGCCAAGGATAATACCCTCGCGGTTTTGCAGCGGCACGCCCGCATAAAAACGGATATACGGTGCGCCACGGGTCAGCGGATTTGACGAAAAACGGTCATCAAGATAGGTGTCAGAGACGACTATTGCTTCGCTGTTGTCCACAACGTAGCGGCAAAATGAGTCCTCTCTTAATGACTGGCGAAGATCAAAGTTATGCGCCGCCCTGACGTACTGATGTCGGTCGTCAATCACGGAAATAAAACTGCCAGGAATATTCAGCGCCTTACCTGCCAGCATCACAAATTTCTCGAGAACATCATCCCTGCTTTCATCTGGAGCCTTCAGCGCGGCAATAGCTTCATGCCGTAACAATTCATCGCCCGTCAGGTTAATTAACATCTATGCTCCTACTCCGGCAGTAAGGTTCCGAAGTGACAGTATCGAATGATACCTAATAGACTTATCGTCAATTTGACTGTTTTCTTGAGGGACGCACGCATTTTAATTATTGATCTGTGAAAGGGATGCCGCTGTGCAAATCACGGCGACAATCCAATAAATCTGACCCGCCAACGGCGTATGTTCATCAATACCGACAAGGGCGGCGATGGAATGTCTAACTCATTGAACATGGGTTTATTTTATTGCTATTCGTTTCGCCTAAACAGGCACAAATGGATGTCGTTTCTTTTGGAAACTCGATAATTGATGAAAATTCTTACTACTTGATCAGGGCTTATGATGACCCTGAACATTTAAAAACCTCTCAGGATGCATTTTACAGCAGTGATGCGTGGCGAGAGGGTCCGCGCAGCGCAATTATTGAGCGAATTGAGACTAGCGTAAAATCTGTGATGATTCGTCATGTGGGTGCTGTCGAGGCTCTCAGAGACTAAACACGCTGATATGGATGCGTCATTAACGGTCAGTACCGGAATGCAAAACAATAAAAAAGCCGATAACCATGAAATGGTATCGGCTTTTTCGCTGCGGATGGGTGCAGAACGGGCAGTTAAGCGTTCAGTAACGGCTGCGCAGTGCTCTCGACCAGTGCCAGCAGGACTTTAATATCCTCCAGGCTGACCGTTGGGTTAAGCAACGTCAGTTTCAGACAGGTGACACCGCTGTGCTCGGTAACACCGACGTTGGCACGACCAGACTCCAGCAATGCATCGCCGATATTCTGGTTCAGCAACCCGATGGTCGCATCGCTGCTCGCCGCCAACGACTCGGGACGGTAGCGGAACAATACGCTCGCCAGCTGCGGCCGCATCACCAATTCCAGCGACGCCTGTTCAGTAACGTATTTCGCGACGTCCTGCGCCAGGGTCACACCGTGATCGATGATTTCAGCGTACTGCTTCTGCCCTAACGCCTCCAGGCCCATCCACAGTTTCAACGCATCGAAACGGCGGGTGGTTTGCAAGGATTTAGACACCAGATTCGGTACGCCCTGCGCTTCGTCAAATTCGGAGTTCAGGTATGCCGCCTGGTAACGCATCAGCTCATAGTGGCGCGCTTCTTTCAGCAGGAACGCGCCGCAGCTAATGGTCTGGAAGAACTGCTTGTGGAAATCCAGTGTAATGGAGTCGACTAATTCAATCCCATCCAGATAGTCACGGTATTTCTCAGACAACAACAACGCGCCGCCCCATGCTGCGTCCACGTGCACCCAGATCTGATGCTCTGCCGCAAGTTCGGCAATCGCACGCAGCGGATCGATAGCACCCGCATCGGTGGTACCTGCGGTCGCAACGATCGCCAGAATCTGTTCACCGTTGGCTTGCGCCTGTGCCAGTTTCGCGGCTAAATCGCTTACGTCCATACGGGCAAACTGATCGGTTTTCACCAACGTGACCGACTGATAACCCAGTCCAAGTAACGCCATGTTCTTCTGCACCGAGAAATGCGCATTTTCAGAACAAAAGACTTTCATCTTTCTCAGGTTACCCACCAGACCGTCTTGCTGGATAGAGTGTCCCTGACGGGCGAAGAAAGCGTCGCGCGCCAACATCAGCCCCATCAGGTTACTCTGGGTGCCACCGCTGGTGAACACACCTGCATCGCCAGCCTGATAGCCGACTTGAGTACGCAGCCATTCAATCAGTTTCATCTCGATGATGGTAGCTGACGGACTTTGATCCCAGGAGTCCATGCTCTGGTTGGTGGCGTTAATCAACACTTCAGCGGCCTGGCTTATCACCAGGCTCGGGCAATGCAAATGCGCGACGCACTGTGGGTGATGCACCGACAGGCTATCTTTTAAAAAGTACTCAATCGCACGTTCAATCGCGGCCTGGTTGCCCAGCCCCTGCGGATTAAAATCAAGCGTTATGCGTTCACGCAATTCAGCAACGGTTTTACCCTGATACATCTCAGGTTGTTGCAGCCACTGCACGACAGCTTCGCTACTTTGTGCAATCGCCTGCTGGTAAGCCTCGGTGCTTTGCACTGAGGCTGCCAGAATCGGGTTTAACTCGGACATCGCGATCGTTTACTCCACTGAGACAGGTTTAAGGCCAGCGCCTAACAGCGCCTGCTCAAACTTATCCAGGAAAATACCCAGCTCATCGTTAGTGATCAGCAAGGAAGGCAGCAGGCGCAGAACGCAACCATTACGGCCGCCACGTTCCAGAATCAGCCCTGCTTCGAAGCATTTTTTCTGCAACAGTGCGGACAACTCGCCATCAGCCGGGTAGCAACCCATGTGATCCTGCGCTTCATTTGGTTTAACCATCTCAATGCCGATCATTAGGCCAAGACCACGCACATTACCTATGACCGGATAACGTTTTTGCAGCTCAGCCAGTTTGCCTTTCAGCCATTCGCCCTGAACAGCCACTTTGTCAGCAATATTGTGATCTTTAAGATGTTGCAGGGTGGTCAGGCCGGTTGCCATCGCCAGTTGGTTACCGCGGAATGTCCCGGTATGGTGGCCAGGTGCCCAGGCATCAAACTGTTTCTTAATACCCAATACCGCCAGCGGTAAACCACCGCCGATCGCTTTGGACATGACGATGATGTCAGGCTCAATACCCGCATGTTCGAAGGCGAACAATTTACCCGTACGGCAGAAGCCAGCCTGAACCTCATCAATGATCAACAGAATACCGTGTTCCTGAGTCACTTTGCGGATACGCTGCAACCATTCAACTGGTGCAGGGTTAACACCGCCTTCACCCTGAACGGCTTCGAGAATGACCGCAGCAGGTTTGCGCACACCACTTTCGACGTCATTAATCAAATTTTCGAAGTAATAGGTCAATGCCTTGACGCCCGCTTCACCACCAATGCCCAGTGGGCAGCGGTATAGGTGCGGGTAAGGCATAAACTGGACTTCAGGCATCATACCGTTGACGGCTTCTTTCGGTGACAGGTTACCTGTCACTGCCAGCGCGCCATGCGTCATACCGTGATAGCCGCCGGAGAAGCTGATGATGCCGGAGCGGCCGGTGTATTTTTTTGCCAGTTTCAGCGCAGCTTCAACCGCATCGGCGCCCGATGGCCCGGTGAATTGCAGGCAATACTCTTTACCCTGTCCTGGCAATATAGAAAGCAAATATTCAGAGAACTGATCTTTCAACGGGGTTGTCAGATCCAGTGTATGTAACGGCAAGCCGCTGGTAATGACATTTTGGATGCTTTGCAGCACGTCAGGATGGTTATGTCCAAGCGCCAGCGTTCCCGCACCAGCAAGGCAGTCAAGATATTGATTATTCTCAACGTCGGTGATCCAAACGCCCTGGGCTTTCGCAATGGCTAACGGCAACTTGCGTGGATAACTCCTAACATTCGATTCAAATTCAGCTTGTCTCGCCAAATAGGTTTCATTGTTTCCATGTAATGAATTCGCACCTAAATTATCAATACGGACTTTATCCGTCATCATATCTCTCCTACAACTGGGGTTATCGCTAACACCGAAGTTGAATAATTGAATTAAAAAAGTAACTACCATGAGAAAATCGCGGCCAATATATGGCTTTTTTGCCCCCACCTCAATAATTTATTTTGTATGGAATTGTTTACTGTTTTTCATACGAATCAATATGTTGCTGATTTAACGAGCGATCATGCTACCAACGGCGTGTTACGTAGTCATTAATAGTGGTCGAATCATGCAATTACCCGCGAAGAAAAGGCTGCTGCACGGGGACTTCCCGGCGAAAAAAGTCACCAGGCTGGCTGCAACAGATCCCGCAATACCGGGCAAAATGCCTTGTCGCTGGAAGATGCATCGCCCGGACGATGAACAACGGAGAAATTGATCATCAGCGGGCATGCGTCGGCCATCTCACCAAACCGAAATTATGCCCCACGTACCGGCAAACTACCCAGACAGTATCCATGACAAAAACATATCGGGTTGGACCAGCATCTTCCGTGACCCTGCTGAACATCAACAACATTAGTTATGGTTAAATAATCCGTATGTAATTATTAATCCATAGTTACAGACGAATGAACCCACCTGAGTTAAAATTATGTACGCAATTAGCGCTTCTTATTGGGTAATACGTTAGCCTGTTCAGTAAATTACTGGTGATATAGGAAAATATTTAGGTTGTAAGAATATAAAGGCCACAAAACCACCAGAATAAGGATATTCGTCATGGAGCATGACAAAAACAATAGGACTTTTTTGGATCGTTTACACATTTTTGATGTGGTAATGAAGCGCAGAAGCATGACAGAAGCAGCAATATCACTCAATATGACGCCATCAAGAGTCAGTATGGCGATGAAGAAATTGAGAGAGCTATATTCAGACCCTCTATTCATTCGCAAAAAAAATGTTCTTGAGCCCACTGAATTCGCCAGAATTTTACATCGGGAAATACAGCAGAACCTGCAAAAAAGTAATATCACGAATGAATTACAGATCATTGATAGTGATCAAAATCAGCTGCTTATTTCATGTTCGCCGCATATTGCAACGAATGTGATCCCTTTGGCATTTCAGCTTATTCAAGAGTTACCGCTCATTTCCATGAAACACATTGACTTACCCATGTCAAGGAAAGACCACACCAAACTTCTGATAGACAATGCAGTAGATATTATTTTCGATTATACTCCTGTTGACCACCCTGATATATTTTTCAGAAGACTGTTCAAGGAAGAATATTGTATTGTTTGTTATAACAATCACCCACGTCTTTCTCATTCGATTACCCTGAAAGAATATACTCAGGAAACTCACGCAGTGTTAGAAACCCCGTCAAGCCACGAGAGAAAAAGTGATTACAGTCAACACATTCATAATGAAGATAAAATAATTGGTTTTTGCAGCCACTACTATTTGGATCTACTTGCCGTTGTCGAAGTCAGCGATATGATCTGCACCTTGCCGCAGAATATTTATCTCAAGTTGCGCGCTTCATTCAATGTTAAATCATTAAACTATAACTTTAACCTTGGATTCAAAAAACCCAGTCTCTATATGAGCTATTTGAAAGAGTTGAAAAAATCCAAATACAAAAGCATTCTTCTTAAGAAGATGGAAAAGATGCGCTAAGGAAATTATATTACCGTCTCAACAATAATAAGTCATTTAAATGCGTGGACCCACATGAGAACCCGGCCAGAAAAAGCACCGAGATTAACCTGTTGTTTTTCTATAATCGCAAAAATGCTACACGAGTTCTTTTAGCGTATTCATTATTTTCAACAACGCCACAAAACTTGGGTTTTTCAGCGAACTTTTATTGTAGGTCATATATAAAGGAACTGGCTCAGGGACGAAATCACATTCAAGAATTTTAATATTGAAACTGTGACTAAACTTCTCGGCGAACCATCGTGGAATAAATCCAACCACATTAGACTTCTCAATAATGGAAGTATTAGCAATAATTGAACTGCTGCTAAAGAAAAAGTCACGATGTCCGAAGAAATCTAAAATGCCATTTTGCATGCGTTTTACGCCTTCAGAACCCGCGTTCAAAAAAGTAAAACTCTCATGATTAATATCCTCCGCCCTCAACCTGGTCCCCAGTCGCGGGTGCTCCTTACGGCATACGGGTACAGGATATTCAGTCAAATAGACTTCAGTTACCGTTGAGAAGTTGTAATACGGTTTGCTATCAAAAATAATATCCGCTTTGCGGTAAATCAAAACATCCTCGACAGAGTCAATAAGCGCATCCGAGTTTATATGGCTAATTTCACAATTTAGCTGATCCTCCAGGATTTTGGCACAAATGTCTGGCAGTAAACGCATTGCCGCATAGGGTGTGGAGTGTATAACAAATTTGCTTTTTGTACTTGTGTCCGAAAAATAGTCGAGGCTGTTAATCAGTTGACTAAAACCGTCACTCAGATGAATGTGCAAATTCTCAGCAACCGTCGTGGCGACCAGCCCCTTACCTTCACGAATAAATAATGGATCGGCAAAATAGCTACGAAGCCTGCTCAGTGACTGACTCACGGCTGAAGGGCTGACACTTAACAACGCAGCGGCCTTGGAGACACTCTTGTGAATGAAAATGGCCTCGAAATTCAGCAACAGGTTTAAATCGAAACCTTTGATTTTTGCGATACTCGCGATAAGTGAATTGTTTGACATTTAATCGCCTGATTTGATTGATGTTTTCTATTAAACCCTGATGAAACTTAAAGGTAATAACGTATTTTTGATAATTATAGCAGAAGAAATCGAGTATCACTTTAAACGCTCTGAAGATTTACTCTTTGAAATCAGTCATCTAACAACGAAATACTTTTGTATTACTTTTAATCCGATAAGCTGCTACATGCGAACGGTAACCGTAGATACCCCTCATCCGCACGAGAGTATAGGTAGAAGATTTCTACCTGATAGTATTTATCATATCAAGTAATAAACCAGAAATGCAGCTGCAATATTTTAGCGTCGTTATCCCTCTGAGTTGTTAATGTCAAAGATTTAGATTTAAAACAATAAAATCAATATATTTTATAAAAAATTATCTTATCACCAAAATAATTAACATAAGCAACACTTAAAAATGATTTAAGCATAAATATATTCCGTTATGGATATAATCCACTTTAATGATGGGCAAGCTGGATTATTAGACCTGACTATCAACACGAAATTAATCAAATCATTCCCAAGGTGGTTTATGAAAATAAAAACGTTAGCATTAATGACTGTCTGCCTTTCCCCTGTGTCCTCATTTGCCTCTGATGGTGACATTACTTTCAATGGTGAAGTGACGGCAGCCTCTTGTAGCCTGAAAGGTTTTAACAACGGCACAACCACGACTGGCGAAATAATGACGCTGGCCAATGTGACACCTCAGTCCTTCACAGAAAACAGCGGTTATGCGGGCATGCAGGATTTCACCATTGATCTGAAAGAATGCAATATCACCACGATCAAAAATGCCCAGGTGGCATTTAGCGGGTCGCCTGACAGCGCGGATAACTCCATTTTAAGCAACATCGCGACAGCGACCCCGGCAACAGGTGTTGGCGTCGCTATTTTGGAAAGTAACGGGACTACGCTGGTTGATATCAACGGGGGGACACCGTCTAATGCTCAGGCACTGGTCGAAGGTGACAACGCATTGAAGTTTAAAGTTGCCTATAAAGCGAATAGCACAACACCCGCTGTAACTGCCGGTAAAGTGAGCGCCAAGACTTTTATTGATATTACATATAACTGACATTGCCGAAAATATTTTTAACATTTTCAATATTTATTAATTATTAATAAAAAGCAGGCCATCTGTGAACAGAAATCATTTATCATTAATAATGAGAACTTTCATTTTTTCGCCTGCTTTTTTTAGTCTCCCCTCCTATGCAACGGAAAACCAGCCAGCACCAGACAATGGCGAGGCGGCCTTTGACGTGGATTTTTTACGCAAAGACACACAGGTTATTCCTCAACAATTTTATCATCCCAAAGACGTCACTCCCGGAATTAAAACAGCGGATATTGTTTTAAATGGACACACGTTATTTAAAACAAAAGTCGAGTTTATTACGCTTAAAGAAAGCAACAGTGCCTCTCCTTGTTTAACACAAGAATTATTGCATCAGTTGGGTCTGGATCATCATCTTGAAGAGCTGACAAAAGCCGGTAATGAAGTGTGCTATGACCTGTTATCCAAATGGCCTGACGCCAAAATTCAATACGATGACGCGATGCAGCAATTGCTGATCTCGGCACCGCAAGCTGCGATGAACGTCGCCAGCCAGAGTGAAATGATTGACCCGTCGTTATGGGATAACGGCGTCAATGCACTGCGCATGAGCTATTCCGGCTATGTTTATCATACAGATAACCATGGTTCCAATTCAGATTCGTCAGGCAGCGATACGGCGTATCTTAGCCTGAACTCCGGTCTTAATCTCGGTAGTTGGCGTTTCTACAGTTTCGATACTTTCAATAAATCTGACACAGGCTGGGAGCAAAATCATGACCGCGCTTATGCCGAACGAGACCTGGCCTCACTGGTTTCACGGTTTACCGTCGGGGATGTGTATGCCAATACCTCAAGTGACGTTTTGGGGATTTTACCCGTTCGCGGTATGACGCTGGAAACCAACAACCAGATGCTGCCATCAGGCACCTTTAGCTATTCACCGGTCATCCGCGGCGTGGCGCGAAGTAATGCCCGGGTGGTGATCCGCCAGCGTGGCAACATTATTTACAGCAAGACCGTATCACCCGGCAGCTTTGCCATCACCGACCTGACGAATGGCCAGATTGGCGCTGATTTGGCCGTAACAGTAGAAGAAAGTGACGGCAGCCAACAGCAGTTTACGGTGCCCTACACCTCTTTGCCGAACATGCTCAGACCCGGCACCTGGCGCTACAGCCTGAGCGGTGGCCGTTATCGTGATAACGGGCTGTTCTATCAACCCTTAGTCGCGCAAGGTAGCCTGCAATATGGCTGGGACAAACTCACCCTGAGCGACTTAGTGGTCACCGGCGAGGGCTATCAGTCCATGGCCCTGAGCAGCGCATTCAATCTGGGTTCCCTCGGCAGTGTTTCCCTTGACTGGGCACTGGAACGTCATCAATCCGTTGCAGAGGCTCGCCCCGATGACGCTGACCAGACAGCCGCCCGGAACGTGGGTGACAGTGGCCGGGCGCTGCGCCTGCTTTACGCGCGACGTTTTGATGTCACCGATACATCATTACAGCTGATGGGGTTTCGCTATCAAAGTGCTGACTTTATGGATTTCCCCGAATATGCCGGGTGGCGCTGGGGTAACGATAACAGTCATCATCACCGTAAAAATGAAGTTCAGGCCACGGTAAATCAGGGATTAGGTCATTTCGGCAACGGCTATCTGACATTACAGCGCGATACTTATTATGATTCGAGCGTAGCAAACACCTCGTTAACCCTCGGCTACAGTTTCAATATACGGGCAGTCAATGTCAGCATGAACTATAGCTATCAGGCCAATACCGGGGACGACTCTTTCTCAGGAAATAGCCCTGACCGGCAGCTGTCGTTGAATTTTTCCGTACCGCTGGATATGGGCGAAAGACGTAGCCGCAATCTCTCATTCAGCACGACCAGCAGTAATCATTCTGGTGATGCACAGATGGCGACGGTATCCGGAACTGAACTGGATAGCGCGATGAATTACGCCCTGTCGGCACAGCATGACAGCAGTGGTTACTCGCCGTCGGCGTCGGTGGCCTATCGCAACAGCATGGCCAATATGAATGCCAGCGCCAGTGCCAGCCAGGGTAGCAACCAGTATTCGGCGGGGATTTCCGGGGGGATCGTGGCATATAACCACGGCGTGGTGTTATCCCAGCAGATGGGGGATACCATCGCCATCATCGAAACGCCTGGCGCAAAAAATATCAGAGTGGAAGGCCAGCCAGGCGTATCCACCAACCGGTGGGGACGTGCCGTGGTACCGTCAATTTCACCCTACCGGGACAACGCGTTGTCGTTGGATACGCGTTACGCGGCGGATAATGTAGAACTGATTGACGGTGGGGAAAACGTGATCCCCACCCACGGTGCGGTAGTCGTTCGTCGCTTCCAAACCAAAGTCGGCCGCCGCGCGATAGTGATGCTATCACTGCCCGACGGCAAGCCAGCCCCTTTCGGGGCAAGTGCATGGCAAGGGAAAGAACAGGTCGGCATGGTCGCCGATAACGGATTGTTGTATCTCAACGGCATCCTGGCCGAAGGCGGCACGACACTGCACGTGACACTGGAGAGTGACACCCAATGCCAGTTCGAATTACCGGTCACTAAAGGTCCGTCAGACCCGTGGTATCAACAAGTTAATGCGGTTTGTCGCTAAACAGAGAAAATGATGAAATTTCATAAAATTGCCGTATCCGTAATGGTGAGCGCCTTATTATGCTCCAATGCGGCCAGTGCCGCAGTACGCCCGGCATTGACCCGGATTGTTGCGCTGGAGAGTGATAAAGAGACCTCCATCAAGTTACTGAATGACAATAAAACTCAGGATTACCTGGTTCAGTCCTGGTTGGAAGATCTGAAAGGCAACGATAAAAACCTGCCTTTTATTCTGACACCGCCGTTATTTAAAATCAGTGCGGGCCGTGAAGGCAAACTGCGCATGGTGGTTGTTCCTGGCAAAATCCCCCAGGACCGCGAGTCCGTCTATTGGTTGTGGATCCAGGAAATACCGCCAGTCAGCAAAAGCAAAGAAAACCAGTTGCAGATTGCGGTACGCACACGTCTGAAAGTCTTTATTCGCCCAACCAGTTTGGCGGAGAAACCGACTGACACCCTTAATAAATTGCAGTGGCAGGTGGTCAATGAAGGGGGGGAAACCTGGCTGAAAGCGAACAACCCGACCGAATATTACGCCAGCCTGGCTGAACTTTCCGTGATGGTCGCGGGTAAAACAGTCCCCGTAGCCGGCAAAAATGACATGGTTCCGGCCAAAGGTGAGGCACGTTACGCGTTACCTGCCGGTGTGGCAGGCAAATCAGGTGTACTGAATTATTCTGTTATCAATGACTTCGGTGGCGACTCATCGGTTCAGCATCAGCAACTGACCTTTTAACGGATTATCACCATGAGAAAACCGTCTCTGCCAATCAGAACCTTACTGCCTGGTGCAGCCCTGATGCTGATCGGCTTATCCCCAGGCTTCAGCCAGGCTGGGGTTTTACATTGTGACATCGACTCCGGGGGAGCCATGCCCTTCTCTCCCTACACCCGCGAAAACCCTATCGCCGCAGACCAAAACACACCCGATTATACCGTGGTGTTGTCATTGGATTACGCCCAGTTCCTGCCCAATATGCGCCTGACTTGTACCTCTGATGGCCAGGACTTTACCGCCCCGGCTGCATTTGATGGCATGATTTCTCTCAGTCTCAGCGCCATTAATGACCGTACGCTGGACTGGACAGGTGAAGCCCAAACCACCAACAACGGCATCAAAATGAAGATGTACATCAAGGCCGTGTCGATTAATGAAGAAACACTGGCGAACAGTTATCCCCCGGCGAAAATGCCGACGGGCAAGCGCCTTGGTGTGGAATATCCGATCATTAATGGTAAAGATGACACCACGCTTGTCCAGTTTGGCGCTCAATATAATACTGATAAGTCGTTGTTTAAATACGATACCAAATACAATTTCGCCATTGAATCCATGCGCGCTGAGCTTATCAAGTTTGGCTGGATGGAGTACGGTTCAGAAGCTGTCATTCCCGCAGGTTCACATTTAACCTTCACTATTGATGGAATGAGCGGAATTGCCACCGTCGACGTACCTTTAGGCTCGGGCGTCTATATTGCTGCACCGTCATGCAAACTCGACGATAAACACCAGGTCGTCGAGCTAGGCAGTATCCGTAAAAGCAGCGGAGAAAGTTACCCTGTGACTGGCCCACTGACCCACTTTGGAATGGATTTCACTTGCAGCAGCTACACCAATAATGTGGAACTTACTTTTGAGGATGCCAACTCGATCCTCAAAGGCCGTAATATGCTGGTCGCTCATAACCCTGCTGATGGCAAATCGCTGAATGGCATCGCAGTCGAAATGTATGACAGTCAGGGGCAAACCGTGCCTATGGGCGTGAAACAGAATATAGGTATTGGCCAACAGGGTAAAAACACGGCCTCTTTTCAGGCCGCCATTGTGCAGACAGCCGCTGATATCACTGACGCCAACAATCAAGATTTCACCGATAAATTCACCGCCAAAGCCAATGTCACGATCTCCTATTACTGATCACCACAGGGCCTCCGCTGACTTTCTGCCTCCAGCGAGGCCTTCTTCCTTTGATCTCTCGCGCCGCTTCGTTGATACTGTATTAATACACAGTTAACCTACCCGTACAGCCAACAGGTTTTGTCATGCAACAGGGAGCATCATGGGAGCATTTACCGGTTTTACTCAATCTGGTCTGACTTTCTTACTGCAACTCAGCCAGAATAATAATAAAGAGTGGTTTGAGGAGCATCGCGATATCTATCAACAGCAGTTGCTCGAGCCCGTTCGTACACTGGTGACAGATTTAAGCCAGGATATGCAGATCATTGATGACCTGTTTGAACTGCGCCCGGCGATTGGCAAAACCATCTCCAGAATGCACCGGGACACGCGTTTTTCCCATGATAAATCAATATATCGCAGCAATATCTGGATCACCTTTAAACGATCACGTAAAAACTGGACCGACGCCCCGACCTACTTTTTTGAATTTGGTCAGGACTGGTGGCGTTATGGTCTGGGCTACTACAGCGCGTCCAAAACCACCATGGACCTGTTCCGTCAGCAATTATTGCGTGACCCGGCAGGCTTTCTTAAGATGGCAAAATGCATCGAACCCAATTTTACCCTTGAGGGGGACAGTTACAAACGCCCGCTGGTTAAAGATCAAGCCCCGGAACTGGCAGCCTGGTACAACAAAAAGTCCTTTGCATTAATAAGCAGCCATATGGACATGGACACGCTGTTCTCTGATCGACTGGTGAGCATTCTGAGCACAGATTTCCAAAAAATCTCCCCGCTTTACCACATGCTGATGAAAATTGAAGCAATGAAGAAAAATCAACTGCCGTTTTGATGAACTGCGCGGGGTGATCCCGCGCGGTCTGCTTGCCTCTTAAAACGTATATAAGACGGCCAACGTGGTATTAAAAGAAGAACGCTTATCGACAATCTGACTTTTATCCGCTTTATCTGTCAATAACGTATAGTCCACCGCGGCCAATGTACTCCATGAGGCAGTAAATTGATGGCTCCAGCTTAACGTCGCGGATTGCGCATATAATCCCCCTGCAGCGTTATATTCATTGAATGACGTATTTTTGCTTTGCTGTGCTGAAACCCCATAAAAAAGATTATTATTACGATGATCGCCGAATAATAAATCACCTTGCAGATCGACCTCGTCTTTATTTCCCTGCCAGAGAACACCTTTTATTGAACCCTGATAACGTACGCCCTGGCTGTCAGTTAAAGGCAGCGTGGTCATGGCTTCAACCGCCAGACGTGGCGAAAATTGATACCCCAAAGTCAATGAGGTATTGAGCACCCCTTTGATATTGCCCATCCCTTTGAGTTTTTTAGACCCGTCACGCCATGAAGAATCGCTTTCTGTCCGGCCAGTCCCATAGCCCAGTGAGTGCTCGAGATACAACCCACCGGCTATCGGCAGGTCGTAGCCAATCCCTTTCGTCGAATCAATAAACATCGCCCCACGGTGGACCTGCACCAAGGGTACCGCCCCCCAGGTCGTCTGTGATGACCCGCTGTATCGCGGTTTATTAACTGCCCCCGCACCTAATGAAACATCCGTATGATCGCCCCAAAAACCGCCGTCCGCCGCCTGAGCCGAAAATTGTAAACACCCCGTTGTGATAATTGATATTGACAATATTAAAGAGTTCTTCATTCTTACAGCTCTCCAAATTCTTTTATTTTTTGCTACACAACACGATTATTGTGACCGCGGTTAAGAGCAAGAATGAAGAGGAAACATCAATTTCCGTTGTGTAATTTATCAAGATTTCATCAAGAGAATAAATATGGTTAACGAACGCATTCTGGTTATTGAAGATGATATGGATGCCGCCAATGTTCTTGAGGCCTATCTTTTAAGGGATAATTTTAACGTTGCCATTGCCGGGAACGGAATTCAGGGTCTTGAAACAGCACTTAGCTGGAAACCACACTTAATCCTGCTGGACGTCATGCTACCGGGAATGAATGGCACCGACCTGCTGTCTGCCCTGCGCAAAAGAAGTGATGTACCGGTCATCATGGTGACCGCCATGGGGGATGAGCCGGACAAAATTGGTGCACTGCGCTACGGTGCTGATGACTATGTCGTCAAACCCTATAACCCCCGTGAAGTGGTAGCACGGGTGCACGCGGTGCTTCGGCGCAGCCGCAAGCAAAATGCCCCGGCGACCTTACTGACCCACGAAACGTTGACGCTGGATCTTGACGCTTTCACCACCAAGGTACAAAACCCCGGGCAATCACCCTTGACGCTGGATCTCACCGCCACAGAATTTACGCTGCTCGCCACCTTATTGCGCGCGCCTCACAAAGCCTTCTCACGCCAGGAGCTGCTTGAGGCGTGCTTGCCAGACAGCGAAGCGCTTGAGCGTGTCGTCGATACTCACGTCTATAATTTACGCAAAAAGTTGGAGTTGCAGGGTATCACTGGCGTCTTGCTGACCGTGCGCGCCATTGGTTACAGGTTCAGATAATCATGAAGAAAACATCTACGCACATCTCTCTTTGGCGCTGGATCTGTGTACGCATCCTTTCCCTGGCGATCGGCACCGTCATTCTCATCGCCTTCTGTATGTGGTTGCGTTATGCGGTGTGGTATTTTTACGCCGTTGACAGCATGTCCCCGCAGGTCCGCCAGGAGTTTGCACAACTGAGCCAAAACCCGTCAGAGAATACAGCGCGCTATCACAGTATCATCGACACCTATTTTGGTGAAAAAGCCACCGACCCGTCCATCTCCTCCAGTGACTGGCTGATGCTGGCTATACTGGTTCTGGTGGCGATTCCGCTGATCGTCATTTTGGGTCTGAAGGCCGCACGCCCTCTTTCCAACCAATTTAGCCAGATCGCCATGGCAGCAAAAGCGGTCGCGCGCGGTGAATTTTCTAAGCGTGCGGGAATAGAAAAACAAGCACCCAATGAGTTGACCCAGTTGGCCGAAGACTTTAACTCGATGACGGCTCAGCTTGAACGTTACGAAAATGAACTGCGTGACTCCAATGCCGCCATGGCCCACGAACTTCGCTCACCACTGACAGCGGCTATCGGGCGTTTACAGGGCATGATGGACGGCGTATTCCCGGCGGATAGCCATCAGATCAGTATCGTGATGCGCCAGTTGTATCAGTTGAACCGTTTGATTGATGACCTGCATTTGCTCTCGCTGGCCACCGCCGGAAAACTGACCCTGGATAAAACCCCCTTTGATTTGAATGATCTACTGGATGAACGTGTCGCCTGGATGAAACCCCGCACGGAAGATACCGATTTCGCTATCGTTTTTACGCGGCAGAACACGGCAAATTGTCATGCGGATCCCTACCGGATGGGCCAGGTGATTTCTATTTTGATGGATAACGCGCTGCGCTACGCCAGAGAAGGCAAAGTGCTTGAGATCGCCGTGGTACAGCAGGCCAAAGCAGTGAACATTACGTTTAGCGATCACGGCCCAGGCGTCGATAATCTTTTTCTCACGCAGATTTTTGAACGTTTTTCACGGGCTGAAACCTCGCGGGCCAGAAACTCCGGGGGCAGCGGTCTGGGTTTGTCCATCGCACGGGCCATCTGTGAGGCACACGGTGGGACGCTTGAGGCCGCCAACGGGCCGCAAAACGGGATGTGTTTTGTGGTCAGTTTACCGGTACAAGAACTCGCCCAACACAGCAGCTTTAGCCAACGCAGAGACATCCGATAAAGAAATCGTGGTTTCTGATATACACTTCGCGCAGCCGGAGAACGCGGTTCTCTGAATAATCACTTTTGAGGTCAACATGATATCTGTTTTCGGGCACCTGAATCCTGACAGCGACACCGTTTGTAGCGCGCTGATTGCCGCTGACTGGCTTAATGCGCAGGGACGTCCGGCGCAAGCCTTTCGACTGGGGGAGATAAACCCGGAAACCCGCTTTATTCTGCACGCAGCAGGCGTAGAAGCCCCGCCGTTACTGGCAGAAAGTGTGGAAGATAAAGATGTCTGGCTGGTGGATTTCAGCGAAATGGAGCAAGGCCCGGCTTCGCTGGCACAAAGCAACATTCTCGGCATCGTGGATCATCACCGTCTGGGGACCGTCACTACCCGCAACCCGGCCGAAGTATGGGTTCAGCCGCTGGGCAGCTGTGCCACCTTGCTGTGGCAGTTGATCACCCGCGAAACCGATCTGGCGATCACGGCGTCTCAGGCCACGCTGATGCTCGGTGCGCTGCTAAGCGATACCGTCGCCCTTACCTCACCAACCACTACGCCAGTGGATATCAAAGCAGCAGATGAACTCTTTGCCATCAGCCAACTGGACCGTGAAACTTTTATCAGCGGTCTGCTGGCGGCGAAGACCGATCTGGCCGGTATGAGCCCGAAGACGCTTATCAATAAAGACGCCAAAAATTATCACATTGCCGATCTGAACGTGCTGCTGGCGCAAATCGAAGTCAGCAGCTTTACCCAGACCGACGCGCTCTTGCCACAGCTGATTGCCGCGATGGACAGCCAGTGCAGCGAAAGCACGCTGGACCTGTTTGCGCTGATCATTACCGACATCCGTACCAAAAATTCGGTGATCTACTTCTCGCAAAATACGCTGTTTGACGCCGTCTCCATCTCGCTGCCGGGTATGCTCAGCCGCAAGAAAGAGGTGTTGCCGTGGCTGACGACGACGCTGGAAAAACGTCAGGGCGCGTAACCGCCGCCTAAAGATCCACCTCAACCACCGTAATACCGGCTTTCTTCGCCTGTCGGATACAGTCCGCTGTATCTTCGCCGCCGGGGAAAGCCAGTATTGCATCGGGCTTGCTGTCTTCGAGCATAAACAGATTACGGCGCAGCTCAGCGTATTTGCCGTGCATCGCCCAGTTGGCCGGGTAGCGGACCACGTGAAGGTCCGCGTCCCTGGCCCAACGCTCTATTACCCCTCCCGAACACTGATGCCCACCGTGGATCACCACCTGTATCTGATGCAACTGTGAATAGAGATCCAATATCCGGGTCATGCTTTTTGTATCGGCATAAAAGCGCCCGGCGCAGATTAAAACTCTCATTACACGGATTCCTGAAGCCGTATGTCTTCACCCAGCCGGTCAATAACCGGATAGGCGACGGCAGCAATATGGTGATGTACCCGGCGGTAATCCCGCAGTACCCGCTGGAAAATATCCCCGGATTCAGCCCAGGCATTTTTATCCTCCCGCAGCTTTTTGAAATGCTCGCGGCTGGCTGAGGCCTCCAGTTGGCGGATAACCTCTTTGCGGTTCACCAACTGATGCGCGGCATACAGATCTTCCCCCAGAAAGGCGCTGATCGCCAAACGCAGGCTGGTGAGGATTTCCCAGTGCAACAGGCGGATGTGGTTCTGTTCGAAGGGGTTAAACAGTTCACCCCGGCGTGCGCGGCGGGTCGCCAGTTGGGTCAGGCTGCTGGAGAGAATATCCCCCGCGTGTTCCACGTTAATCACGAACATCAGGATCTCCTGTGCGCGGTCCGCATCGGTGTCGCTCAGGCCGTCCTGACCGAGGTCAGCCAGATAGGCGCGAATGGCGGCACTGAGCAGATCCAATGACTGATCAACCTGGCGGATTTCGTCCGCGGTGCGTTGCTCCAGCGTTTCAAATAATACGCACAACCGATCGAGCATCATCGCTAACATATCCGCCGCCCGCAGCGATTCACGCACCGAATTGGAGAGCCCGAGGTAGGCAACGTTCAGCCCTGCTTCATCCAGATACAGTGGCATCCCAGGGTCACCGACCCGCTCTTTCTCAACAAACATCCGCTCCAGCAGTCGCGCCAGCGGGCCGGTCAGCCAGATGAACATCAGCGCCAGCACCGCGCTGAAAGTGGTATGGAACCAAACCACCAACTGCGGCGTGGTCAGCGCTGTTTTGGCCGCCATCTGCGTCAGCCATGGCAACAGCGCCATCGCCAGCACCGCGCCCAGCACGCGCACCATCAGGTTGCCGATCGGCAGACGGCGGGCGACCGGCGAACCGGCATTCAGTACCGGCGGTAACGCGCCACCGATATTAGCCCCCAGCACCAGCACCATCGCCGTGGCAGGCGTCATGACGCCGGTGGCCGCCAGTGAGGCAATCAGCAAAATCACTGCCACGCTGGAGTGGCAAATCAGGGTGAGCATCACCGCCACCATCAGCGCAATCAGGGTATCGCTCTCCAGCCCCTGCATCACTGCATGAAAAACGGGGGTGGATTCAATATGGCCCAGCGTCGCACTGAGCAGGCTGAGCGCCAGCAGCATCAGTCCGAGGCCAATCATGGCGCAACCGGCGCTTTCAAAGCTGGAATTATCGCGCAATTTGAAGATAACAAAGCCAACCATTATGAGCAGAGGAATGGCGAGGGCGGTATTGAAACTCATCAGTTGCACCACCAGCGTGGAACCGATGTTAGCCCCGAGCATCACCGCCAGTGCAGGCGCCAGACTGAGCGTTCCTGCCGCCGTAAACGACGTTGCCATCAGGCTCACCGCCGTGCTGCTTTGCAGAATACCGGTAATGCCAATACCGGACAGCAGCGCCATCCAGTGGTTATTCAGGTGACGCCCCATCCAGTGGCGCAATGGCGTGCCAAACCCGCGTTGTAGCGCGGTAGAAATCATATGACTTCCCCACAGCAACAGCGCAATGGCACCCGCGAGGTTAATTAACAGGGTAGTTCCAGACATGATAATTCCCCCTTATTCAGGGTTGTACGGGTAAAGCGACTTGATGATTCATCGTATTAAAAGCAGGTGCCGCGATACGGTGCGGCACCTGTTGGTTGTCAGACGGTCAGAACCACTGTTTGAAACGGCGGATATAAAACATCTTCATACCCTGCGCCACACAGCAATACGCCAGTAAGGTACCGGCCAGCCACGGGAAGTACTGCCACGGCAGAGCTTGCAGCCCCACCATCGGACCCAGCGGTGAGAACGGCACGTAGATACCCACCGCCATCACCAGTCCGGTCATCAGCATCACCGGCAGCGCGGCGGTGCTCTGGAAGAACGGGATCTTCTGGGTACGCAACATGTGTACGACTAACGTCTGTGACAGCAGCCCTTCAACGAACCAGCCGGACTGGAACAGCGTCTGCATATGTTCACTGTTGGCGGCGAAGACGTACCACATCAGCGCAAAGGTGGTCATATCGAAAATCGATGAGGTCGGCCCAATCCACACCATAAAACGACCGATGTTTTTGGCGTCCCACTTACGTGGCTTCTTCAAAAACTCCTTATCAATTTTGTCCCACGGCAGCGCCAGTTGGGAAATGTCATACATCAGGTTTTGCAGCAACAGTTGGATAGCCAGCATCGGCATAAACGGTATAAACGCACTGGCCACCAGTACCGAGAACACGTTGCCGAAGTTGGAGCTGGCGGTCATGTTCAGGTACTTCATGATATTGCCAAAGGTCTCGCGGCCTTTCAGTATGCCCTCTTCCAGCACCATCAGGCTTTTTTCCAGCAGAATGATATCGGCAGACTCTTTGGCAATATCGGTGCCGCTGTCAACCGAGATCCCGACGTCAGCATCGCGCAGGGCTGGCGCATCGTTTATGCCGTCGCCGAGGAATCCGACAGTATGGCCGTTGGATTGCAACGCTTTCAGCACCCGCGATTTTTGCAGCGGCGTCAGTTTGGCAAACACCGTGCGCTCTTCCACCAGCACTTTCAGCGTGGCGTCGTCCAGTTTTTCCAGCTGTGGCCCCAGCACCGGCTCGCCCGGCTCCAGCCCGACCTGACGACAGATACGGCAGGTAACAACGGCGTTATCCCCGGTCAGCACTTTCACCGCCACACCGATATCACGCAGCGCGGCAATCGCCGGGCCTGCGGACTCTTTCGGCGGATCGAGGAAAGTCAGGAACCCGCGGATGGTCAGGTCATGTTCATCCGTCGTGCTGTACTGTTTTTTCGCTTCGCTCTTTTTAATGTCGCGGGTCGCCACCACCAGCACGCGGAAACCGTCTTGGTTGTAGTCATTGGCCAGTTTCAGCAGCGCATCACGGCGCGCCTCGTCCAGTGCAACCACTTTGCCGTTTTCATGCACATGGGTAGAAATGCTCAGCATCTCTTCCACCGCACCTTTACACACCAGCAGATGATTGGCCTGCGGGTCTTTCACCACAATCGACAGCCGACGGCGGATAAAATCAAAAGGCATTTCATCGACTTTGCTGAAACCCTGCGGTTTAACAAAGCCAGGCGTATTTTCAGAGAAGTAGATCACGGCCTGATCCATCAGGTTTTTGATCCCGCTCTGGTGATGACTGTTCAACCAGGCCAGCTCCAGCACCGACTCATTCTTTTGTCCGTGGGCATCCATGTGGTGCTCAAGAATGATTTTATCCTGCGTCAGCGTGCCGGTTTTATCGGTACAGAGCACGTCCATGGCGCCGAGGTTCTGAATCGCGTTGAGGCGTTTCACTACCACTTTGCGCTTCGCCATCGCCATGGCACCTTTCGCCAGATTGGCGCTGACGATCATCGGCAACATCTCCGGGGTCAGGCCGACGGCCACCGCCACCGCAAACAGCAGCGCATCCCACCACTCACCTTTCATGATGCCGTTGATCAAGAACACCACCGGCACCATCACCAACATGAAACGGATCAGCAACCAGCTGACACTGTTCACACCCCGGTCAAACGCGGTCTGGGCGCGGGTGCCCACCATCGCTTTGGCCAGCGAGCCGAAGTAGGTGCGCGGGCCGGTTGCCACCACGACCGCCTGCGCCGTGCCACTCACCACGTTGGTGCCCATAAAGCAGATGTTCGGCATGTCGAGCAGATTTTCTTCGTCTTCTGCCACGGCACTGGCCGATTTTTGCGCTACATCGCCCAGCGTGTCGTACTTTTCCACCGGCAAGGCTTCACCGGTTAAGACTGCCTGGCTGATAAACAGGTCACGAGACTCAATCAGCCGCACATCAGCCGGGATCATATCCCCGGCGTAGAGCTGCACGATGTCACCGACCACCAGTTCACGCATCGGGATTTCGTGCAGTTTCCCCGGCATCGCCGCGTTATCACGCCGCAGCACCGTCGCGGTGGTCCGCACCATCGCTTTAAGCGCTTCGGCGGATTTCGCCGAACGGTATTCCTGCCAGAAACGCACCAGCCCGCTCAGGCCGACCATCGTGCCAATGATATAAACGGAGGTCAGATCGGCGTCCTCACCGGCACGCATTGGCAGCCAGAAATCGGTGAAAAAGCTGATAACCGCCAGCACGGCTAACACATAAATGAACGGATTATTAAACGCCTTTAACAACTGGACCACCACATGAGGTGGCTTATCGTGGGCGACTTCGTTGTAACCCTCTTTTTCCAGCCGTCCGGCGGCGTGCGAATTCAGCAGGCCATCCCGAGTGGCATTGACGTTGAGTAACGTCACGGCCACGCCGTTTTTGGCTTCCTGAACAGCGCGCATGGAGAGCTTGTTGTCCTTTGGTTTTTTCTTTTGCGTGTTTTTGATTTCTACAGTCATGGTGGTGCTCCTGTCGCCACACAACAGAGAGTATTTAACGGGGTCCCGGATAACAGGCAGCCGTCAATATTCCGCATCGTTTAAAGCGATCGGTTTTTAATTAATTTCGCGCAGGGTTTCCTGCCCTTTAATAAATAAAGGGGTGTAACCTTATGGGGTGTCTTTTATTTTCGCATGGCTTCGCCGCCCTCTATTTTCGTTAATAAGAAAAGCGAGAGGATAACGTTCAGGCGTTAATAATGACGGAATTCAGAACGTGCGTGCTGGTCTTACACAATCGGCTCAACCGGCGTTCACGGTATGAATCAGGCAAAGAAGGATCGACTATGTGGGTCATCGCTATCAGAAAAGGAGCAACGCTGTTCCAGCTGGCCGGTGACAGGACTGACACGCCAGTTGGTGATACGCTGGTTCAATTCATTGATTTTAGTCGAAAAAATTGAAACGGAGTGTTTTTTATGCGCAGCCAGAGTCCGATCGTGGGAGTGGCGAACACGCAACGTGGATGTCAGTGAATTGACATCAGGGAAAAGAGTCGATTTGAAGTTCATAATACACCTCGGGACCGTGAACGTTCAGGTTGAGGTGTTTAGACGCGAGAGCGTCAGGCTCTGGCGAGGCACACCCAAACGATGAAACGATCACAATCGATTTCATGTTTAATATTCCGAATGGCGTTATCGGCAACATTCGGGAAGCTACTAGATACAGTGTCCATTAGTCTCTTATGTTAAGTTTAGAAAGGCCGCTACTTCCGGCTCGTGCAATCTACCCATGCACTCTATTATTGTCAACTGTAAATTAGGATTAATAGCATCCGTTTATATTCCGTCGATATTCAGCGCCGAAATAAGGGGAATGCCAATTAATCCTCTGACACATTATTCACTGAATATTAAACGTCTGATCCATTAGCCTGAACTGATTTCGCCAGCGCCCCGATATCTTTGCTTTCCAGCACATAGCGTCCTGCCTCACCCCGCGCTGCGTTAAGCATGGCCTGGCCGAGGATTTCGGTCGTGATGATCTGGCGGGGAAAGAGTTTACGGGCGAGCGCCAGCAGCGGTTTGCTCAGACGGTAGAAAATCCGGTAGCTGGCCGTTTTCGACTCAATACCGTGCAGCGGCACAATGATGCCGGGGCGAAACAGACAAACACTGGCAAAAGGCAGTTTCTGCAAGTCGTTTTCCGTCCGACCTTTGACCCGCGCCCACATTACACGCCCTTTCTCTGAGCTGTCGGTGCCTGCGCCGGAGACATAGGTAAAGGTCATGTTGGGTGAGTGAGCGGCCAGCAGCTTCGCCACGCCTAAGGTCATGTCATAGGTTTCCCGGCGATAAACCGCTTCGCTTTTACCTGACGACGACATACCCAGGCAGAAGAAGCAGGCGTCATAACCTTTCAACTGCTCTTCTATCATTTCCGGGCGATACATATCCGCCAGCAGCACCTGATGCAGTTTCGGGTCGCTCTGCGTTAAGGGTGTGCGTCCTACGGCGGTAACCTGTTCGACGTCTGCGGCCAACAGACACTCACGCAATACGCCCTGCCCGACCATACCGGTCGCCCCGAAGATGATGATTTTCATTGCACTGCTTTTCCTCTGCCCGCCGATATGGCGATGAGCGGCCAGCATACGGTGTTCTTCGGGCTTATGTGATGGTAATTCGTGGCTTTATCGGGTTTGGCGCAGCTTAGCCGGTTTGCGTCAGCAAGCCCTCCCGGTGAAACCAGAGCATCTGTATCTGATGACTTATAACATCATCGCTAAAAAGGAGCCGAAAATGGCCAGCAGACTGGCAAACACGGCGTGCATTCCGCGCAGTAACGCGGCAAAAACCGCGATACCCAGCGAAGCAACGGAAACAATCACGCGTGACGGGTTTTCAATGACATATCCCAAAAAAACTTCCATGCCCTGTGATTCCTGAAAAAATATTTCAAAATATTGCAAGAGCTTAACATGCTGAGATGTCAGGCCGATTTGCTCTTTACAGGACATTACTTTTATGTGCTGTCACCACTCACTCCGCCCCTCTTAACGGTTCACGTTACGCAGTGCATTACAGGGTAAACAACGCTATTATCCGGCCACAAAAAATGTTGTTAGCATCCGCAATTTGTTCATTAATCGCTCATAAACACAATTTTCGTAAAAATTACATGCAACCCAATGAACCAAGCTAAAACGTCCGAGTCTACTGGTCACCGCAATGATGAGAGATAGATCTTGCGCAATAATAAAAAAATCACCAAGGAGTCAGTGTTGAAAGCGTTAATTATTTGTCGGGATAACATTGGTGACACCATTATCTCCACACCTTTGATTAGAAGCGTTTCAGAGGAGCTTAATTTTGATGTGGATATTCTCGCCAACAGCTACAACGCCGCAGTGCTCGATCGCAATGCCAATATAAATAACGTCTATACCTATAAAAAGACCCACCATCGCGTTGCCGGTGAATCCGTGGTGAAAATTATACTTAGCCGCCTTGCCCTGATGGTTAAATTAAGAAGGCAGCACTATGACGTTGTTTTTATCGCTAAAGGTCGTTGGGATAAAAGAGTATTGCGTTGGATACCGTTAATTCGTCCCACAAAAGTCATTGCGCTGGGTCTTACTGAACACCCACGGATCACCGATCTGGTGATCCCGCCAGAATCCTGTAATGAAAATTGTGTGCAGCGTATGCACCGTTTATTAGAACCTTTTGGTGCCAAAGAAGCGCCTGGCCCGCTGGAGATAACGGCAGATCCGCAACAAGTTATCGCGACGCGTGAAAAGTACGGCATCACCCAGACTTTGCCGGTCTTCGCTTTACACATAAGCTCCCGCAAAATAAGGCAACGTTGGTCAGCCGAAAACTTCGCTGCTCTGGCCCACCGTATTGCAACCATGACGCCCTGCCAGTTGATGCTGTTATGGTCGCCGGGGGATGAACACAACCCAAGACACCCCGGTGATGATGCCAAAGCGGCCGACGTGATGTCACTTTGTGCCGATCTGGCGATGATCGCAGTCCCTACTCTTGAGCTTGACGAGATGATAGCGGCGACAGCGCTTTGTGATTTTCTGGTCTGCAGTGATGGCGGCGCAATGCACGTCGCTGCCGGGCTTCACAAACCTATCGTCGCACTTTTCGGCAACAGTGATCCGATCAGTTGGGCACCGTGGGCAGTACCACACAAAGTTATTCAGAAGAGCGATGAGAACGTGATGTCTATTTCGGTAGATGAGGTCTTTGCCGAAGTCCATCAATTAGCGAAGTCCGTTGGAATTACGCAATAAAACATTTATTAATCATCAAAAAAAATAGAGGCCTGTGTTACTGGCCTCTATTTTATTAAATCATTGACATAAATATCAATTAATCTGCACTGCCCGTTCCAGCCTGTTATTTATTGCCCGCCTTCACAATATATTTACGAATCGGCGCACCGAAATCCTGCACCATCGCCCACCGCTCAAATATCTGGCTGTCAGATTATTTCATAAACCACAGCATCTTTATCGTCGTAATAGCGACAGCGGGGATCTGTGTGACCTTCCCCTGAAATCATAGCAAGGGTTATTCTACGATTTATAAACCTACAGACTTACAATTTACAACTTGTGGTTTATTATCACTGTCGAAATTCATTACACATCCTTCACCATACTTACCATAAACCATAGGGACAGTGAATTTATTGGTAGCCAAAATATCCTCTTTTGTTGGGACGCCACCTTCAACCGATACAGCCGTTTGTGTACCCACATTATAATCCTGACTAAAAAAATTACCGGTTATTGTAGCAGGTCCCTGGCTCGGAACACCGCGCAAACCAATAGAGGATCGGTTAGACGTACCATAGCGGCCATAATCAAACCAGTTATTTTGAATATTGACATACTCTCCACCAATTTCGCCGCTTTTGTGCATATCAAATTGATGGTATGCGCCATATCCCCCACCGTTTAATACTAAATTTGCATGTGCATAATATCCTTCTCCAGCAGATCCACTTCCTGCAATAGCATGCCTGTTAGCGTTGAAAACGTTACAGCTAATTTCAACTTGAGCATTGCCATTCTGAACAACTATGCCATAGCCTAATTCAGATTTAATATTATTATGAATATAGTTATGGTGGACCGTGTTACTTTCTGATTGCTTAATAGATATTCCTGCCCAAGGCCAGCCATAAATTTCATTGTTATCAATCTGAACCCCCTGACTGCCAGGCAAAGTCTGCAGCCCGATAGTTTGAGCGTTTGTATTACTCTCCTGGTAAGGACCTTCTATTCTTAGGCCTGTCAATCTCGCATGACTCTTAATCATAAATACAGGATAGTTATTAGCATTTTCATTGAGGTAAGGCGTTTTTAACAAAGCCCCCTCACTTCCTTTCTCGCCGCGATCGCTAAAAATCGTCTGATTTTCATTAATAACGATGGCATTTTGCTGGCTTGGAATTTCTATAGTCACATCCGGTGGGATATAAATATAGGTAATACCCTGCGCCAATTGACTTTTCAATTCAGCATATGTGGTGGCAGTTGAGTGGGGAACAGTATTTTTATCAAGATATTTTGTGTACCCAATTCCGCCACCAAGAATGTCGCACATCTCCGCATGAACACTTTGAGGCATAGCTATAAAACCTAGCAATAGCATTAGGATATTTTTCATCATAAAACCTCACAATAGATAATTACACAGACATTAATTTAGGATAGTTAAATAACAGGGTTGATTCTCTATGAGCTTATAAAAGCTTACAGTATAAATACTATGGCTTACCCCCTAATTAAATACAGTGCTCACCTGTTTTTTTTGTGATTATCGTCTCAATTTTAGCCCATTCAAAAGCAATAATAATCGATTTGTGGACTCCACATCTCAATTTACCGTTGCATTTAACGTTACGCGTCAGAAATAGAGAAAAGCAGCGTTGGTATTGGCTTCATTTTACAAATTTACATTCGCAGGAGTTCGCAGGAGATAAGGAGATGAGGAGATGAGGAGATCACCTGAACTTTCAGGTGATCTCCAACTTTTAGACCATCACTTTTAAAATGTCAGTTACTGACCTTTGAGAAGGTATTCCTGACTGCTTTTACTTACCTTACCAGGAGTACTTACCGCCCATCTGTCCCTGCACGCTGGAGTAATCATCCTTACCCGCCTGAACGCCGGTATTTATCCATAATTGCCAGTTTTTACTGACGTTGGTCTGGGCACCCACTTTCACCTCATACCGATTTACCGGAATATTCTGGTCTACCGTCGTTTCATCCATCTGGATGCTGTTGCTGCTGCCTCCGTGCCACCAGTTCAACTCAACGTAGGGTTGGGTGAGGGCCGCGTTTTCTATTTGGCCGTAAAAACGTCCGCCTAACCGGGTAGTGACACCGCCTGAGTCCTGGCTATGAATTTGCGTGCCATTGGCTTCACTGTGGTCACCCTGACTGTAGTTGGAGTAAATCGTCTGGAACTGCGGCTGTAGATAAAGCGCGTGCGCCTCACTCACCGCAATGTCATAGCCCGCTTCCAGCGACCCGGTCCAGTTGTGACTGTGGTACTTCTCTTCCGGTAAGTCACTGCCGTTGACCGTGTTATGGAAGGTGCCGTACTGCACCCAACTGTCAACGTACGGCCCGGTTTTCTGCTCCGCGGAGCCGCCATACCAGGTACCGTAAAGACCAAAGTTGTATCCCTTCAGGTTACTGTCCGTCGACCCGCTGATACCCTGGGCATCGCTGTGCGTATCCACGTCGGCATACCCAGTCATGACTCCGGCCTTTATCTGCTGATTACCAAAGTCATGGCGGTAGATGTCACTACCAACCCGCAGGACTGCCGTGTTTGACCCGGTGGAAATCGCCCCGCCCGCCGCTTCGCTGTTGACCCGTCCGGCATCAAAGTGTGCCCAGGTAGCTGGCGCATCGTCGCCGGTCTGACGATTTTCACCATTGCGGTCATGCATCGTCGTCAGAAATACGCTGTTGGCCAGGCTCTGGTTGGCCAGATAGGCTCCCGCCTCCGGACGCAGTACCGGTGTCTGTGGGTCCGGCCCCGGCTCTCCAGATTGTGAACGCAGATACCAGTTGCCGTCGTTCACCGTCGGCGTGCCCTGATAGAGGGAGTACTCATAGGCGCCAGCAACGGCACGGCCCTGCAGAGCAAAAGTGCCACCAGACTGACCTTGCACGTTCACCACCTCAATGCCATTTACCGTCTGTTCGCCCAGACCGTGCATATTATTCACAGTGACCTGCGTACTGCCGCTGGTGTTGCCTTTGATAATCAGCTCGTCAGTGGAAGAGCTGTCACCGTTTAGCTCACTGTTGAGCCACAGCTGACCGCCGTCACTGTTATAGTTACCGTCCACCGTCAGCGTATTGCCGACGGCGTTGTTGGTCAGGTCAACCACCCCGTTGTTCGTCAGGTCGCCGGCAATCAGCAGCTGGCTTGGCGTATCGCTCAGCATCCCGATGTGACCGCTGTTGACGACAGAGCCGCCGACGTTGCCGTTGCCGCGCAACGTACCGGCCGTTTCAACATACACTGTGCCGGTGCTGTCCAGACTGCCTGGCGCATCACCAATCTGCAGCGTCCCTTCGCTGATGTGAGTATCACCGCTGTAGGTCAGGCCACTGTTCACAATCAGCGTGCCGCTGCCTGTTTTAGCAAGCCCGCCGCTGCCGCTGATGACGTTGGTCAGCGTCCAGTCGGTTGCGGTATCGAGCACCACCGTGCCGTTGTCGGTCACGCTGGACGAGCCTAATGTCCCGGCCCCAAGAGCGGTTAACTGCGTCCCGCTGGCCACGTCGACATTCCCACTCAGAGTATTGAGGCTGTTACTCAGGCTGACCTGTGCACTATCCTGCAGGGACAACGTACCGGCACCACTGAGCTGATTGCTCAGGGTACCGGTCGCACTCAGCAGGTTCAGGGTACCGTCAAGTGCAATATCACCAGTGCCGAGGCCCTGAGTATTATCCAGCTCAACTTCTGCAGGTGCGGCTATCAGTGTCGTGGCGCTCATTCCAGCATTAGCGCCGCTTATTTGCATCAGCCCCCCTTCCAGATTGAGCTGACCTGCGCCGGTTAATGTGCCCTGACTGACACCACCCTGCGCAATGGTCAGGACGCCGTTACCCATATTAAGGCTGCTGCCCGCCACACCGTGCAGTGTGGTGATGGTCTGGGTTTTACCGTTGACGTCCAGACCTGCGCCATTGGCGATGCTAACGTCAGCCGTATTGCCCAGCGCATTATCACTGCCCAGCTGTAAAGTACCGCTGCTGACAATGGTATTGCCGGTGTAGTCGTTGTCGATATTATTAAGTATCACCGTGCCCGCACCCTGCACGTCGAAATTACCGGCACCGGTGAGCTGAGCACTGAGTGTATTATCCTGACCCGGCTCATTTTGCAGGGCGAGAGTCTGGCCCGCGTTGGCCTCCAGTTTCAACAGGTCATAGCCTATCCAGACGCCGTCGCTGGTCACCACAGCACCGTAATTATAGGTGGCAATACCGAGCTGAGTACCGTCGCTGGTAATATCCGCCAGGGTTGGGGTGCTGAAGGGTGTAACACCATCATAACTGTATAGAGACAGGTGATTGCCAACACCGCTTACTGTGCCGGTGGTATTGACCGCCTGTATTGTACGGATGGCATCCTGGTCAAAATAGGAAGCATTTACCGAAATGACCGGTGGTGCCAGCGTCGCAGGAATATTGACGGCTATCGCGCCTCCGGCGCTGGCATCCAATGTTTGGGTGGTGAGCGTATAGGTCTCGGGCGGGTTGTTATTAATCCTCAGCGTTCCGCCGCCGGTCATGAGCCCACCAATACTGCGGTCAGCGTCCAGCGTCGTCATACCGTTTGGCGATAAGGCTAAAGTGGCATTCGTCAGTGCCTGCGCGCCGTTGGCATCGAGCAACATGTCCCCTTGTTCCATTTGCACTGTGCCGGTGAAGGCTGAACCTGTGGAGCTGGCAAAGGTGAAATCGTCGTTTTTACTGTTCTGGTTAATCTGCAACGTACCGTTGCCGCTCAACGCATTATTGAAATCACTGCTGAAATTGTTCAGCGCAAGCTGGCTGCCGGTGCCGTCAAGTTGTACGCCCGCGCTGCCAAGCTGGGACGCCTGTGTGACGATAGCACTGCCGGTAATGTCCCACGCTCCCGTAAAGGCGGTGTTGTCGCCACCCAGTGCCACATCCGTTCCGCTGATGAGTGCTTTGCCATCGCCACTCACCGCGTTGGCAAAGGTGGCGTTATTGAAAGCCAGGTCAAGCGTGCCTGCGGCATTTATCAGTGCCGTACCGGCCCCAATAGCCTGCGCCTGGGCCAGCGACAAGGTTCCGGCATCAATAACCGTGCCCCCGCCGTAGGTGTTCGTGCCGCTCAGCGTCAGCGTGCCCGCGCCGTCCTTCGTGACGTTACCAGTACCGGAAATCACGCCGTTGTAAGCTGACGCATCGCTGCGGTTAAACACCAGCGCGGCGTTGTTGACGATATTGCCCGTCAGCGCACCGGCCGTGCCGCCATTGCCGACCTGCAATGTTCCCGAGGAAAGCGTGGTATCGCCGGTAAAAGTGTTATTACCGCCCAGCACGAGGGTACCCATGCCGGTTTTACTCAATGAACCTGCGCCGGAGATAACGCCGTCAAACTCATTATTCGCCGTGGCACTCACTACGCCAAGAGTGGCATTTCCGAGGGCAATGTTGCCCGCTCCGCTGAGGGCATTCACATTTTGGTCAAAACCGTTCAGGTCTAAGGTGGCTCCGCTGGCGACGTTGACACCGCTGCTGGCATCAAGCGTATGGGCAGCGCCGGTGGTCAGGGTCCCGCCGTTAATTGCGGTAGCGCCGCTGTACGTATTCACGGCGGAGAGGGTTAAATTACCGTCGCCGGATTTGGTCAGGCTCTTGCCGTCCCAGCCGGTGGTCGCGTTAGCCGTCTGGTCAGACAGCGTCACGTCAACGTTAAAATGGTCGGTCGGCGCGCTGAGGGTAAAACTACCGTTGGAGCCCGAAGTGCCGGACGTCCAAGCCAGTTCGCTGCCCACGCTGTAGCTCAGGTTGTCAGCGGATTTTTTACCGTCAACCAGCAGGTAATCTGGGGCGTCGGTCGTCCCAAAGTTCACGCTGGCGAAATCGCCGGTGATACCCTGAGTAGTCTGCAATACGGTGGTACGCGACTGCGCCACCGCACTGGCGGTGTCGGGCGTGTCGCTGGACAAGCCGGTAACGGTGAGTGCGGAATCAGTACCGATTGCGATGCTGTCGGCCGTTATCAGTGGCCCGCCGGTGGAGATATCAACATCCAGGCCGCCGTTGAGGGTAGCGGCACCGCTGGCGGTCAGCCGGGCGGCATCTTCCAGTTTGAGGGTGGCCTGGGCGGCAACGTTGAGGGTGCCGGTGTTAAACTGGCCGTCTTGCGCAAAATCGAGAGCTCCCTGATTCACATTGACGGCGCCCTGCGAGGATCCCGCCCCGGTCAGTGTCAGTGTCCCTGCACCAGCCTGGGTCAGGTTCCCTGTCCCGCTCAGCACAGCATCTTCCGTGTAGCTGTTAGCATGGTTAACGACCAGGGTGCCGTTGTTGCTGATATTGCCTGCCACGCTGCCGGTAGTGCCACCATCACCCATTGAAAGGGTACTGCCGCTGTTGATGGTTGTCTTGCCGGTGTAAGTGTTATCCCCTGTCAGAGTCAGGGTGCTGGCCCCGTCTTGTGTGAGGTCACCGGTGCCGGAGATAATGCCAGCATAGGCGAGGTCATCGCTGTGGTTGAATATCAGCGTACCGTTGTCAACAATAGCCCCGCTGACCATGCCGGTGGTGGTGCCATTCCCCAGAGACAGGGCAGCGCCGTTGTTGACGGTGGTAGAACCCGTATAGGTGTTATTACCAGTGAGGATTAAATTACCGGGACCGGACTGGGTCAGGCTACCGGTTCCGGAAATCGCAGAGGAATAAGTCAGGTCGCCGCTGTGGTTGAATATCAGCGTACCGTTGTCAAGGATATCCCCGCTGACTATACCGGTTGTTCCGCCATTTCCGAGCTGCAGGCTACCCGCCTCGACAGTTGTCAAGCCCTGGTAGGTGTTATCATTGCTGAGTATCAGGAGTCCTTCGCCTGTCTTCGTCATGGCTCCCGTTCCCGAGATAATGCCACTTTGGCTTGCCGCCCCGGCGTTAACAATCATGCCAGTGTCCTGATTAAGCACGACGGCATTCGTCAATGAGACACCATCAAGGTAACCGATATCGCCGCCGTTACCACTGATAGTCCCGCCCCCCTGATTTGAACTGCCAAATACTAAGGTTCCCTCTTCATCGCTCCAGTTAATATTCTGCGTAGCGGTACCGTCAAGCGTCCAGGTGCTGCTTCCCTGTTTCTTGAAATTATCAAAATTACGATATTGTGCGTTTTTCCCAATCGTGCTGACGTCAAACGTATCGCCATCAGAACCGGGGTTAGCCTCACCGCCCAGCACCAATGAATCCATTGAAGCACTGGTAGCAATGACATTACCAATAATGCTGGAACCTTCTTCCAAAATAAGGGTGTTCGTCAAGGGGAGCCCGCCAAAAATAATGGCAGTTCCCGACCCTCCAATTATTTCACCTGAGTTAATTATCTCTAAACCACCGTAAGCATTAATCGCGGTGCCATTTGAACTTATGATACCTTGATTAACGATAGTTTGGCGACTGTGGGTAAGATTGATTGCCGCTGAATTTCCCGCGCTAATTATGGTGCCATTATTTTCAATGGTATTATCATAACCCACAGATGATATTGCAGACGGAGTACCATTGGTTTGTGATACCAATGCATCTTTACCAATCGTAATATGCGAGCTGCCAGCTATTGCTATGGCAGAATTATTTGATGATGCTGATGTCACTTGCGCACCGGACTGCAAAATAATATTGGCATTGTCACCAGTAGTAATCCCCGCGTGACTTCCGGTATCAAGGATAGCGTCGCTATCTATCGTTACCGTCGCACCGGTCACACTGCTAAAGTCCAGTGTGCTACCAAAAGGGTTCGGGGAAGAAGTATCACACTCCGCTGATGTGGTTGTAATAACACAATCCGCCTGTGCCATCCCGCTTATTCCCGCTAATACGGCAGCAGAAAGAAAACGCAAAGCAAAGGAGTGAGTGGTTGATTTTATTAGAGAATGACTTCTCTTCAGATGTATCATAAATAGTGCCTTTAAATTTAGTCAGTAAAGTTAAAAAGTTAATATTCAATTTTTTATCAAGACATCGCTGCTGGTATTTTACGATGCTACTAATTACTCATCATAAAAGTAGTCGTTGAATTTGGAGGCATCACTGTAAGACAACCCTATAACACCAACTATTTCACACGCTGATACTGGCTGATACTGGTATGGCGGAGGTTATACTCTCAGGCAGTTTTTATGTCTATAGGCAGGCATATTTATATCAGACAGGCAGAGAGACAGATTAAAAATAATTATAAAATCAGTTTATACATTTGTCGCATGAATGAATGCCCGTATCACATCATGCTATTCTGACTGTTTCATGTGGGCAATTACTCATTCAAAACGAGAGATGCCTGACATGGAAACATGAACCATGCATAATAGTTAATGTTCATCATCGTTAACGTTAACCGTAAATATTTCATGATGTCATAAAAAAACAACCAGATAAAAACCATCAATGAGGAGAGTCGGCTTTATAAATTTAAAATAGCAATGAATTAAGTATTTAGCTGGTTATAGATGCTGCCGATTTCAGTCAGCAAGATGTAAATCATTTTTTCGATACAAAACCCTCCCGCTTCAGGCGGATTATAGATGGCGCAAGGATATTCAGTAGGCTTGTCATCATTCAGGCACAGTTCCACCTCGCAGAGTGGTCAAAAAATCACAATCACGGCTTTCATAAAACCAAGATTTATATTCTTCAAAGTTTTTTAGAATAATCATCGCACTCTCCTATAAAGTTTATATCTTGAGGAGGCATTATGGCATAACTTGCATAAATTAATTTTAAAAGATTATTTTCGTTTTTATGTATAAGCCATGAATGATTGAGAATCCAATCTAAAAACACAGTCCAACTGCGGCTTTGTTGAATAAATCGAACGCTGATTTATCCCTGAACAATGTGACCGATGCGGAGGCATTCCCGGGACTTATCCGCCAGACGCATCGGAAAATCAGGGGCGCTTCAGCCGATGGGGCTTATGACACAAAACGTTGCCACGACGAACTGCGGCGCAGAAAATCAGGGCACTGATCCCGCCGCGAACGCGTGCCAGTTACTGACCGGTGGAGTCTGCGGACAGAAATCAGGCGATGGCGAGGCAAGGGCTGGCAGGGGGATCTTTTATCTAAATCCGATTTATTCAACAAAGCCCCACGAGTCATGACGCTAACGCCCTTCCTGAGCATTTTCTTCACGTCTTCGATTGCCGTATCAATGTCAGCACAGGAAATCCTGTCAAAATTCTCTACAATAATTAAAGAGCCTGTGGGAATCGCCTTAGAAATAACATTGTCGAACATGCGTTTAAATGCAGCACCTTCAGCTTTGTGTTTTTGGTGAAACCCTGACTTTCCCTTGTCCACATAACGATGCTCAGGCGTCATAGCGTATTCATCCTGATGTTTAGCGTAGAAGCTATCTATCAGTTCCTGTTACCAACGCAGGTTATCGCCTGAGTCTTGCTTCTTGGTTGACCAGCGAATAAACGAAACGAGCAATTTCATAGTGTGGACTGCCTGGATTTACGAGATTAGGAGGATAATACATGTCAGAAGAAAAACGTGGTGGGGCAAGAATACTGGTGCTTTACCATTCTATGTACGGCCATATTGAAACCATGGCGCAAAGTATCGCAGAAGGTGCACGCAGCGTTCCCGGCGTGGAAGTCACCGTTAAGCGAGTGCCTGAAACCATGGACCCCGAGGCGTTCAAAGCCGCTGGCGGCAAAACCGGACAGTCTGCGCCCGTCGCCTCTGCGGCAGAACTGGCGGATTATGATGCCATCATTCTCGGCACCCCAACCCGCTTCGGTAATATGACCGGGCAGATGCGTAATTTCCTCGATCAGACCGGCGGCTTATGGGCCAAAGGCGCACTGGCAGGTAAGGTCGCCAGCGTGTTCAGCTCAACCGGTACCGGTGGCGGCCAGGAAATGACCATTACCTCGACCTGGACCACTCTCGCGCACCACGGCATGATCATTGTGCCTATCGGCTATACCACACCAGAATTGTTTGATATTTCCCAGGTTCGCGGCGGTACGCCTTATGGTGCGACAACCATCGCCGGCGGCGACGGTTCACGTCAGCCAAGTGCTGAAGAGCTGCGGATTGCTCATCATCAGGGCAAGCATGTGGCAACGATCACCAGTAAGCTGGTGAGTTAAGCGTCAGGCAATCGCAAAAAGGCGCAAAATATTGCGCCTTAAATTCCCATCACCAGGAGATCCAGCGCAGACACCACATCGTCGCGATGGCTTTCTGCATTCATCACCGGCTCATGCCGTAACTCATGATGACTGATACTGGTCAGCAAATGGGTCATCAGCAGATACTGTTGATTCTCAACCCTGACGGCAGGATGCAACTGCCTGATAGCTTTAACGTTATCGATAGAGGTCAAAGGAATGACGACCCGCTCGTTAAGTCTTTCAAACAGCGGATTTTGAATATCCATAAAATAGGGATATCTGTTTTTCCCCTGTCCCCGATTTTCGTAAATATCAAACTGAGCCATTTATAACACTCCCCGACCTTCGGAAAAGAGTCCGGCTTCTTGCGTAAAAGCATTACACGAATCAATGGCCTGCTGGTTTTCTTCCATAAATTGTTTCCTCCGTTGCGCTCGTACGGCTTCCCTCAAGGCGATATCAAAGGTTGCTGATAGATTGATACCCAGTTCTCTGGCCTGCTCGAGCAGATCAGCACTCAGAGTGACGTTGGTTCTTTTCTTTAATGCGGTAGAAACCGGTGGCATGACACACTCCATAAGCACACTCATCATGCGCATAATATTTACACACTTCCATTGCTCATACCAGTTCATGTTCACTTCCTGCTTAAATCTGGTTAAAAAACAGGCCAAAAAAAACGGCCTATTCAGGCCGTTTCGTTATACTCCTTTGCACATCACTTACCACGCGACGCGATAATGTTTTCGGCGACATTGCGCGGCGCCTCGGCGTAATGGTTGAACTCCATGGTGTAGGTTGCACGGCCCTGCGACATCGATCGCAACGTGGTCGAGTAACCAAACATCTCGGAAAGCGGCACTTCGGCTTTGATGATTTTGCCACCGCCGCCCGCGATCTCTTCCATACCCTGCACCGTACCGCGACGTGAGGATAAATCCCCCATCACGCTGCCCGCATAGTCTTCCGGCGTTTCCACTTCGACGCGCATCATCGGCTCGAGTATCACCGGGCTGGCCAGGCGCGCAGCCTCTTTGAAACCAAAGATCGCCGCCATCCTGAACGCCATTTCAGAGGAGTCCACCTCGTGATATGACCCGAACGTCAGCGTCACTTTGACGTCCACCACCGGGTAACCCGCCAGAATGCCGTTGTTCAGCGCTTCCACCACCCCTTTCTCTACTGCCGGGATGAATTCACGTGGGACCACGCCGCCTTTGGTGGCATCGACAAACGCAAAGCCTTTGCCCGCCTCCTGCGGCTCCAGCGTAAACACCACGTGCCCGTACTGGCCTTTACCACCGGACTGGCGCACAAACTTGCCGTCCACATCTTTCACGGTTTTACGCACGGTTTCGCGGTAGGTCACCTGCGGTTTGCCAATATTCGCCTCAACGCCGAACTCACGCTTCATGCGGTCAACGATGATCTCCAGATGCAACTCACCCATGCCGGAGATAATGGTTTGCCCGGACTCTTCATCAGTACGGATACGGAACGACGGATCCTCCGACGCCAACCTTGAGAGCGCAATGCCCATTTTCTCCTGATCGGCCTTGGTTTTCGGCTCGATAGCCTGCGAGATCACCGGTTCCGGGAACTCCATGCGCACCAGCGTAATAATGTCCGTTGGGTCGCACAGTGTTTCACCCGTCGTCACATCTTTCAGGCCGACGCAGGCCGCGATATCACCCGCGCGGATTTCGTCGATTTCGATACGGTCATTGGCATACATCTGCACGATACGGCCAATGCGCTCTTTTTTTCCGCGAATTGGGTTGTAAACGCTGTCGCCTTTCTTCAGTACGCCGGAATAGACGCGCACAAACGTCAGCTGGCCGACGTAGGGATCAGTCATCAGTTTGAAGGCCAGCGCCGAGAATTTCTCGCTGTCATCGGAATGACGGAATATTTCATTACCGTCTTCGTCGGTACCGGCAATCGGCGGAATATCCAGCGGTGACGGCATCAGTTCGATCACCGCGTCGAGCATGCGCTGAACACCTTTATTTTTGAAGGCGCTGCCGCACAGCATCGGCTGGATCTCCCCCGCGATAGTCCGTATACGCAGGCCCTGGGTTATTTCGTCTTCAGATAATCCCCCCTCTTCGAGGTATTTATCCATCAGCGTCTCACTGGCTTCCGCCGCCGCAGAAACCATTTTCTCGCGCCACTCTTCGGCCAGCGTTTGCAGTTCAGCCGGAACCTCACCATAGCTGAAGGTCATGCCCTGCGTTTCGTCATCCCAGTAGATCGCACGCATTTTGCGTAAATCCACCACGCCAATGAAGTGCTCTTCACTGCCGATCGGAATAACAATCGGTACCGGATTGGCCTTCAGGCGGTCCACCATCATCTGGCGAACGCGGAAGAAGTCAGCACCCTGGCGGTCCATTTTGTTGACGAAAGCCAGACGCGGCACTTTGTATTTATTGGCCTGACGCCACACCGTTTCCGATTGTGGCTGCACGCCGCCGACCGAGTCATACACCATCACCGCGCCGTCGAGAACGCGCATGGAACGCTCCACTTCGATGGTGAAATCCACGTGTCCGGGGGTGTCGATAATATTGATGCGGTGCGAATCAAACGAGTGATCCATCCCCTGCCAGAAACAGGTGACCGCAGCAGAAGTAATGGTAATGCCACGCTCCTGCTCCTGCTCCATCCAGTCCGTGGTCGCGCCGCCGTCATGCACTTCACCCAGCTTGTGATTCATGCCGGTGTAAAAAAGAATACGCTCAGTCGTGGTAGTTTTACCGGCGTCGATGTGTGCTGAGATACCAATATTGCGGTAGCGCTCGATGGGGGTTTGGCGAGCCATATAACGTCCTTACGTGATGGATGGCAAAGTTGACGATCTGTTCAGTACAGTTTTTCGTCATTTCGTTTTACGGAGCGTATAATACAACTGTACGTGTATATTCGTACAATTATTTTTTCTATTGATGAAATCGGTGCATCAGCGAGCCCGCTGTAAAGTAAAGCGGGTATAGGCTATATTGCGCGGCCGGTAATCACCGAGATACACCAACTGATATGCGCAATAGATTTCGCGTTGCATCAAGGCGGCAACTGAGTGAATCCCGGGAGCTTACATGAGTAAGTGGCCGGGATGAGCAAAGGCAGCCAACGCTGAGGCAACGTGAAAGATGAAGCGCACGAGGATAAGCCAATGATAGCCAATCACCCTGAGCGCGAGCAGATCCGCCTTGAAAACGTCCTGACTGCCCTTGGCAATCCACTGCGTCTGGCCGTGGTACGCACGCTGGCAAAAGGCGGCGAACACCCTTGCGGCACGCTGTTGCAGGGATTGTCGAAATCGACACTGACACACCACTGGCGCGTACTGCGCGACAGCGGTGTTATCTGGCAGCGCCCGGACGGCCGCGCCAATTTACTGTCACTGCGCCGCGACGACCTCGACGCCCGCTTCCCTGGCCTGCTTGCCTCTTTGCTCAACGCCATTGAATCGGACGGCATCACGCTGGAGTCCACTCAAAAACATATTTCTGAACAACATCTTTAATTTCTCTCCAGTTGGGTGTGTACCAACTGACAAAACCTATTGATTATAGACGATGCGTGACTCTCCTCCCGCCGGGCGAGGTATAACGGTGCATAAAGCTGTGCCTGCGGCGAAAGCTTGAGAAATACCATGCCGTCGCCGCCCAGACGGGTCATCGATTCTGGCACGATCGATACGCCGAGACCCGCCCCGACCAAACTCAGGCATGAGGTCAGGCGCGGCGCTTCCTGCACAATCTTCGGACTAAATCCGGCACGAAAACAGGCGGCAAGAATGGCGTCGTATAACCCCTGACCCGCCGGACGGCGATAGAGCACGAAGGATTCATTCGCCAGCATTTTCAGTGAAATAGGTTCATCAGCCGGTAAACCTGCCAGACGGTGACGCGCCGGGAGTGCCACCCTCATCGGTTCTTCCAACACCTTTTCCACCGCCAGTTCCGGGATCCCCTTAACCGGCATACGCACGAACGCCACGTCCACCCGCTGCGCCACCACGGCCTGCAGTAATTCTCCACTGCCCGCTTCTTCCAACTGGGTGGTCACCGACGGATAAATCTCCCGGTATCGGCGCAGTAACTCAGGAACAAAAGCGTGCAGCGCTGATGAACTGGTAAAACCAATAGTGATATTTCCCTGCTTGCCTTGCGCCGCCCGTTGCATGGCGGCTTCGAGCTGATCGGCGCGGGTCAGTAGCGCTTGTGCTTCAAGTAACAGCACTTTCCCTGCGTCAGTGGGTATCACACCGCGCGGTTGGCGATGCAACAGCGCGACGCCAAATTCGGCCTCCAGCCCCTGCAATAAACGGCTGAGCGGCGGCTGCTGAATAAACAGGCGTTCAGCGGCAGCAGAGATGCTGCCCTGCTCCACCACGGTGACAAAAGCACGCAGTTTGCGCAGATCGAGTTTTGACATACCTTTTAGGTATCCTTAATGGTCATTAAAGGCATTAGACATCATGGCACGCTACCGCGCATGATGGCAAAAAAACCACGGCGTAATGCGCGATTGCAGGGACTTACCGTTATGACACATCACTCCTTAGACACCCCTTCTGCTGACGCAGCAGATCTGACCTCCCCCGACTGCCGCCAGCTTTTTATGGGGTTTTTCGTGCTCGGCCTGACCGGTTTCGGCGGTGTGCTGCCGATGGCACGGCATATGCTGGTGGAAAAGCGCCGCTGGATGAGCAGCGAACAGTTTGCTGAGTTGCTCGGCCTGTGCCAGTTCCTGCCGGGAGGAAATATCATTAATTTGTCGGTCGCGCTCGGTATGGAGTTTCGCGGGCTGCGCGGTGCGCTGTCAGCGCTGCTGGGTTTGATTCTGGCCCCGACACTCTGCGTGGTTTTGCTGGGTATGGTGTATGCGCGCTATCAGAATGACCCGCTGGTCGAGCATCTGTTTGCCGGGCTGGCTGCCGCTGCAGGCGGGCTGTTACTTTCCACCGGGATTAAAATGCTGGCGCCGCTGTGGGGGAAATGGCTGCAACTGGCGGTAGTCGTGGCCGGTGTTATCGCCATCGCCGGGCTGCGTCTGCCGATGCTGCCGGTAATGCTGGTGCTGTCTCCCATCAGTATCTTCATCTGCGCGAGGAGCAAAGCATGAGCCCGGTACTGGTCAGTCTGGCCTTGTTATTCACCCAGCTGTCAGTGCTGGCGTTTGGTGGCGGCAATACCATTTTGCCGGAGATGCAGCGCGAAGTAGTGCAAATTCATCAGTGGATGAGCGCCCAGGAGTTCAGCGCCTTGTTTGCACTGGCACAGGCGGCTCCTGGCCCGAATATGATGATCGTACCGCTGATTGGCTGGCAGGTAGCGGGATGGTCAGGTTTGCTGGTGTCATCGCTGGCAAAATTCGGCCCGTCATCGCTGATTACTCTCGTCGCGATGGGGGGCTGGAAGCGCTATAAGGACCGCCCATGGAGGCAGATAATTCAGCGCGGACTGGTGCCGGTTACTGTCGGTCTGGTGGCATCGAGCGGGTTGCTGATCGCCAAAGCCTCCGCCCCGACCTTACCGCTGGCCGGGGTGATCGCCCTCTGCACCCTGATGGCCCTGAGTAAACGGCTCCATCCGCTATGGGTGCTGGCGGTCGGTGCGCTGTTGGGGCTGGCCGTGGGGTGAAGAAGGCGTCCGCTTTTTTTGCCAGTTTCTTGACGAGGTGCGAAGAGGATCGCAGCAATTTTTCGGAAATTGTTGAAAATGTGATGCAGGCTAATTGTAAGAATATCAACAAAGTGCCTCTTCTTTCCCTTGCCCGTGTGTATTAAGGATGATGATGAATATCAACCCTCTGAGCCTTGCAGTTTCTGCCCTGCTTATCTCCACTGGCGCTTATGCTGCCAATACCCAGCCCGAACTCAGTCAGCGCGAAGTGAGAGTGCTCACCGTTGATGGCCTGCAATTTAAAGACCTTAACCATTCGGGCCAACTCGAACCCTATGAGGACTGGCGTCTGACGCCGCCGTTGCGCGCAGCGGATCTGATCAAGCGTATGACGCTGGAAGAGAAAGCCGGCGTGATGATGCACGGCTCCGCGCCAACCGCCAACAGCCCGATCGGCGCGGGTAAAAATTATGATATAACCGCGGCGAAAAAAATGATTGATGACCAGAAGGTCAACAGTCTGATCACTCGCCTTTCCGCCGATGACGCGGCAACGTTTGCTGAAGAAAACAATAAACTTCAGGCTATCGCGGAAGGCACACGGCTGGGTATTCCGCTGACCATCAGCAGTGATCCGCGTAATTCGTTTGAATATCTCGACGGGGCCAGCACCTCAGCCGGTAAATTTACCCAATGGCCGGAAACCCTCGGACTGGCGGCAATTGGTGATGAGAAACTCACCCGCCGTTACGCCGACATTATTCGCCAGGAGTACACCGCGGTCGGTATCCGTGAAGCCCTTTCACCGCAGGCCGATTTAGCCACCGAACCCCGCTGGGCGAGGATCAGCGGGACCTTCGGTGAAGACCCGACGCGGGTTCACAATATGGTGCGCGGTTATATTGAAGGCATGCAGAACGGACCCGACGGTCTCAATAACGGCAGCGTGATTTCTGTCGTGAAACACTGGGTCGGTTATGGCGCGGCGCAGGACGGTTACGACAGCCACAATGTGTATGGCAAGAACGCCACGTTCCCCGGTAATAACCTAAAAGAACATATTTATCCGTTTACCGGTGCATTTGAAGTTAACGTCGCCAGTGTTATGCCCACCTATTCGATTCTGAAAAACCTGATGATAGAAGGCAAAGAGGTGGAACAGGTCGGTGCCGGTTTTAATCATCAACTCCTGACAGATATTTTACGCGGCCAGTACGGATTCAAAGGTGTGATCCTCAGCGACTGGTTGATCACCAACGACTGCGATGACGTCTGCATCAACGGCACCAAAGAGGGCGTCGAACCCGTACCGGGCGGAATGTCATGGGGTGTTGAAAACCTGACCCAGCAGGCGCGCTTTGTGAAAGCAGTGGCAGCGGGCGTGGATCAGTTTGGCGGCGTGACCGACTCTACTATGATCGTCAAAGCCGTAGAGGAGAAGCAACTGAGCGAAGCGCGGATTAATCAGTCGGTAGAGCGAATTCTGCAACAAAAATTCCGCATCGGTCTGTTTGAAAATCCTTATGTCGATACGCAAAATGCGGCACAAACTGTCGGCCGTCAGGACTGGCAGAAAGAGGCCAATGCGGCGCAGGGCCGTTCACTGGTCTTGCTGCAAAACAGCGATAATCTGTTACCGCTGAAGAAAGGTAAAAAAGTGTGGCTGTACGGCATCGCGCCACAGGCCGCCGTAGCAGCCGGTTTCACGGTGGTCGATGCACCAGAAAAAGCCGATGTGGCTGTGATCCGCGCCCACGCGCCGTTCGAGCAACCGCATAAAAATTACTTCTTCGGCAAACGTCATCACGAGGGTTCACTGGCGTTCACCTCCGACAATGCTGATTACCAGGCCATCGTGAAAGCCAGCGCCAAAGTGCCGGTGGTGGTGACCGTCTATCTTGACCGTCCGGCGATCCTGACCCATGTGCAAAATAAAGCCAAAGCCATCATTGGCAACTTCGGCGTCAGCGATACGGTACTGTTCAGCCGCCTGACCAGCGATGAAGCCTACACCGGCAAACTGCCGTTTGAGCTGCCATCATCAATGGATGAGGTGCTGAAGCAGAAATCAGATCTGCCGCACGATACCGAAAATCCGCTCTACCCGATTGGCGCAGGTCTGGCGCGTTAAGACAGAAAGATTATTGAATTTAGGAGATTATTTTTTTTCAAAAAAAACGGGCACATAAGGTGCCCGTTACTATTTATAGTCAGTAAAGTTTATAGCCAGTAAAGACTATTTTTCACAGCTTCATTTATGAGCAGAAGACGCGTGCATCACGTGGTGTATAGATGCCGAAAGTTACCATCCCCAGCAATACATCCGGGAAGGTTTCCTGAGCTTCAACGCGAACCACTTTATCGGCGCCGCCACAGACTTTTGCTGCATCAATGGATTTGCTCTGGCCAATTCCGCTCACAAAGAAGTGGTGTGTCGTCACTACTTTCGGCTTAGTCGCAATGCCCTGTCCCAGGTTGAAAGTCTGCTGTGCACAACCGGTCAACAGTACGGCGAAAGCCGCTGTAAGTAATACTTTTTTCATTAAAAAATTCCTATGAACCCTAATAAATAACACCGGCAAGCAAAGTGCTTTCCGACAAAACACTGACTGAAAAAGGGTTTCTTGTTGACGAAACCGCTGCAGTGAAGCCTGAGTGTTATCGGCACATACTTTTAAAAATGTAGGGAAAGTTGATATTAACCACGTTCTCCCTCCGGGCTTAGACCAAAACATCACCTAATTCCATGATATTCATGCGGATAAAAATCCCCTCAGTTCACAACTTTTGAAAAAGTTCACTTGAAAATGTAAAATAATAATGATAACAATTATCATTAAGTTTAACATCTGCGCCAACTATTCCTAAATACACCTTCTTTTGACCGGTGGGAATCACTGCGCTGAAAAGTAGACCTCTGGGGTTCGTTTTTTACCGGTGACACATGTATGTCATCCATCACTCGATAATTTATTTTGTTATTTATAGGGACTTTGAACTTGAATAAGCTGGCCTTCCCTCTTAAGCGTTCGGTGCTGCTTTGCGCCGTCGCACTGACGCTTCCTGCTGCCTCTTTCGCGGAAGAAACCGTGGTTGTCACTGCATCACCGGCACAGACTGCGGATACCCCAACGCAGGGTTACAACGCAAAAACCAGCAGAACGGCCACCAAAACCGATCAGCCGATTATTACCACCGGTCAGGCCGTATCCGTCGTGACGCGTCAGCAGATGGATGACCAGAACACTACCACCGTCAACGCCGCCCTGAACTATACGCCGGGCGTGTTTACCAACTTTGCCGGTGGCGCAACCCGCTATGACACCATCTCCCTGCGCGGTTTCCACGGCGGTGACGTTAACAACACCTTCCTCGATGGCCTGCGTATTCTCAGCGATGGCGCCAGCTACAACTCCATTCAGGTGGATCCGTGGTTCCTGGAGCGCATCGATGTGATCAAAGGCCCCTCTTCTGCCCTGTATGGTCAGAGCATTCCGGGCGGTCTGGTGATGGAAAGCACCAAGCGCCCGCAGTTTGCTGAAGAAGGCCACTTCCGTCTCTCCGGCGGCACGCAAGACACCAAGGGCGGCGCATTCGATTACACCAACGCCATCAACGACCAGTGGGCATTCCGCCTGACCGGGTTGACCCGCAGCAGCGACACCCAGTACGACCACCAGCGCGAAGAGCGTTATGCCATCTCCCCGCAGCTGATGTGGCAGCCAGATGAAAACACCTCGCTGTTACTGCGCGCCTATCTGCAAAAAGATCCGTCCGGTGGTTATCACGCCGCCGTGCCTGCCGACGGCAGCCTGTATGGCGACAAACTGAGCCGCGGCTTCTTCGATGGCGAATCTTCTCTCAACCAGTTCAAACGCTGGGAGCAGATCTACAGCTACGAATTCCGTCACGCCTTCAACGACGTGTGGTCATTCCGTCAGAATGCCAACTACACCCACTCCAACACCGAGCTGGATCAGGTCTATCAGGCAGGCTGGAATGCAGATCGTACCCTGATGAACCGTTACTACTCCGGTGAGACGTCATCGCTGGACAGCGTTGCCATCGATAACCAGCTGGAAGCAGATTTCGCCACCGGCGAGCTGGAGCATAAAGTGGTGGTCGGTTTCGATTACTCCTACTTTATGAATGACCTGAAATCACTGGGCGCGACTGCCAGTCAGCTGAACCCGTACACCGGTTACACCGGCGGTCCGAACCTGGCTTACTACAGCAGCAAAAACGGTAAAGATCGTTATGAGCAGATGGGCACCTATCTGCAAGATGATATGAGCTGGAACCAGTGGCACCTGACGCTGTCCGGCCGTTACGACACACTGAAAACCAGAAATACCGCCTATGACAGCATTACTGTCAAAGAGACTGACAGTGAGCGTACCGACCGTCACTTCAACAGCCGTGCTTCTTTGCTGTATGCGTTTGAAAACGGTATCTCGCCTTACGTCAGCTACAGCCAGGCGATGACGCCGTCTGCCCTGCCAGGTCAGGACGGCACTCTGCTCAAACCGATGCAAAGCGAGCAGTACGAAGCCGGTATTAAATACCAACCGGTGGGAACGTCAGACCTGTATACCGCCGCGCTGTTTGACCTGACGCAGGATGATGTCGGTAACCGCGTGGTTGTCGGCAGCTACTACGAGCCGGCAGGGAAAGTCCGTTCGCAGGGCCTTGAGCTGGAAGCGAAGAAACAGGTGACCGAGCGCTTCAACGTGATGGCCGGTTATACCTATAACAAAGTGCGCTTTGATGATTCCACCAGTAACGACGGCAATACGCCATACGTGACGCCAAAACAGATGGCTTCAATCTGGGGTCAGTATAAGACGCCGGTGGGTGTGGATCTGGGTGCAGGTGTGCGTTACATCGGTACGCAGTGGGCAGACAACGAAAACACCCTGAGCATGCCGTCGGCCACGCTGGTCGATGCCTCAGTGCGTATGAATCTGGTGCAGTTTAATCCGCAGTTGAAAGGGGCTTACGTGCAGTTCAACGCCAATAACCTGTTTGACAAGAAATATGTCGCGGCCTGTTACGGCACCAGCTATTGCTACTGGGGTCAGGAACGTACCGTGGTGGCAACTGTTGGCTATGATTTCTGATAGCTGACGACAACGGGAAAAACTTCACACAGTTCCTCCCTCCAATATCTGCCCTTTCAAGCCCTGAGCAATCAGGGCTTAATAAGATGGTCACCCCCACCCTGTGAGCGGTACGCTGACAGGGTGTTTTTCTTTCTGAAGGGGATCATCATGCAAAACGTTACGCTCATCGGTATTGACCTCGGCAAGCATTCGTTCCATGTCCA
>Ga0209901_1000096_pt1 | contig 59230 bp, 45 predicted proteins | sample OrgsoiDNA_201058_FD_185806 | JGI IMG/M metagenome (GOLD analysis project Ga0209901, IMG submission 185806) | Permafrost soil microbial communities from the Arctic, to analyse light accelerated degradation of dissolved organic matter (DOM) -... | ecosystem: Environmental > Terrestrial > Soil >...
AGCGACAGTAGTAAATTGTGAAGGCGTGAAGTTACCCAGATCTAAGTTATTGGTAGAGAGGGAAACATCACAGGTTGCGGCAACAACATTTGCGGTGATAGTAATCTGGGCATTATTTGCAGCATGAGCTGTGCCAGCAGCTGCCAGTAATAACAAGGCAACTGGTGCTGTCTTAAACATAAAAGTAGACATAGAAAACTTCCCTTTATTCGTCATTGAGATTCAAATTTCATACTAATGCTAACTCTCAATATTTCCTGCCGTATTCAAATGTATGTCCATAAAGAGCATGGGTGGAATACAAGAGAAATACAGCTGAATCGTGAGAGTGAAAAGATAATACCTTGCGTCAAAATTGATGGCAATCCGGTGCCAGAGAGCTGTTTTGAGATAGAATGAAGAGCATCTCAGGATATTCTTATATAATAGAAGTCGGGTGGGTTAACGATTTTAAGATAATTCCAAGCTGGAGAGGGTGCAGTATGCCTATAACCTGTCGCTCGGCTTTCGGTGATAATGATTAATTAGGATAAATCGCGGGCGCTTAAATAAATGGTTGTAGGAAAATTCGTCTGTATTTAGATAAAATATTATCATAAAGTTTTGTAAATAATTGAGACAGGCGTTATAGGCGACAGCGGAGGAGTGGGGGGGCTTGGGATAACGCGTTTATTTCGGCCAGCCATCAGGCTAAACGAAGGTAATGGCCGTGCAGAGATAATGTTTTCAATGACAGGCAAGGGAACGTGAATATTTGCAGAAGAGGAGTTGATCATCACCTGGCAACGGCTGTTAACCCGGTATGTTGACGTGTTACCTTCTCATAAAGCAATCACCACCTGGTGCATAGGTGGTGATTGCTTGCTATGAAATAAGAAATTCTCTACAGGAGACTGGGGCTAACTACAACTCACCTCATTAATATATAAGAGTTTTACCCGATATTCTAAGAGGTTACTGACATTGTACTTAGACATTGCTGAGCGTAAGTGTGAGCTCACGGTTTTAACATTAATTCCAGTCAGTTGGCTTATTTGTTTTTGGCTCATGCCTTTTTTCAAAAGCTCTGAGACTAATCGTTCTCTATCCGTCAGGTGACCGAACTTGGTCTTTTCAAAAATTTCTCTCCGGCGCGCGCTGCCACCAAAGATAATATTGGTGAAGACTCTTTTAACTTCTAATACATTTAATTTATCTGTGAAAAATATTGCATTCTCATAACCATTCACTCCTTTAACAACGTGCGTCATGTTCTCAGAGCAGAATACAATCACGCCATGGCTGTCATCGCCAAATGATCTTTCCCGTTTTGGTAACTTCTCAAAAATACTTTTTGATGATAATACAACGATATCTATCCAATAATAATCATCGACAACACCACGCTTGATATTATTTTTAATGTTATCTTTAGAGTTTGATACTGAATAAACCCCATCTAATAATTCACATAATCCTTTTTTGAAAAACAGGTCATCACAATAAAAAGAGAACAATACATTTCCATACGCCCGCATACTTTCAATCCATTTTTTTAGCATTCACCTGCTGCCAAGGAGTGATTTCTATCAACCATTTGGCAGAATAGCAAGGCGGGAATAACATCAGGTTCTGAAATATATCCAGCTCAGTTTTATCCAGAAACAAATATTCGGGTAGGTGAAGTTTACATATTACATGCTCATTACTAAGATCTTTCTAAGAGCGGATAACTGCACACTATGATTTCCCTGCCTCACTTTGGCTTTTTAACATTAAACAATAGGAATTTTCGTTCATTTACCGAAATGGTAACAAATTTCATGAAGAAACTATCTTCGATACTCAATAGATTAAACTAATCAATTTAGGATGATTAATAGATACAAAAAGTGATGCGTTCCTGCTGAAACAAACAAATGATGTGTTCGTCATGGAGTACATATCCTTTTAATGTTGATCGTTTTAAACTCTCTCAGGGGTCAATATTTATATTTCCCAGCCACATAAATATACCGATACTCTTCATATACGTACTGTGTGTCATCGTTCATCTCCGATCCACGCTATCCATTGCCAGAATGTTAACGTTATCACCTTAAACGTAATTGAAACCAGTTTCCCAATGTAGAGAGTCATACAATGCTTTAATGAAATATATATAAGTAAACATTAAAAATGATTGGTTTAATAAATTCTACAAAAAGAATAATTGTACTTTTCTTAATTCTTTATGATGTCAGGTAACAAATAGTATAAATTTCATACTGAAACCATGATATTGATATCACAGAGGTGATCTCACTCAGAGACCCATATAGCATGTCCGTGACGCTAAAACCTGTAGCCACATGATTAAAGGGGAGACCTATGGCCTTCGACTGGCACAGTGCTTCACTCACGCGGGCAACGCCGGTGAATGAAAACTATAAAAATACTCAGAATGTCCGCCGCTTTATGATTGAACAGTGTGGGATCGCTTTTAAATTTGACCGCGACTTTATGGCATGGATCCGTAACGGGATGGCTAAAACGCTGGGGGATGTCGCTGATGAATGGCAGCGCCGGCAGAAGTGAGGTATTCGCGCGTTACCGGCGCATAGGGTGACGGTAGAAAATCAGTGAGTTCGTGGGAAATCGTTGTATTGTGGTTTTTACCAAACAGTGATCGGGATCGCCTATGCTGCAAGCCCAACTCGACGCGTTGAATATTTTGAGCACCCCGGTTTGGGTTGTCTCGCCAAAGAACCAGGAAATCCTTTTCGCCAATACGGCAGCCTACACGTTAGCTGGCCACGACCGGTTAGCGCAACTGCGTAACGGTCAGTATTCTGCGCATGCCCAGCAGTCGCTGGAGTCCTATCTGCCGGCTTTACTCAAGGATGAACAAATCGTTGAGATCTGGACCGTTCAGCGTGAGGGCAACGCCTTTCCGCTGAGTTGCCATCTTTCCCTGATGCCCTCTGGCACGCAGGAAACCGCGATTATTTTCGAAGGAATTAATGCCTCGGGTGTGGTCATGCCGCTGGCCAGTCCGTGCCAGGATATGCATTGCCCTACGCAATATTGTCGGGATGAACGGGGTTTTTACGAGCGCTTGTTCCACACCAATACCGCGCCGATGCTGCTGATTAACCCTGCCGCAGAAGGGCTTATTGTAGATGCCAATCTGGCCGCGACCCATTTTTATGGCTACTCCCGCAAGGAGATGTGCCAGAAGCACACCTGGGAGATCAATGCGATGGGCCGCGATGTCCTGCCGGTGATGCATGAAATAGCCCGATTGCCGGGGGGCCACAAACCGCTCAACTTCATTCATAAACTGGCTGATGGCAATTTACGTCATGTGCAGACCTACGCCGGTCCGGTGGAGCTGGACGGTATTCGCCTGATGCTGTGCATTATTCATGACATTACCGAACAGAAACGTCTCGAACAGGAGCTGGAACATGCTGCGCTGCGCGATGCGCTGACCGGTCTCGGCAACCGGCGTCAGTTTTTACAGCTGGTTGAGCGCGCGCATACCAAAAACCAATATTTTGCTCAGGACTTCAGCCTGATGCTGGTCGATGCCGATCACTTCAAAGCCATTAACGATCAGCATGGTCATTATAAGGGGGACGAAGTGCTGGTCTCGCTGGCCAGAGCGCTCGAGGCCGGTGTTCGCGACAGTGATACGGTATTCCGCTGGGGCGGTGAGGAGTTTGTCATCCTGCTGCCGCTGACGAATTTGCAGGGGGCACTGCACGTGGCGGAGTCCTTGCGGGAGGGCATACAGCAACTTTTTCAGCCCAATCAACAACAACTGACGGTGAGCATTGGTGTTGCCCAGCATCAGTCTGACGAAGACTCTGCCAGCCTGTTTAAACGCATGGATGACGCGCTGTATCGCGCCAAAACGTCGGGGCGCAATAAGGTAGTGGCGGGCTAAGATCACTGCACGATGGGGTTATGGGGAAACAAAAAAACCGCGCAGGAGCGCGGTCGGGGAATCACCCACAAGGAGGGTAAAACTGTCGTTATTAGACTGCTTTTTTGTTTTCTAACAGGAAGCGGTAGATCAACCCACCGACGATGCCGCCAAGGATGGGCATCAGCCAGAACATCCACAATTGCTGAACGGCCCAGGTTCCCTGGAACAGCGCCACGGCGGTACTGCGCGCCGGGTTGACGGAGGTGTTGGTGACCGGGATGCTGATCAGGTGGATCAACGTCAGCGCCAGGCCAATCGCCAACGGGGCAAAACCTGCCGGGGCTTTTTTATCCGTCGCACCATGAATAACAATCAGGAAGAAGGCGCTCAGTACGAACTCGATCACCATGGCTGCACCCAGTGCGTAGCCATTCGGAGAATGCTCGCCGTAACCATTGGAGGCGAAACCGCTGGTCGTTGCGTCAAATCCGGTTTTACCGCTCGCCACGAGGTACAGCACTGCCGCTGCCGCAATCCCGCCAATGACCTGCGCGATGACATAAGGCACGATGTCTTTTGCCGCAAAACGACCACCGGCGAACAGCCCAAAGGTGACCGCTGGGTTAAAGTGTCCACCGGAAATATGGCCGACGGCGTAAGCCATGGTCAGCACCGTTAAACCGAACGCCAATGCAACGCCCGCAAACCCAATGCCCAATTGCGGATACGCCGCCGCTAACACCGCGCTGCCGCAGCCGCCAAATACCAGCCAGAACGTACCGAAGAATTCGGCAAATAATTTCTTTAACATGTAATCCCTTAATATGAGTCTAACTTGCGCAATAAAAAACATCGCGGAGTATAGGGGCAATAATAAGGGCAATCAAAAGATATTTATTAAATAAAATGCAATGTGCTAACTTTGAGACCGTTCTTGATTTAAAGAAGAAATGTCTTATAAAACAGCTAGTTTTGCATCGGATGTTTCGCAGGGATAGTAGATTGATGTGTGGGCTTTAAAAATAAGGTGGCCGCGTGTTTATATAAATCGGGTAACCTTTCTAATGTCAGTGCGAAATAATTAATGATTTTTAATGAGTAAAAAGAAGACCGGTCAATTCCGCGCCTGTCTTATTACTTTCGGGATAGCTTCTCCCTGCTGATCAAAATAGCGGCTCGGCCAGATCTGTGCGGGTGGAATACCTATTGCCTGAGCGATCAGCATTTCGCCTTTTGGCCACGGGCGGGAAAGGGCATTCGCCAGCGTTGAAGAGGACAAACCGGCCGCGCGGGAGGCTGCGGCCAACGTAGTGCCTTTCTTGCGCAGCGCAGCGATGATATCGGCTTGATGCCAGTCGGTATTAACAGATTTTTTCATTGTTCAGCTCCAGATTGAGGTCGGAAAGGGGTCCGTCAGTGTCCAAAATCGAGCTGCAATTCCCGAACTACGATTTAACGCAGCGGATAAAGGTTAATATAGGTTATAAACAGCTGACAATAGTTGAATCAATAAGTTGCGAGACATATTCCTGTAAAAAATCTCCGTTACATTCGTTACATCGCACGCGATAAAAAGGGCGCAATCCCTGGATCGCGCCCTTGCTGTTTTATAACCGCCAGCTTATCAGAAGCTGACTTTCACACCGACCATGGCACTGGTATCACGGTAGCTTTCGCTGCCCATTTGCTGGCCAACGTTGCCCCACAGGTTCACGCGCTGGCTCAGCTGACCGTCCACACCGGCACGCACTTCGGCAATGTTTTTGCTGCCGCGCTGCTCAATGCTCACATCGTTCATCGTTGCGCCCATGTTCTGGCTGTTGCTGATCCAGTTGGCTTCAATGTACGGCTGGAATACCGGCTGCTGCTTGTCGCTGTGTGTTTTCATCGAAGCACGCACGCCGACGCGGGACTGCACGTTGCCGCTACCCTGGCTGCTGACCTGAGTGCCGTTGTTTTCAGTCACGTCATCCGCCTTGATGTTGGCCCAGACAAACTGCGCATTAGGCTCGATGAAGTAGCTATTTTTCGCACTGTCTTCACCCACTTTCCAGCTGTAGCCCGCTTCGACAGACGCGCTGATGCCTTTGGATTTATAGCTTTCCTGCGGCAAACCGTCACCTATTACGCTGTTATTAAACCAGTTGTACTGCGCCCAGCTATCAACGTACGCGCCGGTTTTGGCTTCGGCATTCTGGTACCAGGTGCCGTACACGCCGAGGCTGTAGCCGTTAACCTGACCCTTCGAGCGATAACCGGTGACCTTGGAATCGGTGTTGCTTTGCGCATTCCCATAGCCGGCCATGGTGCCAAAGTGCAGGCTGTCATTGCCGTCGAAGGAGACCTTGCCGAGATCGCCGCCGATTTGCAGTACATAGCGGTTGGTCTGCGTTTTCAGCTGACCGCTGCTGTCGGTGCTGGTGTTGTGGCCGCCGACGTTACGCATCCACAGGCTGGTGACTTTCTTCTCACCGGTAATCGCGTCGACATACTGAGTTTCACCGCCGCGATCGTGCAGGCGCAGGTTAAACATGTTGTTAGCCGCTGCCATGTTCGCCAGATAGCTGCCCGCTTCCGGACGTGTGATCATCTCAACCTGCTTGACCGGATCCACAGGTTTCACAGGATCCACAGGATCTGTCGGAGTAACCGGGTCAGTGGGATTCACCGGGTCAACTGGGCTCACCGGATCAACCGGGGTCACCGGGTCTACAGGTTTAACCGGGTCGACCGGGATGACGGCATCGGTATCGCTAATCAGGAACCAGTTTTTGATGTCACTGCCGGTACCGCGCATCAGGTGGTAATCATAAGCACCGGCCACAATACGTCCCTGCTGCTTAAATTCACCGTCAGATTCGCCGCCGACAGAAATCACTTCGATACCCTGAATGGTCTGGGCACCGCTGCCGCCGGCTTTGTTCATCACCACGTTAGTGGTGCCGGAGGTGTTGCCGGTAACGTTCAGGGAATCATGCGCTGAACCGTCGCCCGCCAGTACGCTGTTCATCACTAAGGTGCCGCCGTTGCTGGTGTAGTTGCCATCGATAGTGACAGTTTCAAAGCTGTCATTAACGTGGCTGAACATCAGGGTGCTGTCGTTCAGGTTCAGGTCGCCGACGTTAGAATCACCGGTAACGGTCCACTGGCTGCCGTTGTTCAGGTTCAGCGTTTGCAGGCCAGTTGAAGCACCTTGCCATGCTGAAGCATCGAGCGACAGTGCCGTGTTGCTGTTCACATCGCGGTCGATACTCACATCCCCGCTCAGTACGGAACCGTTAGTGGCATTCAGGTTGATGTAGCCCACGGTGTCGCCAGCATCATTCGCCTGGCCGCCAACCAGCAGGTTTTTCGCGCTCAGCGTTGAGCCATCGACGTTCAGATTCAGTGAAGAGCCTGCGAGTACTGTCACCGCCGTATTATCACTGGAAACCAGCGTGTTTTTCAGCGCGATTTGTTGCTCACCGGTGCTCGCTAATATGCCCGTGGCGTTGCTGCCGTTGACCACCACGCGGGAGTCTTCAACGCTGGTAAAGGTAAGGCCGGAGCCATTACGGTTCCAGATCCCTGCTTCGGGTAGCGTGAGCAGTTCACCATTGGCGTTATTGATGGCGATATCCACGTTTTTTGCCGCCAGCTGAGAGCCATAACGGGTCTCGACACCCCAGCCGCCGACGTCACTTTTTATACTTACGTTATCCAGCGTCGTGACTTCGCCATCACTGACAATGGCATAAGATGCCGGTGTATTCAGGGTGATCAGGCTATTGGTCAGGTTCATTACCCCTGTGCCAAAACTCCAGACTGCCGGGCCGTGATAATCGCCGGTTTTGTTGATATTGAGGTTATTACCATCAAACTGGCTACTCGATACCCATACCGCGTTACCATTGGTGGTGATGTTGATTCCATCGGCTTTCATCACACCGCCAGAGATAGCCACCAGTGCCGCCGCACCACCGGCATCCAATTGCCCTGTGGTATTAATGGTGATGTCCAAATTGCGGGCATCGACATTCGACCCACTTGAGGACTGAATACCGTAGCCCCCACCGCTGTTAGTCGTGATCGTGCCACCGTCAACTGCGACCTGTGTACCGGCACCGCTTGCCAAAATGCCGCGTGCGTTAAGACCACTCGTGGTGAGATTGACGTTGCTCGCGGTCGTGGTTCCGCTCTGCACGACGATGGCGCTGGCACCTGACCCGGCGGTATTGATGGTGGCATTGTTAACCGTGACCACACTGCTGCCCGTCGCCTGGCTTTGGATGCCATAACTGTTGGTGCCTTGTGTGGTAATGCTCAGGCCATCAGCACTGACCTGCGTGTTGGCGCCCTGAGCCAAGATGCCACGTGCACTATCGCCTGTCGTATTAATAGACAGGTCGCTGCCCGTGATACTTCCGGCTTGGGCCAGAATGGCACTTGCGCCGAGCCCCGCAGTATCGATCGTTGCATTGCTCACAGCGGTAGCACCCGCAGTGGCGGTACTTTGAATACCATAACTGTTGGTGCCCTGGGTAGCGATGTTCAGCGTATCGATATTGAGTGCAGTATCTGTGCCTTGCATATAAATACCGCGCGCATTATCACCGGTGGTGGTGATGGCAATGTTATTACCGGTCATGCTTCCAGCCTGGGCCAGGATGCCCACGCCAGTGTCACCCGCCGTATTGATCGTCGCATTATTCACATTCACATCGGCAGCGCCGGTGTAACGAATGCCGTAGCCGCTTGCACCGCTGGTGACGATATTCAGACCGTCGATACCCAGCGTTGAATCGGCCACCAGAATACCGGCGTTGGTGCTTTGAATCTGCACGTCAGTTCCGTTGAACACACTGTTACTGAGCAGGTTAATGCCGTAGGTCGTGGCACCTGTGCCTGTCAGGCGCAGATTATTGGCGTTGACGGTGGAACCTCCCGTCGCATAAAGGACATGGGCGTTCGTGCCCAAAGAACCGAGAGACACGTTATCCAGATTCAGTGTTGAACCGCTTTGCACCAGTGCGGTATAAGCCGCGTTGCCGGAGGTAGTGGCGTCGCTGTTGGTGAACGTCAGGTTGGCACTATTCGTGGCCCAAAGACCGTATTGCGACGTACCTGTTGTGGAAACCTGATAATCATCGTAACTGGCCGTGGTGTTATTGGCAGCCAGCTGGCCGCTTGACGTGGCGCTGGCCGCAGAGAAGGAGGTCAGTAAAGCGGCAGCGGCTAATGCGCCAACTTTGGTGCCAGTGCTTGATTTAGTTTTGCCGGTCGCCAGTTCAGAGGTGACCATAAAGCAGCGCAGGGCGCTGTTCCAGATAACGCGATAGATTTTATTCATAATGACAGTGCTCTCATCCGCAGAGGGTTTAATGGCAGTGAATATATGCGAATAAGAAAGCACTCTCAGTCAGGCGCATCCTGCCTGTTTGTAGGACGCGTCTGAAGAACGAAATGGGCAAAAATTTCTATAATGGGAATTAAGTGTTACGAAATTTCCTACTACATCGGGTAATTATTCTGCATGCCTTCCTCATTAATCTATTAATAAGCGGACGCCTTCCTATTCATCGGTCGATGAATAGGATAAAGCTTAGACGCTGAGTATTATTCCTACGTCGAAAAGATAAGAATTTACTTAGGAATATACAGTTGAAACGGATTTTGAATTATTTCACCGGCGGGCTTACGACCTTGATGGTCACGCTTTGCGTGTTTCCGGCACTGTCTGCTCCATTACCTCAGTGGGGGCAGGCACCGAAAGTTAACGATGTCGATACCCTCAGTTTACAAGAGAGCCTGCTGCGTGCCTTTGGCCGTAACCCAGGTATCGCCCAACAGGCGGCGCAGGTCGGGATTGGTCAGGCGCAGATCCGCGAGGCGCAAAGCGCCTGGTATCCCCAGGTTGGTCTCAGCGGAAATACCGGCAGCTCGACCCAGAATGATATTGGTAACAGTCTGAATAACTCAGCCTCCTATGGCCTGACGCTCTCCCAACTGGTGTATGACTTTGGCAAGACCAATAATAATATCAAACAGCAGGAAGCCACCCGCGATAGCTACCGTTTCAAGCTGATGGCCACCCTCAGCGAGGTGGCTGAACAGACCGCCACGGCCTATGTGCAGGTGAAGCGTTATGAAGCGTTGGTGAAAGCGGTACAGGGCAACATCGACTCCCTCGAAAGTGTGCGCAATATGGCGCGCCTGCGGGCAGATGCAGGTCTGAGTACCCGCTCGGACGTGCTGCAGGCCGAAACCCGAATCTCCGGTATGCGCTCCACGTTGCAGGATTATAGGGCGCAGTTGCAAACGGCCCGCGCTCAGCTGGCAGTACTGACCGGCGTACAGGCCAGCCGTTACCAGCCAATGCCCAACTCGCTGACCGACCAGCCGGTCGCGCTGGATAACATCGATTATTCGCGCATTCCCACGGTGCTGATGGCTGAAAACCAGCAGCAGGCGGCGCGTTACGGCGTCGAGAAAGCCAAATCACAATATTGGCCGACGCTCAGCCTGCAGGGTAACCGCACCCGTTATGAGAATAACAACAGCTCGTACTGGAATAACCAGCTGCAACTCAATGTGCAGGCACCGTTATATCAGGGCGGCGCAGTCTCTTCACGGGTCGATCAGGCGGAAGGCAACCGTAGAATGTCGGCCTCGGCAGTGGATCAATCCAAACTGGATGTCCTGCAAAAAGCCTCGGTGGCCTTTGCCAACTGGGATGGCGCGCGGGGTCGTGAACAGGCGGGCAGTCAGCAATTTATCAGCGCCCGTCAGACCCGCGATGTCTACAAAAATGAATATAAGCTCAGCACGCGCAGCCTTAACGATCTGTTAAGCGTTGAGCAGGATGTATTCCAGGCCGAATTTTCGCAGATCAGCGCCAATTATGACGGCTGGACCGCCGCCGTGAATTACGCCACCGCCGTCAATAATCTCTTACCGCTCAGCGGAATTAATACCGCCGTCGCCGACACATTACCGGATTTGAAATAGCAAACGCCGTCCGTTGCTATTTTGACGCACTGTTTTCTGTACTACACAGGAAGTCATTATTATGAATATCAGCTCACAGCCTGATGCTGAAAATATTGCCGCCTCTTCACAGAAGCCAAAAACGGCTCCCGGCCCGACAATGAACAGCGAAGCCTGGCTTGAGGCGATGCTCTCCGTCGCCCGCCACTACCGTCTGGATTATTCAGAAGAGAACGTTCGCGTCACTTTGCGCTGGGAAAGCTACACCGAACAGGCGCTGTTGCTCGAAGACATGGCCCGCCAGCTTGGTATGGCACTGGTGATGACTGGTTTTGACGCGCAACAGCTCGACCCGTGGCGTTTGCCGGTGGTCGCACAGTTTAGCTCGGGCCAGATTGGCGTGCTGAGCACCATGGACGGCGAGGGCAATGTCAGCGTGGCCTTCAGCGGCGATCGCGGGCTGGAAACGGTGATCCCGGCTGACCAGCTCGCGACGCGCATTGAGCAGTTGGCTATCCTGCGGCCGCTGAAATCCATCCCCGATGCGCGGGTGGATGATTACATCAAACCCTATAAGAAAGACTGGTTCTGGAGCATCGCGCTGCGTGATTGGCGGCGCTATGGCGACGTCATGTTGACTTCTATGGTGGCCAACGTGTTGGCGCTGGCGGGAATGCTGTTTTCTATGCAAGTGTATGACCGCGTAGTGCCTTCACAGTCCATCCCGACATTGTGGGTGCTGTTCAGCGGCGTGATGCTGGCGATTCTGTTCGAATTTATTATGCGCATGGTGCGGGTACATATCTCTGATGTGATCGGCAAGCGCGCTGACTTGCGCATTTCTGACCGGGTCTTTGGCCGCGCGCTGCGGATTAAAAACAGCGCTCGCTCCAAATCCACCGGATCCTTTATTTCGCAGATCCGCGAGCTGGAGTCGGTACGTGATCTGATCACCTCCACCACGCTCAGCGCACTGTCGGACCTGCCGTTCTTCCTGCTGTTTGTCTTCATTCTGTGGATGATCGGCGGCCCGCTGGTGTTTGTGGTGTTGCTGGCGCTGCCGCTGCTGATCATTCCGGGGCTGCTGATTCAGCGCCCGCTGGCTAAATTGTCCAACGAAGGGATGCGGGAGTCGGCGGTGCGAAACGCCACGCTGGTCGAAGCGGTGGAGTCCATCGAGGACATTAAACTGTTGCGTGCCGAACAGCGTTTCCAGAACCAGTGGAATAACAGTAACGACGTGGCGGCGAATGTCAGTATGCGCCAGCGTTTTCTGACCAGTTTGCTGATGTCCTGGACGCAGGAAGTGCAGTCGATTGTCTATGCCGTGGTGTTGCTGGTGGGCTGCTATCTGGTGATGGCCGGTGACATGACCACCGGGGCGCTGGTCGGGACCACGATTCTGGCCTCGCGCACCATTGCGCCGCTGGCACAAATTTCCGGCGTGCTGTCGCGCTGGCAACAGGCCAAGGTGGCGCGAAAAGGGCTGGATGAGCTAATGCAGCGCCCGCTCGATACACCTGAAAATGGCAAGATGGTGCATAAAGCCGTGCTGCGCGGGCACTATCAGCTGAAAAATGCGGTGTTCTATTACGATGAAGAAGAGAAGATTGCCGATCTGACGATCGCTAATTTGCACATCAAACCCGGCGAGAAGATTGCCGTGCTGGGGCGTAACGGCGCGGGAAAATCTACCCTGTTGCAGCTGCTCTCCGGTATGCAGATGGCGCAGGAAGGGCAAGTGCTGCTGGATAATATCAATATTAATCAGCTGGACCCGGCGGATATCCGTCGTGATATGGCGCTGCTCAACCAGAACGCGCGGTTGTTCTTTGGCTCGATTCGCGAAAACCTGACGATGGGCATGCCTAACGCCAGCGACGAAGATATTCACCGCGCACTGGTGCTCAGCGGTGCACTGGCCTTTATGCAGAAACAGAAGAATGGCCTGAATTACACCATTATGGAGGGGGGCAACGGATTGTCCGGCGGCCAGCGTCAGGCGCTGCTGCTGGCCCGTAACCTGATCATGCAGCCGAATATTTTGTTACTCGATGAGCCAACCGCCTGGCTGGATGAGATAACCGAGCAGCATATTATCGAACATTTGCGTCACTGGATGGGCAACCGTACGCTGGTGGTAGCAACACACCGTCTGGCGATGTTGCAGCTGGTTGAGCGCATTATCGTGATGGATAGCGGCAAGATTGTGCTCGATGGCCCGAAAGAAGAGATCCTCAAAAAGCATTTCCACCAGACACCTTCAGCGCCGGTTGCCAAAGCAAAACGGCCGGTGGTTATCCCGCAGGGAGCGGTCTAAGCATGAACGGACACATTCAAAATAACCGTGGGCTGGTTGAGCCTAAACTGCCGCGTTCGACCTTGCTGGTATGGATTATCGTCCTGCTGCTGCTCAGTTTTCTGTGCTGGGCGTGGTTCTTTAAACTTGACGAAGTCACGACCGGCACCGGGAAAGTGGTGCCGTCTGCCCACGAGCAGGTGGTGCAATCCCTTGAGGGCGGCATTCTCTACAAACTGGACGTGCGCGAAGGCGATATCGTTGAACAGGGGCAGGTGCTGGCACAGCTCGATCGCACCAAAACGGCGTCCGGCGTACAGGAGAGTTTGTCGCGTATGCATGCCGCGATGGCAACCGCCGCACGATTGCAGGCGGAAGTTAACGGTACACCGCTGGTTTTCCCCGCCGAGCTGGATGAGGAACCGGGGCTGGTGAAGGCCGAAACGGCGCTCTATCAGTCACGACGCGAAAGCCTGGAAAGGGGTCTTAAAGGGCTGGAGCAGGGCATGGCGCTCATCTCCCGCGAGCTGGCGATGACCCGCCCGCTGGTGAAACAGGGCGCCGCCAGTGATGTTGAAGTGCTGCGTTTACAGCGCCAGATCAACGAGATGCAGAACAAAGCCACCGATCTTAAAACGCAATATTATGTCCGCGCCCGTGAAGAGTTGGCCAAAGCCAACGCTGAAGTTCAGGCGCAGCGTTCGGTGACGCAGGGGCGCGAGGATTCCCTCACCCGGCTGAAATTCACCTCGCCGGTGCGCGGGATTGTGAAAGATATCGAAGTGACCACCGTGGGCGGGGTGATCCCACCTAACGGCAAGCTGATGACGCTGGTCCCCCTTGATGATCAGATGCTGGTGGAAGCGAAAATATCCCCGCGTGACGTCGCCTTTATCCATCCGGGCCAAGCGGCAATGGTGAAAATTACCGCCTACGACTACTCAATCTATGGCGGATTACCCGGCGTGGTGACTACTATTTCTCCCGACACCCTTCAGGACGAAGTGAAGCGCGATATTTACTACTACCGTGTCTATATCCGTACCAACGTCAGTTATCTGAAGAATAAATCCGGCAAAACGTTCCCGATATTCCCCGGCATGATCGCCACCGTCGATATCAGTACCGGCAGTAAATCTGTGTTGGACTATTTGCTTAAGCCATTTAATAAGGCGAATGAGGCACTGCGGGAGAGGTAGATTGACTGGGTGGGTGCGACCCGGGAACGCTTTCAAATTCAAATTCAAATTCAAGACCGTAGGCTCGCCGCCCACACGGACCCAAAGGAGGTTTAAACGAACCTCCTTTGGAATCCTGCGTTTTTAAACTGCGCGCTATCGCTGAATCGGGATAGCCGTGTTTCAGTCACCGCTGTTATCGCCGTAAAATGTCAGGCCTGACGGGCTTCCCGGCTGCGGGTTCGAGCCAACGGTAAAAATATTGTCTCTCCACCGACTTGCCGGTGACATTTTGAACACGGCCGGGGCTTTTCTCAATTCAAAACAAACGAGATCCGTTTTATTCCCGCTTTACTCCAGATAGTGCCTTATCGCGGCGGCGGCCTGGGCGAGGGCGGTTTTTACGGCAGGGATAGTAGCGAGCGGGTTGAGCAGGCCGTAGTCATGGATCAGTCCGTCATACCTGACGAGTGTCACTTCCACGCCTGCTTCATTCAGTTTGCGGCCATAGGCTTCACCTTCGTCGCGCAACACGTCGTATTCGGCCACCTGAATCAGTGCAGGCGGCAGCCCCGCAAGTTGTTCCGGTTTGGCCTGTAGCGGCGAAGCGTGCAGCTCCTTGCGCTTGCCCGCATCGGTGGTATAGGCATCCCAGAACCACTTCATCATATTGCGTGACAGGAAGAAGCCCTCGGGGTAAGTCAGATAGGATTCGGTATCAAAATTGGCATCTGTCACCGGCCAGAGCAGAAGCTGGAAGGCGATATGCGGCGTGCCTTTCTCTTTGGCCATCAACGCCACAACCGCTGCCATATTGCCGCCAACGCTATTACCGGCGACAGCCAGCCGCGAGGCATCTACGTTGATTTCATCGGCGTGTTCGGCCACCCATTTTGTTGCCGCATAGGCCTGATTAATCGCGACCGGATAGTGCGCTTCCGGTGAGGGCGTGTAGTTAACAAATACTGCAACGGCACCGCTGCCGACGACTAAATCGCGGACCAGACGTTTGTGGGTCGGGAAGTCGCCCAGTATCCAGCCACCGCCGTGGAAGAACATAAACACCGGTAATTTTTTGCTGTGGCCGATGGGCCGGACGATAGAAAGGGTCAGTGAGTGTTCATCGACAATAAGGGTCTTTTCAGTGGTTTCAATACCGCTGAGATCCACCTCAACGGACTTTTGTGCACCAATCAGAACTTCGCGCGCCTCTTTCGGTTCCATCTGCTCCATGGGCTTACCGCCGCCGGAATTCAACTGGGTCAGAAACGCCTCGATATGGCGGTTGGTCGCTGCCTGCTCGGGCTTGATCGCTTTGCTCATCTTCGCTCCTCGGTCTTTCAGAATTCAGTGAGTGAAGGATAAGTATAGGAGGCGTTGCGGCGTCCTGCCGGACGCCGCAACGCTGCGGGGTTAACGCCTTTCTGGCTTTATGCGGCCCATATGCAGCGCATCCACCAGATCACCGTTGCGCATCGCAAAGCACGGGCTGAGACCTTCAACGACAAAACCGAACTTTTTGTACAGCGCGATGGCACCTTCGTTGTCGGCATACACCGTCAGTTCGATGCGTTGTATACCCAGCCAGTTGTCGCAAAGATCAACCACGGCAGCGATCAGTGCACTGCCAATGCCCCTGCCCTGAAAAGCGCTGTCTACGCCGATACCGAAAGAGGCAACGTGGCGGCGGCGCAGATTTTGTTCAATCATCATGCCCGCATTGCCGACAATTTTGTCATCAATACAGGCGACCAGTGCGAATTTCCCGGGCGCTTTGGCGGCCAGACGTTCTTCCCATAAGGATTCAGGACAATAAGGGAGCTGTAGCGTGCCGGTATAAAGCGGAACCTGAGCGTATAGCTGATGTAGCGCCTGTGCATCTCGGTCTTCTGCGTGGCGTATGACTATTTCGCTCATGGCGGCACTCCTCTTATTGTGGTTACTGTTTGAATAACCTCCACATTTATCAGGATTTCACAAAGAGTCAAATGATAAAGTGGCGAAAAATAATCCTTTACAAGTGCGAATGATAATGATTATTATTGTCATGTGTTCCGGGGATGGCCACACACCATGGTCAAACGGGTCCCCATGAATGCACGACATTGCTCACATTGCTTCCAGTATTTTTAGCCAGCCTTATGCGCTGGCTTTTTTTTCTTCATATTTTGAGCTGTGGGTGCGTTGGCTGCGCTCGCTCACCCCGGTCACATACTGGTGTATGCTTCCGGGGATTTGCTTGCTTGCCGCCTTCCCACAACTCAAACTATTTCGAAAAATATTTCTCTGTCTCTTCCCAAACCAGCATAAATCTCCTGCAATTCCTTTGAATTTAGTCATCTGCAGTTGTTCATATTTTTTGAACAGAGGAGTGAGATTTTTACGCTTTCTTATTCTCAGCCGTTGACTAGACTAGAGAAAACATTGAGGAGAGTTGAACATGATCTACTTACGCAAAGCACAAGAACGCGGTCACGCCAGTCACGGTTGGCTGGAAAGCTGGCACACTTTCTCTTTCGCCGATTACTACGATGCGAACTTTATGGGTTTCTCCGCACTGCGGGTTATCAATGAAGATTTCATCGACGCGGGGCAGGGTTTTGGCAAGCATCCGCACAAAGACATGGAAATCCTGACCTATGTGCTGGAAGGCACCGTGGAACATCAGGACAGCATGGGCAACAAAGAGCAGATTCAGGCAGGTGAATTCCAGATTATGAGCGCCGGTACCGGCGTGACGCACTCTGAGTACAACGGTAATAAAGATAAGAAATTGCACCTGTACCAGATCTGGATCATTCCAGATAAAAAAGGTCTGGAACCGCGTTACGAACAGCGTATGTTCGACGCGCCGCAGGGCCGCCAGCTGGTGCTTTCACCCGATGCCCGCGATGGCTCGCTGAAAGTGTTCCAGGACATGGAGCTGTCACGCTGGGCGCTGAAGAAAGATGAACAGTCGGTTTATCAGATTCAGGCAGAACGCCGCGTGTGGATCCAGGTGGTGAAAGGTACCGTATCGATCAATGGCCAGAAAGCGGGCCCGAGCGATGCCCTGGCGATCTGGGATGAAACCGCGCTGTCGGTACATGCCGATGAAGACAGTGAAATTCTGTTGTTTGACCTGCCGCCGGTCTGATAGATATCAGATTCTGTAACGTCATAATGGGCAACTCCGGTTGCCCATTTTTTTTCACTCCTCTGCGCCATAGTCTTCCCTCCCAATATTGCCGATATTTCATTCAACTTCGTGATGTCATTCACAGCCTTGTGCAAGGTTGCGCCTGATTTTTGAACGCGCTCTCATTCTTCAGTTTAAAGAGTGGAAACCGGTTTCCAAAATGACTCCAATGCCAGTGTGATCCTTTTAACTCAGCAGCCCTTTCATCACTGGAGTGAAGCACTATGAAAAAAATCATGCTTTGTTGCGCGGCGGGAATGTCGACCAGTATGTTGGTTCGTAAGATGAACGAAGCGGCGCAGGCGCGCGGCGACGAGGTAGAGATTGCGGCCTTCGGGGCCAGCGAGTTCGAGGAGAAATTCCGCGACTATCAGGTGGTGCTGCTGGGGCCACAAATTCGTTATATGCACGCGGATCTGTCGGCGAAAGCGGCTGAATTTAATATCCCGGTCGCCACCATCGACATGATGGATTACGGCATGCAGCGCGGTGAAAAAGTACTGGACCACGCTCTGGCGCTGATTGAGCAGGAAGGAAGTCACGCATGAGTGCCTATCAGTCGATGGTCGACTTTATAGAGCGCCGTGTTACCCCGCTGGCCGGAACCGTCGGCCAGCAGCGGCATGTGATTGCTATCCGTGACGGCTTTATCGCCGCGCTGCCGTTTATGATCATCGGCTCGTTTATGCTGGTGTTTATTTTTCCGCCATTTTCACCCGATACCACCAACGGCTTTGCCCGCGGTTGGCTGAATCTTTCCCTCAAATACCGCGAAGAGCTGATGCTGCCTTGGTATCTCAGCATGGGCGTCATGACGTTTTTTATCTCGGTGGGCATTGGTGCCAGCCTCGGTAAGCACTACAAACTGGATCCCATCATGACCGGTTTACTGGCGTTTATGGGCTTCCTGCTGGTGGCTGCGCCCTATCACGATAAGCAGATTTCGACGCAGTTCTTCTCCGGAGAGGGAATTTTCACGGCTATTCTCACCTCGATTTACACCACCGAGGTGTACGCCTTTCTTAAGCGCCACAATATTACGATCCGCCTGCCGAAAGAGGTGCCGACCGGTGTGGCACGATCGTTTGAAATTCTGATCCCGGTGATCGTGATCGTCGCCACGCTGCACCCACTGAATCTGCTGGTGCAGTCCGCCACCGGGATGATCATCCCTGAAGCGATCATGCATCTGCTGGCGCCGCTGGTGTCGGCCTCGGATTCACTGCCTGCGATCCTGCTGTCGGTGATGATCTGCCAGATCTTATGGTTCGCGGGTATTCACGGCGCGCTGATCGTCACCGGCATTATGAACCCGTTCTGGCTGACCAATCTGGCGCTGAACCAGAGCGCGCTCTCCGCCGGTGCGCCGTTGCCACATATCTACCTGCAAGGTTTCTGGGACCACTACCTGTTGATTGGTGGCGTGGGCTCGACCCTGCCGCTGGCATTTCTACTGCTGCGCAGCAAAGCCATTCATTTGCGTACCATCGGCAAAATGGGCGTGGTGCCGAGCCTGTTCAACATCAACGAACCGATTCTGTTCGGCGCGCCAATTATCATGAATCCGGTGTTTTTCCTGCCGTTTATTTTTGTGCCGATGCTCAACGCCATTTTCGCTTATACCGCCACCAAGTTGGGCTGGGTCGCGCAGGTGGTGTCGCTGACTCCCTGGACAACGCCCGCGCCCGTTGGGGCGTCGTGGGCCGCTAACTGGGCGTTCAGCCCTGTGATTATGTGCCTGTTTTGTATGGTGTTGTCGGCGGTGATGTATTACCCGTTCCTCAAAGCCTATGAACGCACGTTGCTTAAGCAGGAAGAAGAAAAAGCCTCCTCTCATACGGCGGGCAATACCGTGCCGGTTAACAGTTAATAAAATCAGCTAAAGGACAGCGAAGATGACCATGAAATATGCATTTCCGAAGGAATTCTGGTGGGGCAGCGCCAGCTCTGCGCCGCAAACCGAAGGTGAAAACCTGAGCTTTGGTAAAAGTGCCACTATCTGGGATCACTGGTTCGAGCAAGAGCCTAACCGTTTTCACGGCAACGTCGGGCCACAGCAGACCTCAACGTTCTATCAGCACTGGCGCGAAGATATTGCTTTGCTGAAGCAGCTCAATCACAACACTTTCCGTACGTCGATCTCCTGGGCGCGTTTAATTCCGGCCGGGCGCGGAGCAGTCAATGCCGAAGCCGTGACCTTCTATAACCAGGTCATTGACGAGATGCTGGCGCAGGGCGTTCAGCCCTTTATTAACCTGTTCCACTTCGATATGCCGATGGTGATGCAGGAAGCGGGCGGCTGGGAAAACCGCGACGTTGTGCAGGCCTACGGTGAATTTGCCGCGACCTGTTTCGACCTGTTCGGTGACCGCGTTAAGCACTGGTTTACCTTTAATGAGCCGGTGGTGCCGGTGGAAGGCGGCTATCTGTATGACTTCCACTACCCAAACGTGGTGGATTTCAAGCGTGCCGCCACCGTGGCCTACCACACCATGCTGGCCCACGCGCTGGCTGTGAAAGCCTACCGCGAGCGTCAGCAGGGGGGCGAAATCGGCATTATTCTCAACCTCACGCCGTCGTACCCGCGTTCTCAGCATCCGGCGGACATCAAAGCCGCCAATATTGCCGACCTGATGTTTAACCGCAGTTTCCTTGACCCGGCACTGCGGGGTGAATATCCGCAGGAACTGGTCGAGCTGCTGCGTGAGCACGGCCAGTTACCGGATTGCCGCCAGGGTGACGCCGAATTGTTGCAGCAGGGCGTGGTCGATCTGCTGGGCATTAACTACTACCAGCCGCGCCGCATTCAGTGCCGCGACAGTCTGGTGAATCCGGAAAGCCCGATGATGCCGGAGTGGTTCTTCAGCAGCTACGAGATGCCAGGGCGTAAAATGAACCCGCACCGTGGCTGGGAAATCTATGAAAAAGGCATCTACGACATTCTGACCAACCTGCGGGAAAACTACGGCAATCCGCGCTGCTTTATTTCCGAAAACGGCATGGGTGTGGAAAATGAACTGCGCTTTGATCACGGTGGGCAGATCAATGATGATTACCGCATCGACTTCGTGCGTGAACACTTGAAATGGCTACACCGCGCGTTGCAGGAAGGCAGCGGTTGTCTTGGTTATCACATGTGGACGTTTATCGACTGCTGGTCGTGGATGAATGCCTACAAAAACCGTTACGGCTTTGTGCAGCTGGATTTGGCGACGCAAAAACGCACGGTGAAAAAGAGCGGTGAGTGGTTTGCTAAAGTGGCCTCACAGCATGGTTTTGACTAACAAGGAAACCTATGGCCAATATCAATGACGTTTCGCGGCTGGCACAGGTGTCAAAAGCCACCGTCTCCCGCGTGCTGAGCGGCAGCCGGGGCGTAAAAGAGGAGAGCCGCCTGGCCGTGATGCGGGCGGTAGAAGTATTGAACTACAAGCCCAACGTCATTGCTCAGTCGTTGTCAAACCAGTCTACCGGCTGCATCGGGGTGGTCTGCGCATCAGAGAATATCAACCAGGCTACCGGTTATCTTCACGCGCTGGAAAAGCAGCTGCGGTTGCATCAGAAGCATCTGCTGCTGCGCTTTGCCACAGATGCGGCAAACGTCATCGATGCGCTTAATGAGATTGGCAACGGTTTGTGCGATGCGGTGATTGTCATCGGTGCCCGTTTCCCTCTGCCCGCGCTGCCACACAGCGCGGTGACCATAGATTGTCTGGAGAGCCATACCGTTCGGAGCATTCAGTTTGATCACGCTTTTGCGGCCCAGACCGCCAGCCAGTACTTAATCAACCAGGGGCGGCGGAAAATTGCGCTGATCACTCAGCACGACGGCGAAGCGGCCGAGCAGACAGCGCAGGGGTATCATCAGGCGCTCGAGCACCATTTGCTGCCCTATAACCGTCAGCTGGTATTTGGCGGGGAAAACGCGCTGCAACGCTTACTCAATCAGAATGTGAGTTTTAATGGATTGCTGGTGCCGGATGATGCGCTGGCGCAAGAGGCTTTACGGTTACTGTCGCAGTTTGGCCGTCAGGTACCGGCGGATGTCATGGTGTTCAGCCTCGACAGTACGCTGCCGCAGGGGACGTCGCCGATTCCGGCAATGAGTTATCCGCTCGACAAGCTGGCTCAGCGCGCCATCGCGCTGCTGACCATGCCGCTTTCCACCGATCCCGGCTTGGTTCCGATACGAGGAACGTTGGTGACCCCGTTCTGATAACCGCGAGGTAGCGTTATCCGTCAGGACGAATATTTGCTAAAATCTGCCTCATCCTTTCTTAACCCAGTTCATTGAAATTCATTGAAAATGAAGAAAAAAAGACCCGTACTTCAGGATGTGGCGGATAAAGTGGGCGTCACGAAGATGACGGTCAGCCGTTATTTGCGTAATCCTGAACAGGTTTCTGCCGTGCTGCAGGAGAAGATCTCCGCCGCGCTTGATGAACTGGGCTACATTCCCAACCGCGCCCCCGATATTCTGTCCAACGCCAAAAGCCGCGCCATTGGTGTACTGCTGCCATCGCTGACCAACCAGGTGTTTGCCGAAGTGCTGCGCGGCATCGAAAGCGTGACCGATATTCACGGTTATCAGACCATGCTGGCGCACTACGGCTACAGCCCGGAGCGCGAAGAACAGCGGCTGACGTCGCTGCTTTCTTACAATATCGACGGCCTGATTTTGTCCGAGCGTACGCATACTGCGCGCACGCTGAAGATGATCGAAGTGGCGGGGATTCCGGTGGTCGAGATGATGGACAGCGTGTCGCCGTGCGTTGATCTGGCGGTCGGTTTTAATAACTTCGAAGCGGCGCGGCAGATGACCCAACAGATTATTGCCCGTGGGCACCGTCACGTGGTCTATTTCGGCGCCCGTCAGGATGAGCGAACGCTGATCAAACAGCAGGGCTACGAGCAGGCCATGCGTGAGTCCGGGCTTGAGCCTTACAGCGTGATGACCAGCCGTTCGTCGAGCTATTCGGCGGGGGCCGAGCTGCTGAAACAGGCGCAAAAAGATTGGCCGCAGATCGACAGTATTTTCAGCACTAACGATGACCTGGCCGCGGGCGCGTTTTTTGAGTGCCAGCGCCAGGGGCTGCATATTCCCTCGCAGATGGCGATCGCTGGTTTCCACGGTCACAACATGGGGCAGGCGATGGAGCCGCAGCTCGCCAGCGTACTGACACCGCGTGAACGTATGGGGCAGATCACCGCCGAGCGGTTGCTGGCGAGATTGCGCGGCGAAGAGGTTTTCCCGCGCATGGTAGATGTTGGTTTCACCATATCTCCCGGCGGAAGTATCTGAGAGTCCTGTCACAGAACGCCATAACTGGCCTTGTTTGAGCATGAACACAACGTTATAAACGAGCTTCGGGACGTTATCAGCGAAGTACCCTGAGCGAAACCTGATTCGAAGTCTGTCTTTACCGGCAGCCTTCGAATCAGGTTTTTTTTTGGCCGTTATCTGGGATATCCCGTTTGGGAATAAGGATAAAAACAATGAATATCAAATCCCTGGCAGAGGAATTAATCCGTTTAGTCGGCGGGGAAGCCAACGTGGAAACCGTAGTGCATTGTGCGACACGCCTGCGTTTTTCGCTGCGTGACGAGAGCAAAGCCGATGTGGCGGCGATAGAGAATCTGGACGGCGTGATCACCACGGTGACCGGTTCAGGCCAGTTTCAGGTGGTGATCGGCAATCGGGTTGCGGAGGTCTACCGCGAGCTGGGGAATTTCACCGCGCTGCTCGAAGACGGCCATAAGAGTGCGCCGAAACCCGCCAAACGCAGCGGCAGCCGCATTGGCCACCTGATTGACATCGTTTCGGCTATTTTTACCCCGCTGCTGGGGGCGATGGCCGCCGCGGGTGTCCTAAAAGGGTTGCTGAACATCGCTACGACCCAGGGGTGGATGGTGAAAACTGAATCCACCTACATTATTTTGCAGGCCGCCTCCGACAGCCTGTTCTACTTCCTGCCGATCATGCTGGCTATTACCACCGCCAGGAAATTTCAGGGCAACGTGTTTGTGGCCGTATCGATTGCCGGTGCGCTGATTTATCCGTCGATGATTGATCTCTTCACCCGTCAGGTGGAAGTGACATTCTTCGGCATTCCGGTGGTGATGATGAAGTACACCTCGACGGTGGTGCCGATCATATTCTCGGTGTATGTCATGTGCCATCTGGAGAGGCTGTTCGATAAGTTCATCCATGAAACGGTGCGCAGCATTATCACACCGTTCCTGCTGCTGGTGATTATGGTACCGCTGACGCTCATCACACTCGGGCCGGTTGGGATTTACACCAGCGAAGCGGCGGCGGGCGTGTTCGTTGGTATCTTCAGTTACAACCCGATTATCGCCAGCGCCCTGTTTGCCGCGCTGTGGCAGGTGTTTGTCATCTTTGGCATGCACTGGGCCTTTACGCCGGTGATCATCAACGACATCACGGTGCTGGGGCGAAGCACGCTGAAAGCGTCAACCGTGCCTGCGGTGTTCGCGCAAGCCGGGGCCGTGCTGGGAGTGATGTTCAAAACCAAAAACAAAAAAATGAAGGCGTTGGCGGGCAGTACCTTTATTACCGCGCTGTTTGGCATCACTGAACCGGCGGTGTACGGCGTGACGCTGAAGCTCAAAAAACCCTTTGTCTGCGCGGTGATTGCCGCCGCCGTCGGCGGAGGCGTAGTGGGGTATTCCAACAGTGCAGCCATCTCAACCGGCATTCCGAGCCTGCTGACCTTACCGATCTTTTACGGTGAGGGCTTTGGCGGGTTGATCCTGGGTATTGTTATCTCCTTTGTAATGGCCGCTGTCCTTACCTATATCGTCGGTTTTGACGACCCGATAGAAGAGTCGACTGCCGCTCCCGTCACAACGCAGGTGGCTTCCCGCCCGGTGATTGCTATGCCCGCCGGAGTGGCCGAAAAAATCATGGTGCCCATTGCCGGGCGCGTCGTTGCGCTGGAAGAGGTGAATGACAAAGTCTTCTCCAGCGGTGTGGTCGGTGATGGCATCGCTATTCAGCCGGTCAGCGGACAGGTCTATTCGCCGGTGAACGGCATCGTCACCGCGACGTTTGATTCCGGCCATGCGTTGCAAATTCTCTCTGATAACGGCGCAGAAGTGCTGATCCACATCGGGCTGGACACCGTGCAGCTCAACGGCGAGCACTACCTCATGCATGTAATGGAAAATCAGTGCGTCAAACAGGGTGACCTGCTGATTGAGTTCGATTTAGAGGCCATCGGCCTGGCCGGATACGACACCATCACGCCGGTGATCATCACCAATTCTGAGCAGTACAAAGGTTTCCATAAAACGCGTCAGCCCGAGGCTATCGCAGGCGATGTGCTGCTGACGCTGTCTTAGCCAATTTGTCTCAAAAGAGAGGAGAACACCGTGAAATACCGTGAACTTAAACCTTTTCCCGCCGATTTTTTATGGGGCGCTTCCACCTCCGCCTATCAGGTAGAAGGGGCATGGAATGAGGATGGAAAAGGTCCTTCGGTAATTGACGCCCGCCGTGAATATCCGGCCGGTACCACTGACTTCACCATCGCCAGCGATCACTATCATCGCTATAAAGAAGATATCGCCCTGTTCGCCGACATTGGTCTCAAATCCTACCGTTTTTCCATTGCCTGGACCCGTATCGTGCCAGAGGGTAGCGGTGAGATTAACCCCGCGGGCATCGCCTTCTACCATAAGCTGATTGATGAGATCCTCAGCCACGGCATCGCGCCCATTGTCACTCTATACCACTTCGATTTACCGCAGGCGTTGCAGGAAAAAGGCGGCTGGCATAACCGCGACACGGTGGATGCTTTTGCGCGCTATGCCGATATTCTGTTTGATGAGTACGGAAGCAAAGTAAAATATTGGCTGACCATCAATGAACAGAATCTGATGATTTTACAGGGCGCGGCGCTCGGCACGCTGGATGAGAAACTGGAAGGGCAGAAGAAGAATCTCTATCAGCAAAACCACAATATGCTGGTGGCGCAGGCGAAGGTGATGCAGTCTCTGCATAATAAAATTCCGGGAGCCAAAATTGGCCCGGCGCCAAACATTGCGGTGATTTACCCGGCCACCTCCAAACCAGAAGATATTCTGGCGGCATTTAACTATAACGCCATCCGTAACTGGCTCTATCTGGATATGGCCGCACGCGGAGAATATAACGTCATGGCGTGGCGCTATATGGAAGAGAAGGGTTATACACCCGAGATTCAGCCAGGGGATATGGAGATCCTGCGCAGCGGGAAACCGGACTTTATTGCCTTCAACTACTACACCACCCAGGCAGTGGAGGCCAGCCGTGGTGACGGTCAAGATGAAGTGATCCGGGGCGGGAATAAATTGCTGAAGTCCGGGGAAGACGGCGTGCACCGTGGCGCGGCGAATAATCACCTGCCACGCACTGAATTTGGCACGGAAATCGACCCGGTGGGTTTTCGTAATACGCTGCGTGAAATCTACGACCGTTATCACCTGCCGCTGTTGATCACCGAGAACGGTCTGGGGGCATTCGATAAACTGGATGAAAACGGCGAAATAAACGACCACTACCGCATCGACTATTTGCGCCGCCATCTGGAACAGATGCAATTAGCCATTACTGACGGCGTGGAAGTGTTTGGCTATACGCCGTGGTCGGCGCTGGATTTGATTTCCACCCATCAGGGTTGTTCTAAACGTTATGGCTTAATTTACGTGAACCGCGACGAATTTGACCTCAAAGATCTGCGGCGTATTCGTAAACTCAGCTCTTACTGGTATGCCGATGTAATTAAAAACAACGCATTGCCTTAACGGCAATAATCACCCTGACCGGTGCTAAGGTGATAACGTATTATGCGTTATCGCCTTTATGTTTTATAGCGGGAGAACAGTGATGGCCATGAATAAAGTAAGGAATTATCCGGCATGAGATCTCGGTGATGAAAGTCATAAAGGTATTAAGCAATAACGCTATTATTGCCACGACGGATGATCAGCAGGAAATGGTCGCCATTGGCCGGGGGATTGGTTTCGGGAAACAGCCGGGTGACAGCGTCGATCCTGAGAATATTGAGAGTCAGTTTGTTAAGAAAGCCAGTGGCATGACCGATGTTCTGGCGCAGTTGACGGCGGCGATACCGACAGAATGTCTCTTCATCACTCAGCAGGTTCTTGTACTGGCTAAGTCCCGACTGAATATCGACGTGCAGGAAACGCTGTTTTTCGCTCTGAGCGATCACATCAGTTTTGCGGTAGAAAGATTTAAAAAAGGGCTCGAGATAAAGAACATCCTACTGTGGGATATTAAGCAGTTTTATCGTGCAGAGTTTGCGGTCGCCATGGAAGCACTGGCGCTGATTAACCAGAAATTGCAGATTGAATTACCGGAAGATGAGGCAGGTTTTCTGGCCCTGCATTTGGCCAATGCCACCAATAATAATATGCAGAGCACCATGCAAAGCGCCGGCATGATTAAAGATATTCTGAACATCATTAAATATGATTTACGCATTAAGTTTGATGAAAAATCCATCGACTATCAGCGCATTGTGACCCACCTGAAATTCTTCTCTTTACGGTTATTAAACCGTACGCCCGTCACTCATAACGACCAGAGTATTTACGCGGGAATCCAGGATGCGATGCCAGCCTCGTACCAGTGCGCGTTAAAGATAAATGACTACGTGACGAAAAATCACCAGAGCGAATTGACCACCGATGAGTTGATGTTTTTGACCCTACACATCAATCGATTGAAGCCCGTATGAACGGGCCTGGTTCTTCTGCTAAAGATTACTGATTGTGCTTATTTAACGCCGCCACGCAGCGATCGACCACGCCGTCAAATTTATGGTCGATGTTAACACGCAGTACGTCCGGTTCGTCTTCGCCGGGTTCTTCCAGCGCATCAAACTGGCTTTTAAGCAGGTCCATCGGCATGAAGTGGCCAGCGCGCGCTTTCAGGCGTTCGGAAATCACCTCAATGCTGCCTTTCAGATAGATAAATACCACGCCCTGATTGTCATCACGCAGCGCATCACGATAGCGGCGTTTCAGCGCCGAGCAGACAATGACGCCGGTCTCATTCTTATGATAGAGGCTGTACGCGGCGTCATTCAGGCGTTTGAGCCACGGCGCGCGGTCATCATCATTTAGCGGGTGGCCACTGGCCATCTTCTGGATATTGGCGCGGGGATGGAGATCATCACCGTCGATAAATTTAGCGTTAATTGCCCGGGCTAATGCCGCGCCGACGGTGGACTTACCGCTGCCTGACACGCCCATCAGAATGATGCTTTGTCCTGCCATAAGTTGATCTCTATCCCAAAATGAAAATTTCGACTGCGGAGTGAGTCCTAATATTAGCATGTTACCGGTATCATGATACCGGTAACAAATGGAGATGTGACTAATATCACAAAGGAATGCACTGCTGATTTAGCGGTCGCGGCCTGTACCCGTTGCACTGTTAACTCCTACAATTCATTGAAAATTAAAAAATAATGCCCCGGCGATTTGCTCCTAAATCGACGGATAAAGCATAAGGGGAAAAGATATGCCATTAGTCATTGTAGCGGTTGGCGTCGCGCTGCTGCTGTTGCTTATGATCCGGTTCAAACTTAACGGCTTCATCGCGTTGATCCTGGTCGCACTGGCGGTCGGTATCATGCAGGGTATGCCGGTGGATAAGGTCATCACCTCAATTAAAAACGGCGTTGGCGGCACCCTCGGCAGTCTGGCATTGATCATGGGCTTTGGTGCCATGCTCGGTAAAATGCTGGCTGACTGCGGGGGCGCACAACGCATTGCCACCACGCTTATCGCTAAATTTGGTAAAGACCATATTCAGTGGGCCATCGTGTTGACCGGTTTTATCGTCGGTTTTGCGCTGTTCTACGAAGTGGGCTTCGTGCTGATGTTGCCGCTGGTATTCACCATTGCCGCTGCCGCGCGCCTGCCGCTGCTGTATGTCGGTGTACCTATGGCTGCCGCATTGTCAGTCACCCACGGTTTCCTGCCACCACACCCAGGGCCAACGGCGATTGCCACCATCTTCCACGCGGATATGGGTAAGACCTTGCTGTACGGTTCCCTGCTGGCAGTGCCGACGGTGATCCTCGCCGGTCCGGTGTTTGCCCGCTTCCTCAAAGGCATTGATAAGCCGGTTCCTGAAGGCCTGTTCAACCCGAAAACCTTCACCGAAGAAGAGATGCCAAGCTTTGGCGTCAGCGTCGCCACCTCTCTGGTGCCGGTGATTCTGATGGCGTTCCGCGCGGTTTGTGAAATGATTCTGCCGAAAGGCCACCCGGTTTTGGCTTACGCTGAATTCTTCGGTGACCCGGTTATGGCAACGCTGATTGCGGTATTGATTGCGATCTTCACCTTCGGCCTGAACCGTGGACGTACCATGGATCAGGTGATGACCACGGTCACTGAGTCGATCAAAATCATCGCCATGATGCTGCTGATTATCGGTGGTGGCGGGGCGTTCAAACAGGTGCTGGTCGACAGCGGTATTGAGCCTTATATCGCCAACATCATGAACGGCAGTCATCTGTCGCCAATCCTGCTGGCGTGGTCTATTGCGGCGGTACTGCGTATTGCGCTGGGGTCAGCGACCGTTGCAGCCATCACGGCGGGCGGTATTGTTGCACCGCTGATTGCCTCCAGCGGCGCCAGCCCTGAGTTAATGGTTATCGCCGTCGGTTCCGGCAGCGTGATTTTCTCCCACGTCAACGACCCTGGCTTCTGGCTGTTCAAGGAGTACTTCAACCTGACCATCGTTGAAACCTTCAAGTCATGGTCCATCCTCGAAACCATCATCTCCCTGTGCGGTCTTGGCGGTTGTTTGCTGCTGTCGATGGTGGTGTAACGCCTTACTTTTCAAGCTAACGCGAAGCATTAAAGAATAAAAAACGGCGGGCCATAAGGTCCGCCGTTTTTGTTGGTGCGATAACACTCACTAAATCTTCAAATACGCCCTGATCCCATCGAGGAACATCTGGGTGGAGAGCATGACCAGAATCAGACCCATCAAGCGCTCCAGCGCACTGACGCCTTTGTCACCGAGCAGGCGCAGGAACAGGTTCGACAGCAGTAAAATCCCCATCGACAGCCCCCAGGCGATGAACAGGGCCAGCGTCAGGTGCGTCATTTGATTCGGATACTGATGCGACAACAGCATCAGCGTAGCCAGAATCGACGGGCCTGCCACCAGCGGGATGGCCATTGGCACCAGGAAGGGTTCTTCACCGGCCGGTAAGCCACTGCTGCTCTTCTCTTCGGACGGGAAAATCATTTTGATGGCGATCAGGAACAGAATAATACCGCCGGAAATCGACACCGTTTCAGTGCGCAGGTTAAGGAAGGAGAGGATCTTCTCACCGGCGAACAGGAAAATCAGCATCAGGATCAACGCGATCAGCATCTCGCGGATCAGCACCACGCGACGGCGTTTCGGATCCAGATGTTTTAATACCGACATGAAAATCGGCAAATTGCCCAGCGGATCCATTATTAAAAACAGCAGGATGGTTGCTGAAATCATTTCAGTCATGACTACCTCAGAAGAAATTCGACCTTTTAAAAACGCCTGTTATAAGCCGGGCTGCTAAAAAAGCCCGTACTATCGATTAAATTCACTTGCCACTTCTACACCATTTTGTAAGGTGGTAGGCCATTGCGTTGACAGGGTTGTCAGCGCTAAAAACAAACACACTTTACGCAGCTATCACCCTCAGGGCAGGACAGTCATTATGAAAAACGTAGGTTTCGTTGGTTGGCGCGGGATGGTCGGTTCTGTACTCATGCAACGCATGATTGAAGAACGCGATTTTGACGCCATCCGCCCGGTATTTTTCTCCACCTCGCAACACGGTCAGGCCGCACCGGCATTTACCGGACAGCAGGGCACATTGCAGGACGCTTTTGACCTCGACGCACTGAGTGCGCTGGACATTATCATCACCTGTCAGGGCGGCGATTATACCAATGAAATCTATCCAAAGCTGCGTCAAATCGGTTGGAAAGGCTACTGGATCGACGCAGCATCCTCTCTGAGAATGCAGGATGACGCGATCATTATTCTGGATCCGGTCAATAGTGCGGTGATTCATCAGGGAATCGACAAAGGGATTAAGACCTTTGCGGGGGGTAACTGTACCGTCAGCCTGATGCTGATGTCCCTGGGCGGTCTGTTTGCCAATGACTTGATCGAATGGGCATCTGTGGCGACCTATCAGGCCGCTTCCGGTGGCGGTGCGCGCCATATGCGTGAGCTGCTGACCCAAATGGGCATGTTGCATAACAGCGTGGCAAAAGAGTTGCAGGATCCGGCTTCGGCCATTCTGGATATCGAACGCAAAGTCACCACCCTGACCCGCAGCGGGACCTTGCCGACTGACAACTTTGGGGTGCCGCTGGCCGGTGGCCTGATTCCGTGGATCGACAAACAGCTTGATAACGGTCAGACCAAAGAAGAGTGGAAAGGGCAGGCCGAGACAAACAAAATTTTGGGTACCTCGAGCGTAATACCGGTTGATGGCCTGTGTGTACGCATCGGTGCGCTGCGCTGCCACAGCCAGGCGTTTACCCTGAAACTGAAAAAAGATATCTCTATCCCGGAAATTGAACAGTTGCTCGCCACCCACAACGACTGGGTACGCGTGATCCCGAATGACCGGGAACTGTCGATGCGTGAACTGACGCCTGCAGCGGTCACCGGCACCATGAACACGCCGGTAGGGCGTCTGCGTAAACTGAACATGGGGCCGCAATATCTGTCGGCATTCACGGTAGGTGACCAGCTGCTGTGGGGCGCCGCAGAGCCGTTGCGCCGCATGCTGCGTATCTTGCTGTAACCTATCTACTTGCAGCCCCAACGGGACACCAGCACGGTGTCCCGTTTTTTTTCGCCTATCAATCACTTCACCCTGTTTGCCTCTCTTCCCCAGCGATTTTGGCTGAATTTCAGGGTGTGAAAAATTCCTCGGTTTTTGCCCCCGCCTTTTAACGTCCTTTGTCTATGCTTAGTAGAGGGTCTGAGCGCTTTTGAGAAGCACAAACAAACACTTATTTTGAAACTGTGAGCCGGGGCGCTGGCAGGCACGATTAAGCAAAAATAAATGACACACCCATCACAAGGTGATCCCAACTTCAGGAGCAGACTGAATAGAGAGCAACCATTGAGCATCTGGATGATTTCATTGAATTTATTGATTTAATTAATCATAGGACGAAATGCATGTCAGTACTCCCCGATCAGCACGTTATTAATCAACTCATTTCCGGCCATTACGCTGATCCATTTTCGCTTTTGGGAATGCATTCTGTGGCCGCCGGCATTGAAGTGCGCGCACTGCTGCCAGATGCCGATCAGGTCTGGGTCATTGATGCCGATAAAGGCACGAGAGTGGCTGAGCTACGCCGTTCTGACGACCGCGGCTTCTTTGTCGGGCTAATGCCACGGCGCAAAAATCACTTCCGGTATCGGCTGGAGGTCCGCTGGGGCGAAAATATCCACCAGATTGATGACCCCTACCGCTTTGGTACGCTGTTGCCGGAGTTGGATATGTGGCTGCTCGCCGAAGGTACGCATTTGCGGCCTTACGAGAAGCTGGGGGCGCATCCGCAGGTGCTGGATAACGTCGAGGGTGTGAGTTTTGCCCTCTGGGCGCCAAACGCAACGCGTATTTCCGTGGTCGGTGAATTCAACTTTTGGGACGGACGCCGCCATCCGATGCGCCAGCGCCGCGAAAACGGCATCTGGGAGCTGTTTATCCCCGGTGTGCGCGAAGGTCAGCTTTACAAATATGAGGTGATCGACTGCCGGGGCAATATCTCGCTGCGCGCCGACCCTTACGCGTTTGAAGCGCAGATGCGCCCGGAAACTGCCTCGCTGGTCAATCATCTTCCTGAAAAAGTCCCTTTTTCTGCAGAGCGTAAAAAAGCTAATGCACTGAACCAGCCGGTGTCAGTCTATGAGGTGCATCTGGGATCCTGGCGCCGCCACACTGAGAATAATTTCTGGTTAAGCTACGGCGAACTGGCTGAGCAGCTGGTCTCCTACGCCAAATGGATGGGCTTTACGCATATTGAACTGATGCCTATCAATGAACATCCGTTTGACGGCAGCTGGGGCTACCAACCCCTCGGCATGTACGCACCGACCCGCCGGTACGGTACGCCGGAGGAGTTCAAAGCTTTCGTTGATGCCGCCCATAACGCGGGTCTCAACGTGATCCTTGACTGGGTGCCTGGCCATTTTCCGAGTGATTCCCATGGCCTGGCGCAGTTTGACGGCACCGCGCTGTACGAATATGCCGATCCGCGCGAAGGCTACCATCAGGACTGGAACACGCTGATTTATAACTATGGCCGCCATGAAGTGCGTAATTATCTGGCGGGCAATGGCTTCTACTGGATAGAGCGCTATGGCATTGACGGCTTGCGTGTCGACGCCGTGGCCTCAATGATCTACCGCGACTACAGCCGCAAGCCCGGTGAGTGGATCCCCAACTATTACGGTGGCCGTGAAAACCTCGAAGCCATCGCTTTTCTGAAATACACCAACCAGACCATTGGCCGTGAGCTTGACGGCGCGGTGACGCTGGCCGAAGAGTCCACTGACTATCCGGGCGTCACCATGCCGCCGGACGCTAACGGGCTCGGGTTCCATTACAAATGGAACCTTGGGTGGATGCATGACTCGCTCAATTACATGCAACTTGACCCGGTTCACCGTAAATACCATCACAATCTCATGACGTTCGGCGTGCTTTACGCCTACAGCGAAAACTTCATTTTGCCGCTTTCCCATGACGAAGTGGTGCACGGTAAAGGTTCGCTGCTCGACAGAATGCCCGGCGATGCGTGGCAGAAATTTGCCAACCTGCGCGCCTATTACGGCTTTATGTGGGCACATCCCGGCAAAAAACTGATGTTTATGGGGTGCGAATTTGCGCAGGGACGCGAGTGGGATTTCAACAACAGCCTCGACTGGCATCTGCTCGATGACCAGAACGGCTGGCACAGTGGTGTTCAACATCTGGTGCGGGATCTTAACCAGGTCTATCGCCAGCAAACGCCGCTGTTTGAGCTGGACTTCAACCCGCGCGGCTTTGAGTGGCTGGTGGTCGATGACCACGAGAATTCGGTATTCGCCTTCGCCCGCCGGGACGACAACGGTGACGAAGTTATCGTCGTCAGTAACTTCACGCCGGTGCCGCGTTATGACTACCGGATCGGCGTCGCGCGCGCAGGGCGCTATCACGAAATCCTCAATACCGATTCGCACTTCTATCGCGGCGGCAATATCGGTAACAGCGGCGAGGTTTACAGCCAGCCTTCCGGTCAGCATCAGCGTGAGCACTCCATCAGCCTGACCATTCCGCCACTGGCAACCATTTATCTGCGGCGGGAGGAGCGATGAAAAAGCTCGAAACCGGTCAGCCAGCACCTTACGGGGCCCAGTTACAGACCGATGGCGTCAATTTTTGCCTGTTTTCAGCCCATGCGGAAAAAATCGAACTCTGCCTGTTTGATGAGTCCGGCAGCGAGCAGCGTTTTGCGTTACCTGGCCGTACCGGCAACCTTTGGCACGGCTTCCTGCGCGGCGTTAAAGCCGGTCAGCGCTATGGTTACCGGGTTTACGGCCCTTTTGAACCGGCCAAAGGGCTGCGTTTTAACCCAAAAAAATTGTTGATTGACCCAAGTGCCCGTGCGCTGGAAGGAGAACTGACAGACAACGTGCGCCTGAACGGTGGCATTGTTACACCTGATGAAAAAGACAGCGCCGTGGCTGCACCGAAGTCAGTGGTGGTCAGTGATGCCTTTGACTGGGGCGATGATACACCGCCCGCCACGCCGTGGGGCGAGACGGTCATTTATGAAGCCCATGTCCGTGGCCTGACGCGCCTGCACCCGCATATTCCGGCTGGTTTGCGCGGCACCTACGCCGGGCTGGCGCACCCGGTCATGCTCGAATATTTACAACATCTGGGCATTACGGCAATTGAATTACTGCCGGTGCAGCATCACGCTGACGAACCCCGGCTGCAACGTCTTGGTTTGAGCAATTACTGGGGCTATAACGTGCTGGCACCCTGTGCGGTTGAACCCAGCTATGCCAGCCGTCAGAAAGGTATCTCAGCCCTTAATGAATTCAAAGCGGCGGTTAAAGCGCTGCATCAGGCCGGGATTGAAGTGATTCTCGACGTGGTGTTTAACCACAGTGCCGAACTGGACATTGACGGGCCATTCATCTCATTTCGTGGCATTGATAACCCCTGCTGGTACTGGTTGCGTGAAGACGGCAGCGACGACAATTTCACCGGCTGCGGCAACGCGCTGCGGCTGGTGGATGAGGAGACGGTGGAATGGACGCTCGACTGCCTGCGTTATTGGGTGCGCGAGTGCCACGTTGACGGTTTTCGTTTTGATCTGGCCACGGTTCTTGGCAGAACGCCGGCGTTTACTCCGGATTCTCCGCTGTTCACTGCTATACGTGCCGACAGTCTGCTCTGCGGCGTCAAACTGATCGCCGAACCCTGGGACATTGGCACAGGGGGATATCAGCTCGGTCACTTCCCGCCGCCTTTCGCCGAATGGAGCGATTTATGGCGCGATGATATGCGTAAATTTTGGCTGCATGGTGATGCATCCCTGGGGCAATTCGCCGGGCGTTTTGCGGCGTCAGCCGATCTCTTCGACCACGCCGGGCGTGCCCCTCACGCGAGCATCAACATGCTCACGGCGCACGACGGCTTCACCCTGCGTGATGTCGTCAGCTTCAACGATAAGCACAACGAGGCCAACGGCGAAAATAACAGCGATGGCCACAATGAAAATTACAGCCAGAACCATGGCGAAGAGGGACTGAAGGCGTGTGATGAGGTGCTGCGCCAGCGGCATCTCAGCCAGCGTGCGTTGCTGGCGACACTCTTGCTGTCGCAGGGAACGCCCATGCTGCTGGCCGGTGACGAACACGGCAACAGCCAGCAGGGCAATAATAACGCCTACTGTCAGGACAACGCGCTGACCTGGCTCGACTGGAGCCGGGCCGATGACAGCCTGACTGCCTATGTCGCGGCCCTGATTGCGTTACGCAAAAAAATACCCGCGCTGATGCAAGATCATTGGTGGCGCGTTGAAGGGAGTGATGTCGAATGGCTGGATGTAAAGGGCCAGCCGATGCAGGTCTCCAGTTGGGAGCATGGGCCACAGCAGTGGCTGCAAATCCGCCTTTCAGGCCGTTGGTTGCTGGTACTGAATGCCTCGCTGGTGGATGTCGATATGCAGTTGCCCGCAGGCCGCTGGCAACCGGTGGCCCCGTTTAATTCGGCGCTTTTGGGAGAGGAACCTCAGTGTGTCAGGGACGGTTCTATCTGGCGCGCCACAGCGAAAACCCTCTGCGTGCTCCATTGCCATGAATAACAACACCGCACGCATGCAGGAAAGTCAGCAGAGATATGCAAGGAGTCAGCCATGAACAAAACAGAAAACAGAGATCCGGTAATGCTGGCAAGACAGTTACCCCTGAAATCCGTCGCGCTGATCCTGGCCGGTGGGCGGGGCTCACGTCTTAAGGATTTAACCGCAACCCGGGCCAAACCAGCGGTGCACTTTGGCGGCAAGTTCCGCATCATCGATTTTGCCCTGTCGAACTGCCTCAATTCTGGCATCCGTCGTATCGGGGTTATTACGCAATATCAGTCGCATACTTTGGTTCAGCACATTCAGCGCGGCTGGTCGTTCCTAAATGAAGAGATGAACGAGTTTGTGGACTTACTGCCTGCACAGCAGCGCCAGAGCACCGAGCACTGGTATAAGGGCACCGCCGATGCCGTTTATCAGAATCTGGATATCATCCGCCGCTATGAAGCGGAATACGTAGTGATCCTTGCCGGTGACCATATCTACAAAATGGATTACTCACGCATGCTGGTCGATCACGTCGAAAAGGGCGGTGAATGTACCGTGGCCTGCCTCGCCGTACCTCTGGCGCAAGCCAGTGAATTTGGTGTAATGGACGTCGGTGAAGATTATCAAATCAAGAGCTTCCTTGAAAAACCGCAGAACCCACCCTCTATTCCCGGTCAACCTGACATGGCGCTGGCGAGCATGGGGGTCTACATTTTTAATGCCGACTACCTGTTCCGGCTACTTGAAGAGGATATGGCCAGCGAAGAGTCCAGCCATGATTTCGGCAAAGATCTGTTGCCGAAAATTACCCGCGAGGGTGCGGCCTGGGCTCATCCTTTCAGCCTGTCCTGCGTCACGCAAAATACCGAACAACCGCCTTATTGGCGTGATGTAGGCACGCTCGACGCGTACTGGAAGGCCAATCTGGATCTGGCCTCTGTAACGCCTGAACTGGATATGTATGACCGCTCGTGGCCGATTCGCACCCATATGGAACCACTGCCGCCGGCAAAATTTGTGCAGGATCGCTCTGGCAGCCATGGCATGACCATGAACTCTCTGGTTGCCGGTGGCTGCATAGTGTCAGGTTCGGTGGTGGTCAACGCCGTGCTGTTCCCGCGTGTGCGGGTAAATTCGTTCTGCAATATTGATTCGACCATCCTGTTGCCGGACGTCAACGTCGGCCGCTCCTGCCGCTTACGTAAATGTGTCATTGACCGCGCCTGCCATATTCCCGAAGGCATGGTGATCGGCGAAAACGCCGACGAAGACAGTAAACGTTTTTACCGCTCAGAGGACGGTGTTGTCCTGGTTACCCGAGCGATGTTAGCGAAATTGTAATACCCGGCGTCCTTGAAGCCGTGGCTGTGTTAGCTGCATTCGCGAATCCGAATCACTTACCTGTGTAAGCTCATCGGTGTTCACTCATTTGCCGCCTTGCCACAACTCCAATGACTTGGGTCTGTCTGTGAGAAATTGAAAACGAGATAACTCGGAATGAAAGTGGTCCGGGACGGTGCAACAGGGAGAACGTTGACGTCTGCCCCGATAATTTTTGCTCACCATTCCGGTAATGATCCCGTGGTGGTGATGATAATTCAGGAGCGCGAATGCAGGTTTTACATGTTTGTTCAGAGCTGTTCCCCTTGTTAAAAACAGGGGGACTTGCTGACGTCGCAGGTGCGCTACCCGCTGCTCAAATCGCGGGGGGGACAGATGCGCGTGTGCTGATCCCGGCCTTCCCTGATATTAAGCGGGGCATTGGAGAGACACAGGTTGTTGGCCACCTTGATACCTTTGCCGGCCATGTGACACTGCGTTATGGCGTGTTTCAGGGAGTGGGCATTTACATTATTGATGTACCAGGGTTGTATGACCGACCCGGCAGCCCGTATCACGATCAATCTTTATACGCCTATCCGGATAACCATCTGCGTTTCGCCCTGCTGAGCTGGATGGCGGCGGAGCTCGGCAGTGGATTTGACGGGTTGTGGAAACCGGACATTATTCAGTCGCACGACTGGCATGCGGGTCTGACCTCAGCCTATGTCCGTTCGCGCCATATTCCGGTCAAAACGGTGTTCACCGTCCATAATTTGGCGTTCCAGGGCCTGTTCGACAGTTATCATTTGCAGCAATTACAGATCCCGTACGATTTCTTCCAGATGTATGGCCTGGAGTTCTATGGGCAGATCTCCTACCTGAAAGCCGGGCTGTTCTATTCTGACCATATCACCACCGTCAGCCCGACCTATGCCAAAGAGATCACCCGCCCAGAATTTGGTTACGGTATGGAATCCCTGCTGCTGGAACGTGAGCGGGAAGGGCGACTGACCGGCATTCTCAACGGCGTGGATGACGCTATCTGGCAACCGCGCGATGACGTTCTGCTGTCAGCGCGCTATGACGCCGATGACCTGCGCTCGAAAATGATTAACAAAGCTTATCTGCAACGGGCTATGGGGCTGGACGTGGATGACTCACGTCTGGTGTTTGCGGTCGTCAGCCGCCTGACCAGCCAGAAAGGTCTGGATCTGGTGCTGGAAGCCTTACCGGATCTGCTTGAACGCGGCGGCCAGTTGGCGGTGCTCGGCGCGGGGGATGCGGTCTTGCAGCAGGCATTTCTGGCCGCAGCGGCCGATAACCCGGGGCAGGTGGGTGTACAGCTTGGCTATCACGAGGCGTTCTCACACCGCATCATCGGCGGTGCGGATGTCATCATGGTGCCGAGCCGCTTTGAACCTTGTGGCCTGACGCAACTGTATGGCCTTAAGTATGGCACCCTGCCGCTGGTGCGCCGCACCGGTGGGCTGGCAGACACAGTAGTGGACTGCGCGCTGGAGAATCTGGCTGATGGTTCCGCCAGCGGGTTTGTCTTTGAAGAGGCGAACGGGAAGTCTTTGGCCAGTGCTATCCGCCGCGCCTTCGTGCTATGGAGCAGACCAAAACACTGGCGTCACGTGCAGCATCACGCGATGGGTCTCGACTTTGGTTGGCAGGTGGCCGCTCAAGCCTATCTGTCACTTTATCAACGCTTGCTGTCATGATGCTTATTGCCATGATGACCACAAAGCGGCATGACTTAATTGGGAACGCAACGCTATGACATCACCGTTTAATTACACTTCGCCAACCGTCAGTGTTGAAGCGCTGAAACACTCTATTGCCTATAAACTGATGTTTATTGTCGGCAAAGATCCCTCTATCGCGACTCAGCATGACTGGTTGAACGCCACGCTGTTTGCGGTGCGCGACCGCATGGTAGAACGCTGGTTGCGCTCGAACCGGGCCCAGACGTCTCAGGATGTTCGGCAGGTCTACTATTTATCGATGGAGTTTCTGATTGGTCGTACGCTGTCGAATGCACTGCTGTCGATGGGCATCTATGATGATATTCAAAAAGCGCTTGAGGAGATGGGCTTTGACCTTGAAGAGCTGATCGGCGAAGAGAACGATCCGGGTCTTGGCAACGGCGGGCTGGGGCGTCTGGCAGCCTGTTTCCTGGATTCGCTGGCCACCTTGGCGCTGCCGGGGCGCGGTTACGGCATCCGTTACGAATACGGCATGTTTGCGCAGAATATCATTAACGGTGAGCAGAAAGAGTCGCCCGATTACTGGCTGGAGTACGGAAATCCGTGGGAGTTCCAGCGCCACAATACCCGTTACAAAGTGCGCTTCGGCGGCCGTTTGCAGCACGAAGGGGCGAAAACCCGCTGGCTGGAAACGGAAGAAGTTATTGCCTGCGCCTATGACCAGATCATCCCCGGTTTTGATACTGACGCCACTAATACGCTGCGGCTATGGGGCGCCCAGGCCAGTAATGAAATCAACCTTGGTAAGTTCAATCAGGGCGATTATTTCGCGGCGGTTGAAGATAAAAACCATTCAGAGAACGTTTCGCGGGTGCTTTACCCGGACGATTCAACCTACTCAGGCCGTGAACTGCGCCTGCGCCAGGAGTATTTCCTGGTCTCTGCGACGGTGCAGGACATCCTCAACCGTCACTATGTGACCCATCATACTTATGAAAATCTGGCCGATAAGATTGCCATTCATCTCAATGATACCCACCCGGTGCTCTCCATCCCTGAGCTGTTACGGCTGTTAATCGACGAACATAAGTTCGACTGGGATAAAGCCTGGGATACAGTCAGTAAAGTTTTCTCCTACACCAACCATACGCTGATGAGTGAAGCGCTGGAGACGTGGCCGGTGGATATGATCGGTAAAATTTTACCGCGGCATCTGGAAATCATCTTCCAGATTAACGATCACTTCCTCAAAGAAGTGGCAAAAAAGGCACCGGATGACAGCGGCATTTTGTCACGCGTATCGATAATTGATGAAGAGCATGGCCGTAAGGTACGTATGGCCTGGCTGGCTGTGATCGCCAGTCATAAAGTTAACGGTGTTTCTGCGTTGCACTCCGAACTGATGGTGCAGTCACTGTTTGCTGATTTTGCGAGAATCTACCCTGACCGTTTCTGCAATAAAACCAACGGTGTGACCCCGCGGCGCTGGCTGGGGCTGGCCAATAAGCCGTTGTCGAAAGTCCTCGATGCCGCCATTGGCCAACACTGGCGTACCGATCTGAGCCAGCTGGAAGAGTTGAAACAGTATATCGACTACCCAAGCTTCCTTGACGCATTGCGCAAGGCTAAGCTGGAAAACAAAAAACGGCTGGCGATCTACATCGCTCAAAAACTCGATGTGGTGGTGGATCCCAAAAGCCTGTTTGACGTGCAAATCAAACGCATTCATGAATACAAACGCCAGTTGATGAATGTGCTGCATGTGATCACCCGCTACAACCGCATCATTGAAGACCCTGATGCCAACTGGGTGCCACGCACGGTGATCTTCGCCGGTAAAGCGGCGTCGGCCTATTACACCGCTAAACAGATTATCCGGCTGATCAACGACGTTGCTGCTGTGGTCAACAACGATCCGCGGGTGCGCGATAAACTGAAGGTGGTGTTTATTCCTAACTACGGCGTCAGTCTGGCACAGATGATCATTCCGGCTGCCGATCTTTCCGAACAAATCTCGCTGGCGGGTACCGAGGCATCGGGCACCAGTAACATGAAGTTTGCCCTTAATGGCGCGTTAACCATCGGCACGCTGGATGGCGCCAATATCGAGATACGCGAACGCGTGGGTGAGGAGAATATCTTCATCTTCGGTAACACCACGCCGCAGGTCGAGCAGTTACGCCGCGAGGGCTATGACCCGCGCACTTACTATGAACAGGATGAAGAGTTGCATCAGGTACTGACCCAGATTGGTACTGGTGTGTTCAGCCCAAGCGAGCCGAAGCGCTACAGTAATTTGTTCGACACGCTGGTAAATCTCGGTGACCACTATCAGGTACTGGCGGATTACCGCAGCTATGTTGATATGCAGGACAAGGTGGACGAAGTCTACCAGCAGCCTGAGGAGTGGACGCGTCGTACGGTGCTCAATATCGCCAACATGGGCTATTTCTCCTCCGACCGGACTATTCAGGAGTACGCTGACGAGATCTGGAACATTAAGCCGATTAAGTTGTAGCAGTAGAGTCAATATGAAAAAGGCATCCAATCGGATGCCTTTTTTAATTTAGCGTAGTAGATAAATCAGGACGCCAGCGACAGATGTTTCTTTTGCTGCTGATGCGTTGCCAGCCACTCGGCAACCCGTTGCTGCTGGGTTTTGTCCAGCCACATACCCAATTTGGTACGGCGCCAGATGGCATCATCTAACTCGACAACCCACTCTTTCTCTACCAGATAACGCAGTTCAGCTTCGTACAAACCGTGGCCAAAATCTTCACCCAGGGACTCCAGACTGGTGGCGTCAGCGATAAACAGTTCAGTCTGACTGCCGTAAGTATGGGTATAACGACGGGCCAGTGACTCTGGCAACCATTTGAAGCGGTTGCGCAGATTGGCGGCGTAAGTTTCGCGATCCCCGCCCAGTTTTCCACCCGGCAACACAGCGTTTTTGGTCCAGGCCGGGCCAGCTTTCGGGTAGTACCTGGTCAGTTTTTCCAGCGCATGTTCTGCCAGCTTACGGTAGGTGGTCAGCTTGCCGCCAAATACTGACAGCAAAGGCGCTTTACCATTCTGGTCATGCACGTCCAAGGTGTAATCACGGGTAACCGCTTGCGGAGAATCTGACTCATCGTCACACAGCGGACGCACGCCGGAGTAGCTCCAGACGATATCTTCCGTGGTCAGCTGCTTCTTGAAGTGATCGTTGTACACTTTCAGCAGGTAGCTGGTCTCTTTTTCATCGATTTTCACGTCTTTCGGATCGCCGTGGTACTCCACGTCGGTGGTGCCGATGATGGAGAATTCATCCAGCCATGGGATCACGAACACAATACGGTGGTCTTCGTTTTGCAGAATATACGCCTGTGGCTGATTGTGGGCGCGCGGCACCACAATGTGGCTGCCTTTGATCAGGCGAATGCCGTAAGGCGATTTCAGCTTCAGGCCGTCGTCGAAGAAATGTTTGACCCACGGGCCAGTGGCATTCACCAAACCTTTGGCGCGCCAGGTGAAGGTTTTTCCGGTATCAATCTCTTCGGCTTCCACCATCCACATGCCGTCTTCACGCCATGCGCGGGTTACGCGGGTGCGGGTACGGACTTCGCCACCGCGCTCTTCCACTTCCTGAGCGTTGAGTACCACTAAACGCGCATCATCCACCCAGCAGTCAGAATATTCGAAGCCTTTGGTCAGTTCAGGTTTCAGCACGGAGTCGGGACCGAACTTAAGCCCTTTACTGGATGGCAGGCTGGTACGTTTACCCAAATGGTCATACATGAACAGACCGATGCGGATCATCCAGGCTGGGCGCAGGTGTGGTTGATGCGGCAGACGAAAGCGCATCGGAAATGCAATGTGTGGCGCAAGGCGCAGCAGGACTTCACGTTCGGCCAGTGCCTCACTGACCAGGCGGAATTCGTAGTGTTCAAGATAGCGTAAACCACCATGAATCAGCTTAGAACTGGCCGAAGAGGTCGCGCAGGCCAAGTCTTGCGCTTCCAGCAGCAGAACGGACAGCCCACGGCCAGCCGCATCCGCAGCGATGCCGGTACCATTAATACCGCCACCGATTACGATCAAGTCTTTGGTTTCCACGTCATCTTCCTCCAGATGTTCGAAATAGCTCTTTTATGTTCGTTTTCGCTCACGATTGTAATCGAGAATCGTCAAACAAGCCAAGCGTTAACCAAATAAAAACATTTAGGCGTGATGGAGGTAACATTATTTTGTCGTTTTTGAGCAAAAAGGTCAGAGAAAAAGCAAAAGGAAAAGCGTAACGCGCGGGGTTTTTCGCAATTGTTCGTTTGATGTTGGCAGGCGTGAAGCGAGAGTACCGGATGCGTAACTAAACGCATCCGGCGGGCAGGGCCGATTTAGCAGAGTTCGAGCTGGACGTCGTACTTGTCGATAATTTTCATCACGCTTTCCGGCGGCTGCTGGTCGGTGAAGAGGTAGTCGATCAGACTCATATTGCCGAGATTCACCATCGCGTTACGGCCAAACTTGGAGTGGTCGGTGACCAGCATGACGCAGCGCGAGTTCTCGATGATCGCGCGTTTGGTGCGCACTTCATGGTAGTCAAACTCGAGCAGCGAGCCGTCCATATCGATGCCGCTGATGCCCAGAATGCCGTAATCCAGGCGGAACTGAGAGATGAAGTCCAGCGTGGCCTCGCCCATGATGCCGCCGTCGCGGGTGCGCACCTCGCCCCCGGCCAGGATCAGTCGGAAATCTTCTTTAGCCGTCAGCAGTGTGGCAACGTTCAGATTATTGGTGACTACGCGCAGATTCTTATGATTGAGCAGTGCATGTGCCACAGCTTCCGGCGTCGTGCCGATGTCGATAAACAGTGTTGCTCCGTCAGGGATCTGTGCGGCCACGCGCTGGGCAATACGCGCTTTCTCTTCCGACCACATGATTTTACGGTCGTTATAGGCAGCGTTGACCGAACTCGATGGCAGTGCCGCACCGCCGTGATGACGGTGAATTTTATTCTGCTCTGCCAGATCGTTGAGGTCGCGGCGAATAGTCTGCGGGCTGACGGCGAAGTGCTCCACCAGCTCCTCGGTGCTCACATAACCCTGCTGGCGTACCAGGTCAATAATGGCGTCATGGCGTTGTGTCTGTTTCACCGAAATCCCCTAATTGTGTTTTTTATGTGACGTACGGGTGTCAACAAAGGCCATGAGCAGGCCAAGCACCAGACCGAAAACGTGCGCGGCATTGGCAATCGCCATGCCCATCACATTGAAGTAGCCCAGCACCAGCCAGGCAATGGAAAATACCATTAGTCCGCGCGGCAGAGAAATACCACGTTCAGGTTTCAACTCCCCGGTCAGCCAGACATAACCCATCAGGGCATAGACTACGCCGGATAAACCACCGAACCAGATACCGCTGAATAACGACTGGCCCCAGCCGCTGACCAGCGCCGATACAAGGGTGATAGTGAAAAGTTTGCCCGTCCCGAGACGTTTTTCCACGGGGCCACCGAGATACCACCACCACAACAAATTGAACAAAATATGCAGCAATGAGAAGTGCAGCAACGCGGGGCTGAACCAGCGCCAGATTTCAACATACTGGCTGCTGTCCATCGGCCAAGCCAGCACGCGCATGACGCTTTCATCACCGTAAATCTGTTGCAGAATATAGACGGCAATGCACAGAAAAATTACCGCCATGGTGAGCGGGCCAGCCTGGCTGCGGATGCGCTGCCAGTAGGAGTAGTGCTGATAATTCAAATGTGCGTCGGTAGTGCCGGTATGCCAGCTGGCGGCGAGATAGCGCTCATGCAGCGGGTCTTCTAAAAAAAGCGCGACCTGCTGCTCTACTTCTGGCAGGCGGGATTCGTCGTCCAGCCACAGTTGCACTTCCTGGCTCTCTTTTTTGACCTGCAGTTTTATCCCCTGCGTCGCCATGTAATCGACAAAGGCCAGGGCCAGACGGGGATTGTTCAGGCTTAGAATACGTACCATATTATTTTGCTGGTCCTGTAATAGATGGTTTTTTCGACGACATGGGTAGGAGGTTCCTAATCTGCCAGCATAAAGAAAGTCGATTATAACGTCAGAGGCGCGGGCTGTATGCTGCATAAAAAAAACCGACCGGGCAAACCCTGGTCGGTTTTTTTATCAAAACAGTGACGGCGCGAAGAAATTAGAGCCCTTCGAGCGCCTGCTCAATGTCATCCACCAAATCTTCCACGTCTTCAATGCCGATACTGATACGCACCAGACCGTCGGTAATGCCGCTTTGACGGCGTACCTCCGGTGAGACCGCGCTGTGGGTGGTGGATGCCGGATGGCAGGCCAGCGAATCGGTATCGCCCAGAGAGACGGCTTGCGTGATGATGTTTAGTTTATCGAGGAACGTCCGTGCAGCATTCAGACCGCCTTTCAGTTCGATCGCCATAATCCCGCCGAACAGTTTCATCTGCTGCGATGCCACTGCATGACCCGGATGCTGTTTCAGTCCCGGATAAAACACGGTTTCCACCGCACTGTGTCCGTCGAGGAATTCCGCCACGGCCTGTGCACTCAGCGAGCTGGCTTCGACGCGCAGCGGCAGCGTTTTTAATCCGCGGATCAGCAAGCTGGCTTCAAACGGGCTAAGGCAGCCACCGAACTGTTTCAGGCTCAGGGTGCGAATTGGTGTGATAAGCGCCGCAGAACCGGCCACTACGCCGCCGGTCGCATCGCCGTGACCGCTGATGTATTTGGTCGCAGAGTGCAGAACGATATCAATGCCCAGCTCCAGCGGACGCGTCAAGTACGGCGTCGCAAAGGTGTTGTCCGCCACGCTCACCGCACCGGCCGCTTTCGACAAACGGGCGATTTGCGCCAGATCGGCGATATCCAGACCCGGATTGGCCGGTGTCTCGACCAGCACCACTTTGGTATTTTTGGTGAATGCGGCTTCCAGTTCGGCGACGTTTGCGACGTGAACCGGTTTGATGCCGTAACGCGGCAGCAAATTGCGCACCACGCCCTCAGTGCCGCCGTACAGCGTGCCGATATGAATGATCTCATCGCCTGGCACCAGCAGGGCAAATAAGGTGGCGCTGATCGCCGCCATGCCGCTGGCACAGGCGACGGCAGTTTCTGCGCCTTCCAGCGCCGCCAGTTTCTGCTCGAAAACGGTCACCGTCGGGTTAGCGAAGCGGCTGTACATGTAGCCTGGCTCTTCACCGCTGAAACGGCGCGCACCGCTGTCAAAATCAGGGTACGAAAATGCAGAAGACGCCGTGATAGGCGTCGCGATAGCGCCCGTCTGGGCGTCGGGCTGTTGGCCGCCATGAACGGCGAGGGTGCGCATCCCTAAAGAACGTGAAGTGTTCAGATGTTTCATCTTGAAATCCTGTCGTTGGTAGAAGGAAATTATATCAAGACTGAAGATATGTAGCTTTTTCCGCTTAAGAACATTTTCGGCGCAGATCGATCGGGCTGGTTATAAAGGAAGTGGGTCTGCGCCGGTAAAATAACGGAAAATCAGGCTTCGACATCCTGGGGGAAAGTTTTTGACCAGGCTTCAAAGCCGCCGTCCACGCTGTAGACGGACTCGAATCCCTGGCCGATGAGGAACTGTGCCGCGCCGCGGCTGCTGATGCCGTGATAACACATCACCATTACCGGTGTTTTAGCATCGGTGGTCTGCATGAAGGCGGCCATACTGTCATTACTCAGATGAAATGCGCCAGGGGCATGTGCGACGCCAAAACTCTGCGGGTCACGGATATCGACCATCACCGCATCGCCGGATTTCAGGCGGGTGTGCGCAAGCTCTACGCTGATTGCTTCAAATTGTTCCATTTGGCCGGGCCTCTTAAATGATTACTGAATCTATTCTACCGAATTATTCAGCCGCCAAGACCAGACAAAGAGCAGGGATAAATGAAAATAGCCGATCAGACCAACATCACCTTCACGCCTTTGGCGCGCAGCTGATCGAGGATCGCCGCGTCAGCGTCCTGTCCGGTAATGAGAACGTCGATTTGCTCGGTGCGGCTAAACAGCATCCCGGCGCGCTGGCCGACTTTCGTGCTGTCGACCAATACTGCCAGTTTGCCGACGTAATTGAGCATCTTCTGCTCGGCCATCGCGGTGAGCATATCGGTTTTATACAGACCGTCGCTGGTCAGCCCCGCGCCGCTGGTGAACATCCAGTGGCCTGCATACAGACTGGCGTCGCCGTCTTGTGGTGCCAGCGTGATGGACTGACTCTTATTGTACTGGCCGCCCATGATGACCACGCTCTCGTGCTCCTGCTCAATCAGATAATTAGCCAGAGGCAAATAGTTGGTGATCACCTGAATATCTTTGCCGCACATTTCGCGGCCCAGCAGAAAGGCAGTAGAACCGCAGTTAATCACCACGCTTTCACCCGGCTGGCACAGCTGCGCCGCCGCCTGAGCGATACGCATTTTTTCATTGAGATTTTGCGTCTGGTGAATGTTTAGCGGGGTCCAGTTCTGGCGGGGTGAGCTTACCGCTTCGGCACCGTTACGCACTTTACGCAGTTTACCCAGTTCATTGAGTTTGGTGATATCACGGCGCGCAGTAGCGGGCGAAATATCAAAATTGTTAATCACATCTGAGACAGAAATCTGGCCCTGACGTTGTAAAAGCTCAAGGATCGCATTGTGACGTTGTGGTTCTGTCATGGTGACTCCGAGGGGGAATGATTACGCATGATTATAGACGCGCGTTTGAATCATTCATATACCGGTCGTCTTGAGAATGAGGTATTGAACAAAAGGGCGGAATACGTTCCGCCCCACAACGATTTACGATTAAAGGAATGATTTGAAAGGTAAATCTGTCTCAGTGGTGAAACAGTCATCAAAACCGCGCGGATAGTGATACTCGAAATTATCTTTGTCATTCGGGTAGGTAAACTTGCCGCCAACCTGCCAGATAAAGGGTTTGAAGCCATATTTCAGGCGATCTTTCTTCATTTCCCACAGTACGCGAATCTCCTGCGGGTCAGCCTGGAAGTTAGACCAGATATCATGATGGAAAGGAATAACGACCTGCGTTTTCAACGACTCTGCCATTCGCAGCATATCCACGCTGGTCATTTTATCGGTCACGCCGCGTGGGTTTTCGCCGTATGAACCCAGCGCCACGTCGATTTTATATTCGTTGCCATGCTTGGCGTAGTAGTTGGAATAGTGGGAATCACCGCTGTGATAGAGATTGCCGCCCGGCGTTTTGAACAGATAGTTCACCGCGCGCTGATCCATCATGTCAGGCAGTACGCCCGCCGCTTTCTGATCTGCCGGCAATGTGATGAGCACGGTGCGGTCAAACGAATCCAGCGCGTGAATTTCAACATCCTTAATCCGCACGACTTTTCCCGGCGTCATCACTATGCAGCGCTCTGCCGGGACACCCCAGCTCATCCATAAATCTACGCAGGTTTGCGGGCCGATAAACGGCACGTCTGCGGCACAGTTTTGCATCACGGCCGCCGCCACGTTGACGTCAATATGGTCATTATGGTCATGCGTTGACAGAACGGCGTCGATCTCTCTGATGGCAAACGGATCCAGCACAAACGGCGTAGTACGCAGGTTGGGTTGAAGTTTCTGCACACCCGCCATGCGCTGCATCTGGTGGCCGGTTTTCATCAGCGGACTGCTGTGATTTTGCTTGCCCACGCCACACCAGAAGTCGACACAAATATTGGCGCCACCTTCTGATTTCAACCAGATACCGGTACAACCCAGCCACCACATGGCGAAGGTGCCCGGTTCGACGCGCTCCTGTTCTATCTCTTCGTTTAACCAGGTACCCCACTCAGGAAAGGTGCTGAGGATCCAGGACTCGCGGCTGATGGTTTCTACTTTGCTCATGGTCTTCCCTCGTCATGTATTGATGTGTCAATTAAATCACTAAAAATCATATTATGATTATATGTGATTTCTTTGTGAGGAAATTAGCACTGATTTTAGCGGCGAGCAATGGAAAAAAGAAGATAAAACACGCAAATAACGCTCCTGCAATATCACGATATTAGTGTGAAAAAGGGATATTATCGATGGGTAAAGTATTTATATGCATGAATTTATTGAGATAATTGTCTGGCGGTAAAAGAGGATTTCTGCAACGTTCAACGATAACTTGCGAGTGCGCTCACAAATAATCAAATTGAATCTTTTACTGATTGGCGGTGAGCATTAGAGTTTCAGCGTCCCTACATCGTTTGTGGCTAATGCAACAGGGTAAAAGCCTGGGCAGGTCTCTCGAAGGTTAACGGAGTGTTTTATGGAATTCCTCTACACCGTATTTACCGTATTTTTTAATCAGGTGATGACCAATGCACCGTTGTTGCTGGGTATCGTCACCATGTTGGGTTACATCCTGCTCAGGAAAAGCGCGAGTGTGATCATCAAAGGCACCATCAAAACCATTATCGGTTTTATGTTGCTGCAAGCGGGCTCCGGGATTTTGACCGGTACATTCAAGCCGGTAGTCGCCAAACTGTCTGAAGTCTACGGCATTAATGGTGCGATATCTGACACCTATGCCTCAATGATGGCAGCGGTTGAGCGCATGGGCGATGCCTATAGCTGGGTCGGTTACGCGGTGCTTATCGCACTTGGCCTCAATATTCTTTACGTCGTCTTTCGCCGTATCACGGGCATCCGCACCATCATGCTCACTGGCCACATTATGTTCCAGCAAGCCGGGCTGATTGCGGTGTTCTTCTACATCATGGGCTACCCGATGTGGACGACTATCTGGTCAACCGCGTTTCTGGTGTCGCTCTATTGGGGTATTACCTCCAACATGATGTACAAGCCGACGCAGTCCGTGACGGAAAACAGTGGTTTTTCCATCGGTCACCAGCAGCAGTTTGCCTCATGGATTGCTTACAAAGTCGCGCCTTATCTGGGCAAGAAAGAAGAGAGCGTGGAAGACCTTAAGCTGCCAGGGTGGCTAAATATTTTCCATGACAACATCGTCTCGACTGCCATCGTCATGACCATTTTCTTTGGCATTATTCTCTGCTCGTTCGGCCTTGATACCCTGCAACAGATGGCCGGTAAAACGCACTGGACCATTTACATCCTGCAAACCGGTCTGATGTTCGCCGTGGCCATTTTCATCATCATTCAGGGTGTGCGCATGTTTGTTGCCGAACTGACTGAAGCTTTTAACGGTATATCCCAGCGTTTAATCCCCGGTGCCGTTCTGGCTATCGACTGCGCGGCGATTTACAGCTTCGCCCCAAACGCCGTGGTGTGGGGCTTTATGTGGGGAACCATCGGCCAACTGATTGCCGTCGGCATTCTGGTTGCAATGGGATCCTCGATCATGATCATCCCCGGCTTCATCCCGATGTTCTTCTCCAACGCCACCATTGGCGTCTTTGCCAACCATTTCGGCGGCTGGCGCGCGGCGCTGAAGATCTGTCTGGTAATGGGTATGCTCGAAATTTTCGGCTGTGTCTGGGCCATCAAACTGACCGGCCTCAGCGCCTGGATGGGCATGGCGGACTGGTCAATTCTCGCGCCACCGATGATGCAGGGCTTCTTCAGCGTTGGTATGGCCTTTATGGGCGTCATCGTGGTCATTGCACTGCTTTATATGTTCTTTGCGGGGCGCACATTGCGCGCTGAAGAAGACGCTGACAAACAAGCGCTTAATCAATCCACTTCACACTAATCAACGAGGTTCCCATGACAGTACGAATTCTGGCGGTATGCGGTTGCGGGCAAGGCAGTTCGATGATCATGAAGATGAAAATTGGGCAGTTCCTGACGCAGGAAGGAGTAGATCACACCATGAACAGCTGCGCAGTCGGTGAGTATAAATCTGAGCTGGGCGGGGCGGACATTATTGTCGCTTCTACGCATGTGGCGGATGAGATCACCGTCAGTGGCAACAAATACGTGGTCGGCGTGCGCAATATGCTCTCTGCCGCTGACTTTGGCCCGAAGGTGATGGAAGTGATCAACGCACACTTTGCCAAAGACCTGAAGAAATAAGGAACGCCCATGAAACTGCGTGATTCTCTGGCTGAAAATCAGTCCATCCGCCTGAACGCGGAAGCAGAAACCTGGCAGGAAGCGGTGAAAATTGGCGTCGATTTACTGGTGGACGCCGGTGTGGTGGAACCCCGCTACTATCAGGCGATTTTGGATGGCGTTGAGCGCTTTGGCCCCTATTTCGTCATCGCGCCCGGCCTGGCCATGCCGCATGGCCGCCCGGAAGAGGGCGTTATCGAGACAGGCTTTGCTCTGGTAACGCTGAAAAAACCGCTGGTGTTTAACCATGAAGATAACGACCCGGTCGATATCCTGATCACGCTGGCAGCGGTTGACGCCAACGCTCATCAGGAGGTCGGCATAATGCAGGTGGTTAACCTGTTTGAAGATGAAGCGAACTTTGACCGGCTGCGCGCCTGCACTACGCCCCAGCAGGTACTGGATTTAATCGATCAGACGTCCGCTGCGGCGGCGCAATAACAGAGAAGGAATTCATTATGTCTTACTCATTACCGATGTTGCAGGTGGCGCTGGATAACCAGTCCATGGACGACGCCTACAAAACCACCCGCCTGATTGCCAGTGAAGTCGACATCATCGAAGTTGGCACCATTTTATGTGTTGCCGAAGGGGTGCGCGCGGTGCGTGACCTGAAAGCGCTCTACCCGGAAAAAATCGTGCTGGCGGATGCCAAAATCGCCGATGCCGGAAAAATCTTGTCGCGCATGTGCTTTGAAGCCAATGCGGACTGGGTGACGGTGATTTGCTGCGCTGACATCAACACCACCAAAGGTGCGCTGGAAGTGGCAAAAGAGTTTGGTGGCGACGTGCAGATTGAACTGACCGGTTACTGGACCTGGGAACAGGCCAAAGAGTGGCACGACGCGGGCATCCAGCAGGTGGTTTATCACCGCAGCCGCGATGCGCAGGCCGCCGGGGTTGCATGGAGTGATGCTGACATTACCGCCATCAAACGCCTCTCCGGCATGGGGTTCAAGGTGACCATCACCGGGGGTCTGGCGCTGGAAGATTTGCCGCTGTTTAAAGATATTCCTGTTCATGTATTTATCGCTGGTCGCAGCATTCGCGATGCCAAAGATCCGGTGGACGCTGCCCGTCAGTTTAAAAAATCAATCAGCCAGCTCTGGGGCTAAGGACAGCGCAATGATGCATAAAGCCGTGCCGCTTGGGATCTATGAAAAAGCCCTGCCTGCGGGTGAAGACTGGTTTGAACGTCTGAGTCTGGCGAAAGAGCTGGGTTTTGATTTCGTCGAAATGTCAGTTGATGAGAGCGATCACCGACTGGCACGGCTTGACTGGAGCCGCGAACAGCGGATGGCGGTGGTCGACGCCGTCGCCCGTACCGGGATTCGTATCCCGTCGATGTGCCTCAGTGCGCACCGTCGCTTCCCGCTCGGTTCAGAAGATGAAAAAACCCGCGCGCAGGGGTTAGAGATCATGCGTAAAGCCATCGTGCTGGCACAGGATCTCGGTATCCGGGTTATTCAGCTGGCGGGGTACGACGTCTATTATCAGGACGCCAACGACCATACCCGAGAACGTTTTCGCAATGGGTTACAGGAATCCGTCGAAATGGCCAGCCGCGCGCAGGTGACGTTGGCGATGGAAATCATGGACTATCCGCTAATGAACTCGATCAGTAAGGCGTTAGGTTACGCGCACTATCTCAACAACCCATGGTTCCAGCTCTATCCTGATATCGGCAATCTCTCAGCCTGGGACAATGACGTACAGATGGAACTGGCCAGCGGGGCCGGGCATATCGTTGCAGTACATGTCAAAGATACTCAACCCGGCGTGTTTAAAAACGTCCCGTTCGGCAGTGGCGTGGTGGAATTCGAACGTTGCTTCAGCACGCTGCTCAACAGCGGTTATCGTGGACCTTATCTTATTGAGATGTGGAGCGAGAGCGCTGTGGATCCGCTAAAAGAAGTACGCGAAGCCCGCGCCTGGGTGATAGATAAAATGCAGAGAGCCGGGCTGAACATGGGGGAATCGGTATGTTAGAGCAGCTCAAACAGCAGGTTTTTGCCGCCAATATGGCCCTGCCGGCGCGAGGATTAGTGACCTTCACCTGGGGAAACGTCAGTGGCATCGACAGAACTTCCGGGTTGGTGGTCATTAAACCCAGCGGTGTGGAGTACGATGTCATGGCCGCTGATGACATGGTCGTGGTTAACCCGCGGGGCGAGGTGGTGGAGGGGCACTTCAAACCTTCGTCCGATACGGCAACTCACCTTGAACTCTATGCCAGGTTCCCCGAGCTTGGCGGTATTGTGCATACCCATTCGACTTATGCCACGTCCTGGGCGCAGGCTGGCGTGTCGATCCCGGCGCTGGGCACCACTCATGCAGACTATTTCGCGGGAGCGATTCCCTGCACTCGGCCATTGAGCAGGCAGGAGGTAGCGGGGCAGTATGAACTGGAAACCGGCAAGGCGATCGCCGAAACGCTGGGCGATACGGATCCGCTGCATATGCCGGGAATTTTGGTGTCACAGCACGGGCCCTTCTGTTGGGGAAGTTCGCCGGAACTGGCAGTACACAACGCCGTGGTACTGGAAGAAGTGGCGAAAATGGCCTGGATCACCGGAACGCTGAACCGGCAGATGTCGCCGATGGACAGTTATCTGCTGAACAAACATTTCACCCGCAAACATGGGCCGGATGCCTATTACGGGCAGAAATAGCCGCAACATCATTAATATTTTTACCCAGAAGATTTCAAGTTGCATTGCGGCGGCAAGAGAGCGAATCCCGATGAGCTTACTCAAGTAAGTGATTATTAGGCCCATTAATGGGCCTAACCCCTTCGGGGCCGCTGCTAGAAGCGTTCAAATCTACTTACAGCAGATTTGTCGGGTGAGTGACGCAGCCAACAACGATGCGACTTGAAAGATAACGGGTATATCGACAGATTCCCGAGCTCATCACGTTCACATGATGAGCTTTTTTGCCTCATAGGGTTTATACCTATAAGTGATCACAGATCACGCTTTGATCCCCAAATAAAGCTAAAACAGACTTCTTCTCCCGGTTGATTAATGAAAAGGAAAGAGCTGCCTTATGACCAAACCTACTCTTAAGCATGATGTTTTTTTGGCCGCGTTAACCCGCCAGTGGCAAGCGTTTGGACTCACTTCAGCCTGGGATATGACCCGGCACCAGTGGTGGCACGCCATCAGCGCTGCCGTGGCTGAACAGCTGCCGCCGCAAAACGATACCGTCCCTGCCAGCAAGAAACGGCAGAAAATTCATCGGCATGTGAATTATATTTCAATGGAGTTTTTGGTCGGCCGTCTGACAGGTAACAACCTCATTAATCTGGGCTGGTATGAGAAAATTGCCAGTTCGCTCGAGCAGTTTGATATCAACTTGACTGACTTGCTGGAAGAAGAAATTGACCCGGCATTGGGAAACGGCGGGCTGGGCAGGCTGGCTGCCTGCTACCTCGATGCGATGGCATCGGTCGGGCAACCGGCCATTGGCTACGGTTTGAATTATCAGTACGGCCTGTTCCGTCAACGTTTTGTTGACGGGCATCAGAAAGAGTCGCCGGATGACTGGCACCGCAGTGAATACCCTTGGTTTCGCCACAACAATTCGCTGGCGGTCAGCGTGGGTATCGGCGGCAAAGTAGTGAAAAATGACAACGGAACGGTGCGCTGGGAGCCAGAGTTTACCCTACGCGGTGAAGCCTGGGATCTTCCGGTGCTCGGCTATCGCAACGGTGTGACTCAGCCGTTGCGTCTTTGGGAAGCCACCCATCCACATCCTTTTGACTTAGAGAAGTTTAACGACGGCGAATTTCTCAAAGCGGAGCAGCAGGGCATCGACGCCGCGAAGCTGACTAAAGTGCTTTACCCGAATGACAACCATCAGGCAGGTAAACGCCTGCGCCTGATGCAGCAATATTTCCAGTGCGCCTGCTCGGTGGCCGATATCCTGCGCCGCCACCACTTCCTCGGGCGTAAGATTTCTGAATTGCCGGACTACGAGGTGATTCAACTTAATGACACCCATCCGACCATCGCCATTCCTGAAATGCTGCGCGTCCTGCTCGATGAGCATCAGATGAGCTGGAAAGATGCCTGGCACATTACCAGCCGCACCTTTGCTTACACCAACCACACGCTGATGCCTGAGGCGTTGGAAACCTGGGACGAAAAACTAGTGCGCAGCCTGCTACCGCGCCACTTCCAGATAATCAAACAGATTAATGCCAACTTTAAGAAACAGGTCAGTAACGTGTGGCCCGGTGATGAAGCCGTCTGGGCCAAACTGGCGGTGCACCATGACAAACAGGTGCGCATGGCTAATCTGTGCGTGGTGGCTGGTTTTGCAGTCAACGGCGTGGCTGCGCTGCATTCTGACCTAGTGGTTAAAGACCTGTTCCCTGAATATCACCAGCTATGGCCGGAGAAGTTCCACAACGTCACCAACGGCATCACGCCGCGCCGCTGGATTAAACAGTGTAATCCGGCGCTGTCAGCGCTGATTGATGAACGCCTGAAAACTGACAGTTGGGTGACAAATCTCGACCTGCTGAAAGGGTTGGAAAGCGGCGTTAAAGACAAAAAATTCTGCAAACATTACCGCAAAATCAAGCATGAGAATAAAGTGAGGCTGGCAGAGTACGTCTGGCACCGCATGGGAATCAAGCTCAACCCCGAGGCCATCTTTGATGTGCAGATCAAACGCCTGCACGAATACAAACGCCAGCATCTCAACCTGCTGCATATTCTCTCGCTCTACCGGCAACTGCGCGATAACCCGAAACTGGACATCCTGCCGCGCGTATTTCTGTTCGGGGCCAAAGCTGCACCGGGCTACTATCTGGCGAAAAATATTATCTATGCGATCAATCTGGTCGCGGAGAAGATCAACAACGATCCGATCGTCGGCGATCGCCTCAAAGTGGTGTTCATTCCAGACTATTCGGTATCTGTCGCGGAATTGATGATCCCGGCGGCTGACGTGTCAGAGCAAATTTCTACCGCCGGAAAAGAGGCCTCAGGTACCGGCAACATGAAACTGGCGCTGAATGGTGCGCTGACTATCGGTACCCTTGACGGCGCGAATGTGGAAATCGCCGAACAGGTCGGTGACGAAAACATCTTTATCTTTGGGCTGGACGTTGATGGCGTCAAAGCACTGCAAAAGAAAGGCTATAAACCGCAAAGCGTGGTGAAAAAAGATAAACACCTGAAAGCCATTTTGGATGAACTGGCCAGCGGCTTTTTTAGTCACGGCGACAAGCATGCCTTCGATCTGATGCTCAACAGCTTCAAAGAGGGCGGTGACCCGTATTTGGTGCTGGCCGACTTCGCCGCCTACTGCGAGGCACAGAGAAAAGTGGATGCGCTGTACCGCGACGCCGAGGAATGGACGCGCCGGGCGATACTCAATACCGCCCGCGTCGGGATGTTCAGCGCAGACCGTTCTATCCGCGATTATCAGCAGCGCATCTGGCAGGCAAAACGTTAGGAGCAGGCATGGAGGGCAAGCAACTCGAACTGGCAGCACAGCAGGCAGGGATTGTAGACAGTTTTATTAACATGCGTGATGAGGTGCAGTCGGTTTCTGACGACACCAAACAGGCGCTGTTGGCGGCAATGGGGCGCGGGGAGAATCATCAGGAAGAGGCCCTGCCGCTACCCTTCGTGCAGGTATTTTATCAGGGCGCACCGGGGGTGCTTACGCCGCAGGGCGGTCAGTCATTCCGTTGGCAACTGACGCAGGAAAACGGCGATCGTACCGAAGGGACGTTGGCCAGTGGGGCGACACTGCGGCTACCCGCGGAGTTACCGGTGGGTTACCACCATCTGACCCTGAACTGGGGTAAAAATACGTGTGGATGCCGCATTATTATTGCGCCGCGCCGCTGCTATGAACCGCCTCAGCTGCTGGCGGGGGAGAAGTTGTGGGGCGCGACTGTCCAGCTTTACACTCTGCGCTCTGAGCATAACTGGGGCGTTGGCGATTTTGGCGATCTAAAGCGAATGGTAGAAGAAGTCGGTAAGCGCGGCGGGGCCTTTGTTGGCCTCAACCCGATTCACGCGCTTTATCCGGCCAACCCGCTGAGTGCCAGCCCTTACAGCCCGTCGTCACGCCGCTGGCTGAACGTCACCTACATCGACGTCAATCAGGTGGAGGAGTTTGTACGCAGTGAGGAGGCTCAGCGCTGGTGGCAGTTACCCGTCACCCGCGACGCGCTGCATCAGGCGCGAAGCGTGGAGTATGTGGATTATCCGCAGGTGATGAAGTTAAAGCTGGAAGCGCTCAATCTGGCGTGGAAAATGTTTTGCGATGTCCCCGAAGCCAGCCAGCGCAAGCGAGACTTTCGCCGCTTTGTGCATCTTGGCGGTGACAGCCTGCGTCAGCAGGGCATGTTCGACGCACTGCATGTCCATCTGCGCGACCTCGATTTAGGCCTGTGGGGCTGGCCGGTCTGGCCAGAACCCTACCGTGATATTCATAGCCCGGACGTGGCAGAATTTTGCGAACGCTATGCCGACGAAATTGAATTCTATCTGTGGTTACAGTGGCTGGCGCATGTGCAGTTTTCTGACTGTTATCAGACTAGCGTTGCGCTGGGGATGCCGCTCGGACTTTACCGGGATCTGGCCGTTGGCGTGGCAGAAGGGGGGGCGGAAACCTGGTCGGACACGGCGCTCTATTGCCTGAAGGCGACTATCGGAGCTCCGCCGGATATTCTCGGTCCACAAGGGCAGAACTGGGGGCTTCCACCTATTGATCCACATGTGATGAAAGAGCGCGCCTATCAGCCGTTTATCGATTTGCTGCGGGCCAATATGGCGGAGTGCGGTGCGCTGCGCATCGACCATGTGATGGGACTGATGCGCCTGTGGTGGATACCGGCGCATGAACATGCGGGTAAAGGCGCTTACGTCCGTTACCCCCTCGACGATTTGCTCGGCGTGCTGGCGCTGGAGAGTCAGCGGCATCAATGCATGGTGATTGGTGAAGATCTTGGCACGGTGCCTAAAGAGATTGTTGCCAGCCTGCATGAGAGCGGTGTTTATTCCTACAAAGTGCTCTATTTTGAGCAGGAAAAAAAGGGTGTTTACCGTGCACCACAAGACTATGTCGTGCAGGCGATGGCCACGGTCACGACCCACGATTTACCGACGCTGCGTGGGTACTGGGAGGCAGGGGATTTAACGCTCGGCGAGACGCTGGGCATTTACCCTGACCCGACTGTGCTGGCTGCCCTGCGCGGTGAGCGGCAAGCCAGCAAGCAGGCGCTGCTTGATGCGCTGCACCGGCACGGTTGCGTGGCAAAAAGCGTCGGGCATCAGGCTGATAAAATGGCGATGACACCTGCGCTCAACCGTGGCTTGCAACGCTATCTGGCTGACAGCGCCAGCGCCTTGCTCGGCCTGCAACCGGAAGACTGGCTGGATATGGCGACGCCGGTGAATGTACCTGGCACGAATACTGAATATCCCAACTGGCAGCGTAAATTAATTCGAAGCCTTGATGAGATGTTCAGTGACGACTGGATAAACCGGTTGATTAAGGATTTGGACCGCAGAAGAAAGGGCTGAATGAACCATAAAAAAAGCACCCGGTTAGACGGGTGCTTTTTGCATTCAAGCCAATCAAGGTTTGATCAGTAGAATGAGTGCTCGCCGCGCTGATGCTCGGTGAGGTCACGGACGCCTTTCAGCTCCGGGAAGTTTTTCAGCAGGTCTTTTTCGATGCCGTCTTTCAGGGTGACATCGATCATGGAACAACCGTTACAACCGCCGCCGAATTGCAGGATGGCGATGCCGTCATCGGTGATTTCCATCAATGACACGCGGCCGCCGTGGCTGGCCAACTGCGGGTTGATTTGTGACTGCAGCTGATATTCAACGCGTTCCATCAGTGGGGCATCGTCAGCCACTTTACGCATTTTGGCGTTAGGCGCTTTCAGGGTCAGCTGCGAACCCAGCTGGTCAGTAACAAAGTCGATTTCGGCATCAGCCAGATATGGCTTGCTCAATTCGTCGATGAACGCAGAAAGCTTCTCGAATTTCAGTTCAGTATCAGTAGCTTCCACCGCGTCAGGTGGACAATAAGAGACACCGCATTCGGCGGTAGGCGTACCGGGGTTAATCACGAATACGCGGATCTGGGTGCCTTCTTCCTGGTTTGCCAGCAATTTGGCAAAGTGCTCTTGGGCAGCATCGGTAATAAGGATCATAGTATTGGCTCAATAGTTGACTGCTTCAGTTGGTTATAAT
>Ga0209901_1000098_pt1 | contig 58715 bp, 46 predicted proteins | sample OrgsoiDNA_201058_FD_185806 | JGI IMG/M metagenome (GOLD analysis project Ga0209901, IMG submission 185806) | Permafrost soil microbial communities from the Arctic, to analyse light accelerated degradation of dissolved organic matter (DOM) -... | ecosystem: Environmental > Terrestrial > Soil >...
GGGACAGCAGAGTTTCACCGAAGCCGTCTTCGACAGCGTCCAGCGCAACATCAACTTCGTCGCCAACCTGGATTTCCAGTTCGCCCTGTGCGTTTTTGAATTGTTCTGCCGGAATTGCAGACTCAGATTTCAGACCGGCGTCAACCAGTACGATATCTTTGTCGATAGACACAACAACACCACGAACGATGGAGCCAGGACGGGTTTCGATTGTTTTTAAGGATTCTTCAAAGAGTTGAGCAAAAGATTCAGTCATGTTGTTAATCTTTAAGTTCTTAAGTTTAACGTCCATCTGGCGTCCTGCTGGATGGGGTTGTTTCAAATGCCCCGCTACAGATCCTTGCGGCGAGGTTAAAAAAAACTATAGCCAAAACTGGCACTGAATATTCTTCAGCACCAAATTACGGCTCGATTACCGGGTTTGTTTTTGCGGCAATCCTAGAATTTCTGTGGCATAGGCCAGCGCACGTTGGATAACTTCGTCAATCGACATACTGGTTGAATCCAGTAATAACGCGTCTGAAGCAGCGACCAAAGGCGCAATAGCACGATTACGGTCACGGTCATCCCGCTCCTTTATCTCGGCTAAAAGACGTTCAAAGTTAACACTAAAGCCTTTTTCCTGCAACTGTAGCATTCTTCTGTTTGCACGCTCTTCCGAGCTGGCGTCCAAAAATATTTTTACCGGTGCATCAGGAAACACGACAGTGCCCATGTCGCGCCCATCGGCAATCAGCCCGGGCGCTTCACGAAAAGCACGCTGGCGGCGAAGCAAGGCTTCGCGAACACGCGGAAACGCGGCAGCCTGAGAGGCCGTATTACCCACCGTTTCAGTGCGGATTTCGTTACTGACATCCTCACCTTCTAAAATCACTTTTAATTGCCCATCCTGAGCGACAAAACGAACGTCCAGGTGTGCGGCAAGCGGTACCAACGCCTCTTCAGAGACAATATCGACCTGATGATGTAAAGCAGCCAACGCTAAAACGCGGTAGATCGCACCCGAGTCCAGCAGACGCCACTCGAGCGCCTCTGCCAGCGCCTTACACAACGTGCCTTTACCTGCGCCACTTGGCCCATCAACGGTGATCACCGGGGCTAAAGCCGTCATTTCAGTCTCCTTTGAGTGGGGTAAACCCTCATCATTAACCCGACAGGGCTAATTCAGGAGCGGTATTATACGCTGCCTTTATCACAACTGTTACCCCACGTTGTTCAGTTGCCGAAAAAGCAGACTACGCCTATCAAACAAGCCTGCAATAAAGTGCATAAAAAAACGGACACCTTTCGATGTCCGTCATAGTTATAGACTATGCGAGCGTACTGATAGACGCGAGCCGTTCAAAATAATCGGGGAATGTTTTCGCGGTGCATTTCGGATCAAGGATCGTCACTGGGGTATCCGACAACGCCACCAGCGAGAAACACATTGCCATTCGGTGGTCGTTATAGGTACCAATCTCAGCAAATGTCAGTGACTGCGGCGGTTCCACGCGAATGTAATCCTCACCCTCTTCAACTGTTGCGCCAACTTTACGTAACTCAGTCGCCATTGCCGCCAGACGATCGGTCTCTTTGACGCGCCAGTTATAAATATTGCGCAGCGTCGTCGGCCCTTTGGCAAACAGTGCGGCGGTGGCGATGGTCATCGCGGCATCAGGGATATGGTTCATGTCCATATCGATGCCGGTCAGTTCACCGCGGGTGCACTCGATATAATCCTCAGCCCAGCTGATTTTAGCGCCCATTTGTTCCAGCACGTCGGCAAAACGGATATCGCCCTGCATGCTATTTTTGCCAATGCCCGTCACGCGCACGGTGCCGCCTTTAATCGCAGCTGCCGCAAGGAAATAGGAGGCGGAAGAAGCATCGCCTTCAACAAGGTAGGTACCTGGCGAAACATACTGCTGCTTACCGGTGATACGGAACTGCTGGTATTGGTGATTTTCCACTTCAATACCGAAGGTTTTCATCAGATTTAAGGTGATGTCAATATATGGTTTGGAAACCAGATCGCCCTTAATTTGAATCTTGGTGTCATTTTCTGCCAGCGGAGCCATCATCAGTAGCGCTGTCAGGAACTGGCTGGAGACGCTGCCATCAACGGTCACTTCGCCGCCCTTAAATCCACCACGCAGGCGCACTGGCGGATAATTCTCCTGCTCAATATATTCAACATCCGCACCGCCCTGACGCAACGCATCAACCAGATGGCCAATCGGACGCTCTTTCATACGCGGCTCGCCAGTCAGCACCACATCGTGCGAGCCGAGACAAAGGGCTGCTGCAAGCGGGCGCATAGCCGTACCGGCATTACCCAGGAAAAGTTCCAGGGCCGCTGATGGCTGAAAAACACCACCCAGACCATCGATTTCACAGTGTGTACGATCAGCGGAGAGGCGATAGGTAACACCCAGTTTGGTGAGGGCATTTAACATATGGCTGACGTCATCACTGTCGAGCAAATTATTCAGGCGGGTCGTGCCCTGTGCAAAAGCAGCCAGTAAAAGTGCACGGTTGGACACACTTTTTGAGCCAGGTAAATTGATGGTACCGTTAACTAGTGCAACGGGTTGTAATGTCAGGGATTCCACGCTTTCTCCATTTTCTTTTATTCATAAAATGACCCCGGACTTCCGGCCGGGGTCATTTTAAAACCACACTTACTCAGCCATTCTGACACACATTAACCGTGGCGTTTTTCGAAATCAGCCATAAAGTCGGTCAATGCCTTCACGCCTTCAATCGGCATAGCATTATAAATTGAAGCACGCATGCCGCCAGCTACGCGGTGGCCTTTAAGCGCGTGCATGCCAGCCTCAAAAGATTGTTGCAGGAACAGTTTATCCAGGGAGGCATCGGCCATCTGAAAGGGAACGTTCATCCACGAGCGGTTGGCTACAGCTACATCGTTGCGGTAAAAATCGCTGCGATCAATGGTGCCATAGAGCAATTCAGCTTTTGCCTGATTCCGTTTTTCCATTTCACGTAATCCACCCTGTTCTTTCAACCACTTAAACACCATACCGGATAAATACCAGGCGAAGGTTGGCGGCGTGTTGAACATCGAGTCATTCTCGGCCAGTACTGTGTAATCAAGAATGGACGGCAGCGCTTTTTGCGCCTTGCCGAGCAAATCTTCCCGCACGATAACCAGGGTCAGACCCGCAGGACCGATATTTTTCTGCGCACCGGCATAAATCACACCAAAACGGCTGACATCGACAGGCCGGGATAAAATAGAGGAGGAGTAGTCAGCGATAACAATTTTGTCACCAAAGTCAGGCACTTCATCTATAGCAACACCATCAATGGTTTCATTTGGGCAGTAGTGAACATAGGCGGCATCGTCATTCAATGCCCACTGACTCATCGGCAAAATCCCACGCTTACCATCAACAGTAGTCGTCACATTGATAACATTTGGCGTGCAATATTTTTGGGCTTCTTTAACTGCGCTGTGCGCCCAATAACCACCGTCGATATAATCTGCAGTGGTTTTGTCACCCAGTAAATTCATCGGTACGGCGGCAAATTGCGCGCGCGCACCACCATGACAGAACAGAACTTTATAGTTGGAAGGAATATTCATCAGCTCGCGAATATCACGTTCGGACTCTTCTGCAACCTGGATAAACTCCTTACTGCGATGGCTGATTTCCATTACTGACGTTCCCAGCCCATGCCAGTTACACAGTTCCTGTTCAGCACGACGCAACACTTCTGCCGGGATCATTGCCGGACCAGCACTAAAATTATAAACCTGAGTCATTTCCCCTCACCACTCCGCTGAGACAACCATAAGATATAACCAATTTACCGGTTTTATCATCCGAGACAAGCAGTCTGCAACGGTTATTCGTAACGGGAGCATGATCACATTGTTGTCGCTGCGTTATCGGTTGCCTGTAGCCCAAAATCCCGTATGATTGCGCGTTTTTAGAACGCTTAAAAGTGAACTCAATGACTCAAACCTTTATTACTGGCAAAGACGCTGCGCTGGAAGACTCCATTTCCCGTTTCCAACAAAAACTCACTGATCTCGGTTTTAACATTGAGGAAGCTTCCTGGCTGAACCCGGTTCCTCACGTCTGGTCTGTGCATATCCGCGATCGCGACTGTCCACTGTGTTTTACCAATGGTAAAGGTGCCAGTAGAAAAGCGGCATTGGCCTCAGCGCTCGGTGAATATTTTGAGCGTCTGTCGACCAACTATTTCTTCGCCGATTTCTATCTGGGCAAAGAGATTGCTAACGGCGATTTTGTGCATTACCCGAACGAAAAATGGTTCCCGATCCCAGCGGACAATAGTCTGCCAGCGGGAATTCTGGATAAGCGTTTACACGATTTTTATGATGCCGATAAAGAACTGACCGGCAACGATTTGGTAGACCTCCAATCCGGCAATCCAGATCGTGGCATTTGTGCCCTGCCTTTCACCCGTCAGTCTGATCTACAAACCGTTTATATTCCGATGAACATTATCGGTAACTTATACGTCTCAAACGGTATGTCAGCGGGTAATACCGCCAACGAAGCTCGCGTTCAGGGGCTTTCCGAGGTGTTCGAACGTTACGTAAAAAACCGTATCATCGCTGAATCCATCAGCTTGCCGGAGATCCCAACCGACGTGCTGGCACGTTATCCTGGTGTGGTTGAAGCTATTGCTAAACTGGAAGAGGAAGGTTTCCCGATCCTTTCTTATGACGCGTCGCTCGGCGGCAACTACCCCGTTATCTGCGTAGTGTTGTTTAACCCGGCCAATGGCACCTGCTTTGCCTCCTTTGGCGCACACCCTGATTTCGGCGTGGCGCTGGAACGTACCGTCACCGAATTGCTGCAGGGTCGTAGCCTGAAAGATTTGGACGTCTTCACCGCACCGACCTTTGATGATGAAGAAGTCGCGGAACATGCCAATCTGGAAACCCACTTCATCGATTCCAGCGGTTTAATCTCGTGGGATATGTTCAAGCAAGATGCTGACTATCCGTTTGCAGACTGGAGCTTCAGCGGCACCACAGAACAAGAGTTTGCCACGCTGATGGCTATCTTTGATAATGAAGACGCCGAAGTTTATATCGCCGATTACGAACATCTGGATGTCTACGCCTGTCGCATCATTGTTCCGGGCATGTCTGATATTTATCCGGCTGAAGATTTGTTACTGGCCAACAACACGATGGGCGCTCATCTGCGCGAACAGTTACTGGCATTGCCGGGCAGTGATTTGCCGAAAGAAGCCTACCTGGAAATGATCACCCAATTAGATGAAGAAGGTCTGGACGACTTTACCCGCGTGCGGGAATTATTGGGTATCGCCAGTGGCAAAAACAATGGCTGGTATACACTTCGTGTTGGTGAGTTGAAATCCATGCTGGCACTGGCAGGCGGTGATTTAGATCAGGCCCTGACCTGGGCTGAGTGGGCTCATGAGTTTAACTCCTCCGTTTACAGCGATGAACGCAACAACTATTATCGTTGCCTGCAGACCTTACTGCAACTATCACTGGAAGAAGATCGCTCTCCGGCTCAATATTATGGCGCTTTTGTCAAAATGTATGGCCAGGATGCTGTAGACAGCGCTTCAGCAGCCATCAGTGGAGAAGAACGCTTCCACAGCTTGTTCGCCGTCGAGATGGACCTGCGTGCCCTACCGTCCCATCAGGGATTGCTGGCCGCTTACGAAAAACTGCAAGTGGCTAAACGCCGTCATTGGTCCAAAGCCTGATTTAAAGCCGTTTGACCAGGTTAATCTTTTAGAACCGGCAGCCTCTAACTGCCGGTTTTTCTATCTCGCAAGATATTTGACTCGCAGATAAAAGTGGCGTGTAATTCGCCTTTGCCTGACTATACTTGTGATCTCCTCCCTGAAAACAGTGCCAGCCTAAACTAAAGTATCCGGTCTTTCTTTCATCTCACTGAGAGGCATATCAACCATGAAAAAGACCCGTTATACCGAAGAACAGATAGCATTCGCCCTTAAACAGGCCGAAACAGGCACTCGGGTGGAGGAAGTGTGCAGAAAGATGGGTATTTCTGAAGCCACTTTTTATAACTGGAAGAAAAAATTTGGCGGTATGGGCGTAACAGAACTGCGCCGTTTGCGGCAGCTTGAGGACGAAAACCAACGGCTTAAGCGTCTGGTGGCGGACCTCAGTCTGGATAAGGAAATGCTCCAGGATGTCATTCGAAAAAAGTTCTGAGGCCCATTCAGAAGCGTGAAGCGGTGACTTACCTGCTGGACGCCTATCGTATCGGGCTGCGTCGTGGTTGCCGTTTAATGATGCAGAGTCGCACGGTATACCTCTATCGCAGTTGTCGTGATGACAGGGCCCTGACTCACCGGATAAGAGAAATTGCGGAGACACGGATCCGCTATGGTTGCCCGCGCATTCATATTCTTTTGCGCAGGGAAGGCTGGTTAGTCAACCACAAGAAAACCCACCGAATTTACTGTCAGGAAGGACTGAATCTGCGAGCAAAACGCCCACTCCGGCATGTTACAGCCAGGCACCGACACGCTCGTCCAGAAGTGACCGCATTAGATCAGTGCTGGAGCATGGATTTTGTTGCTGATAATCTGTTCAACGGGCGTCGGATACGTGCCCTAACTGTAGTGGATAATTTTAGTCGTGAATGCCTGGCGATCGAAGTTGGTCAGGGGCTGCGCGGAGAGGATGTGGTGGCTGTTATGGAGCGCCTGAAACAAATGCAGCACCGTATACCACACCGGTTGCAGACGGATAATGGCAGCGAATTTATCTCTAAAGCGCTTGACCGATGGGCATACGAAAATAAGGTGACAATGGACTTCTCACGGCCCGGCAGACCGACAGATAATGCTCTGGTCGAGTCATTCAACGGGAGCCTGCGCGATGAGTGTTTGAATGTGCACTGGTTCCTGTCACTGGAAGATGCTCAGGAGAAGATCGAGCACTGGCGGCAGGAATATAACCAGTACCGGCCACATTCCTCATTAAATAACCAGACTCCGGAAGAATTTGTCCGAAGCCTGCAAACAGACCCGGATCTCTGATTTATCCTGGCATCAATATTGGGAAGGGATCATCTTTGCGCAAAATATATTCTTTTTGCGGATGAATATTCGGGTTATAGAAGAAAATGGTGTAATCGATACCGGATGCCTGAATGGCTTCCATCACCTCGCCGGAGCAGGGCGCACAACAGGAGTGGAGTAATAATTTGTTGTGGCCTGTTGGCAGTGACAATTTCTCTCGGATCAGTTCTGACATCTTTATCACCTGTTGCTAAGATTTTCTTTATAAACACATGATGTTCATCATGGTAGATGCTCATGATAAAAGACAGATTTTGACAGTCAAAAATTTCTTATCCGTTTAACTGGCGTGCTGCGCGGGGCAGGAAACAACAGTGCTATGATATTGGCCGGGATGTTGACCGAAGACACGGGACGATGCCCGGCTATTGAATGTTAAGGACGCAGGCAATGCAATTAATGAGATCGCATCACATCCGCTGGCTCAGTTTATTTATTGTGATGGGCGGGTTGTTACTTATTCTTCCCCTGCATTTACTGGCATGTTTTATCGCCGGTTTTGTGGTGTATGAGCTGGTCAACGGGCTGACGCCCCACTTTCAGAAGATCATCAGCGGCGAGCGCGCACGCTGGCTGGTGGTGGCACTGATCAGCACCATTGTAGTCAGTGTCCTGACGCTGGCCGTGGTAGGGATCACCAACTTTCTGATGCAGGATGTGAAAAACCCAGCGGCCTTCAATGCCATGGTTTCCAGACTGCTGACCGATGCACAAAGTCGGATTTCACCCGTGATGCTGCACTATTTGCCGGCCAATATTGAAGAGTTACAACGCGAATTTCTGCAATGGCTGCGTGAGCATGTAGCGATGATCCAGATGGTCGGAAAAAACGCCGCTCACGCCTTTGTCACTATGCTGATTGGCATGATTTTAGGGGCCATTGTCTCCCTGCAACGCCACGATAAAGATGCGCAACATGCGCCACTCAAGAGTGATCTCCTGCAGCGTGTGCGTCTGCTGGGTAATGCTTTTCGCAATGTGGTGTTTGCGCAGTTCCAGATTTCACTGATTAATACTGTGCTGTCAGGCGTGTTCCTGTTTGGCATTTTGCCCCTGTTTGGGATCCACCTGCCGCTGGCGAAGACGCTGGTGGTCTTCACGTTTGTCTGCGGGCTGTTGCCAGTGATTGGCAATCTTATTTCCAATACGGTGATTTTTATTGTCGGCCTGTCGGTGTCACTGTGGGTCGGCGCACTGGTGCTGGCGTACCTGATTGTGATTCATAAGGTGGAATACTTTCTTAATGCGCGAATTGTCGGCACGCGGATTAACGCCAAATCATGGGAAGTTTTGCTGGCGATGCTGATCTTTGAGTCAGCGTTTGGATTGCCGGGGGTGGTCGCCGCACCGATTTACTATGCTTATTTGAAAAGTGAGTTGAAAGAAGCCCGTTTAATCTGACGGTATTCCCTTTCAAACGCCTGACGGGCAGCCAGTGACGCGGTATCTTCCGCCACGTCACTGTGCAGACCTTAGCCATATATCCTGAGAAAAACAGATTCAGGCAAGTAATGGCGAGGATCGTTATAACGATTTTCTCTTCCCAGGGTCCATACTTCTTACCGTCAGTGCAGCTTGCGCTGGCGTATTTCGTCTATCGATTACCCCTCAGGAGAAAACAGATGACCCTTAACGTCCGAGGTTTTGCTGCAACGTCCGCTGATGCACCGTTGGCACCCCATAACTTTGTGCGTCGTGATCCGCGTGATACCGACGTAGTTATCGACATTATGTATTGTGGTGTTTGTCACTCAGATATTCACCAGGCACGTAATGAATGGCATCAGAGCATCTATCCGATGGTTCCGGGACACGAGATTATTGGTCGTGTGACCAAAGTTGGCGCCAAAGTGAAAGGCTTCAGCGTCGGCGATACCGTCGGTGTTGGTTGTATGGTCGATTCTTGTCAGCACTGTGAATCCTGCGCAGAAAGCCTGGAACAGTACTGTGAAGAAGGCGCGACCATGACCTATAACGCCTATGATCGTCATGACAACATGATGACCTACGGCGGTTATTCCGAGCAGATCGTCGTGGCCGAGAAATTCGTCCTGCGCATTTCCGAAAAACTGGATATCAAATCTGCTGCACCGTTGCTGTGTGCCGGTATCACCACCTATTCGCCACTGAAACACTGGAAAGTGGGCAAAGGCCATAAAGTGGCGGTTGTCGGTTTAGGCGGTCTGGGCCACATGGGCCTGAAATTTGCCAAAGCGCTGGGCGCTGACGTGACCTTGTTCACCCGTTCGGCGGGCAAAGAGCAGGAAGCGTACCGTTTGGGCGCCGATCACGTGGTGCTGTCGACGGATGAAAAACAGATGGCAGCTGTGAAAAGCCACTTCGATTTCATCCTTGATACTGTACCAAATCAGCATGACCTGAACCCGTACCTGGAAACACTCAAACGTGATGGTACCCATATTCTGGTTGGGTTGGTTGAACCGATTGAGCCCGCGTTGCACAGCGGCGCGTTGATCATGGGCCGCAAAACCGTAGCCGGTTCTCTGATCGGCGGTATTGCAGAAACTCAGGAAATGCTGGATTTCTGTGCTGAGCACAACATCGGTTGTGACGTCGAAATGATCAATATGCAAGACATCAATGGCGCTTACGAACGTATGCTGAAAAGCGATGTTAAATACCGTTTCGTCATAGATATGGCGTCACTGAAAAACGCCTGATTTTTTCGAATATGGTTAAAAAGCGTTGATATGCGCCTGTGGGTTAATGCCCACCGGCGCATTTTTATTTAGGGTCAGCCTGAATTTGTCCGATGAAACCATTGCGTGCTGAAATTTCATCTTTCACTGCTTTGCTGGCTTCTCGCTGGGTGGCGGCGGTGGTATTCTTCCGCTTTCGCCGAGCGAAGGAAAATCAGTGGCAAAGAATTTTGATGAATTGATCAGAGATATTGATCTGATGATTGAACATGTGGATGGCCTGAAAAACCTTCCACCGCGTGCACAAATAGTTGCTGCAGTGCCTGCTGACAAGCCTGCCTATGACTCTTTTTGTGAAATCTATGCACTTAAAGCGGTGATGCGGGCGTTTATTTCTTCCGTCGATACCATCGTGAAAGTCCAGATTGCCAAGAAAGTCGAAAAGGATATCGGACATCTCGAAAGTACCGTGCGGTCCATTGGTGGTGGCAATGCTAATGCCGAAGACTTAGCGCAAATCACCGCCTATGTGCGTAATGCTGTTTCTGAATTAATGGATTAAACCGCTTCAGACAGCATTCGAAAAAGAGACGTCGGGCACCTGTGGGTGGTCGGCGTTTTTTTATGTCTGCCCTACATGTGTCTGAAATAGGGCAGGGAGCCGATAGGTTTCAACGCAGAAAATGGTTATCCTTGCGTCATTCACTCGCTGGGATGCCTGTTTTATGTCGCCTCGTTTCCGCTTTCTCGCCGTCTGGCGCCGCCGTTGCTTTACGCTGCTGTTTGATAATCGCACCCGCGCTGGTCGGTGGATGGAAACCTTCTGGCTGCTGACGGCCGTCCTGAGCGTCATCGTGCTGTTTTTCGAGTCCAGCGCGACCGACCTGTTTCCCAATACGCCGGATATTCTTCGTCGCTTTGGCTGGATTGAAGTTGGGTTTACGGCGGTGTTTAGCCTGGAATACGTTCTGCGGGTGTTTTCTACGCCGCGGAAGGAGCGCTATCCGCTCAGTTTCTTCGGTCTGATTGACCTGATAACTATTCTGCCGCTCTACATTCTCTGGTTATTCCCGTCGCTGCTGAGCACCGGAGATGTGGAAGTCCTGATCCGTTTACTGCGTATTCTGCGCGTCCTGCGGGTCCTTAAACTGTTGCGGTATATGAACGAGGCGGGTGTGCTTTGGCGCAGCCTGATGCGCGCCAGGCACAAATTGGGGCTGTTTTTTGGCTTTGTGGCGATCATTCTGTGTCTGTTTGGCGGGCTGATGTTCGCAGTGGAAGGCGGCAAAGACGGTTTTACCTCTCTCGCCGCGTCGGTGTACTGGGTGGTCGTGACACTGACGACGGTGGGGTATGGCGATATCACACCACATACCCCACTGGGTAGGGTTTTGGCTTCCGTTCTGATTTTGCTCGGGTATTCAATTATTGCCGTACCTACCGGGATCCTGACGGCTTATATGTCTCAGGAGCTGCAAAAAGGGCGGGAGCAACGTTCCTGTCGCCATTGTCATCGTGCCGGACATGAATTAGATGCACGTTTTTGCGGACATTGTGGAACAATCTTGCCGCCACTTCGCGCCCAACTTATTGATAAAAAACCGGTTAATTGCGCAAATAACGAACGCGATGACGCTTAAATCATCATTTAAGCGTCTTTACACAGATTATGAGATAAAAAGAGTTGCTATTAGAAGGCTGTCATGAGTAAATACATCCCGGCCTGTGGTACAGACCTATTTATGCACGACATCCTGAGTAAAGTTGTTCAAATTTAATGCGTTATCCATGATAACACTGATCTGACGAATTTCCTTCTTAGTGCCTCCATAAGTAACGACTGAAATCCGGCTATAACATGCCCATGGTGGCGAAATTTTTATTTAAAAGGTAATTCTTATGTCAATGATGAAAGGTCAGGTTAAGTGGTTTAACGAGTCTAAAGGCTTTGGCTTCATCACTCCTGCTGATGGCAGCAAAGATGTGTTCGTACACTTCTCTGCAATCCAGGATCAAGGTTTCAAGACCCTGGCTGAAGGCCAGAATGTACAGTTCTCTATCGAGAACGGTGCTAAAGGTCCGTCTGCGGCTAACGTTACCGCTATCTAATCTCGCTTCTGCGCTGTTTACAGCACATTAACGTAGATTACAAAAACCCGCATATGCGGGTTTTTTTATGCCTGAATTTTGCCAAACGTGTTACCTCCAGCTCCTTTGGCAAAGTCCGCGCCTGCGTGCCTTTTTGACTGACTCTGTACTACAATCAATAGCATTGAAAACGATGGGATAACTCGATGAAAGTTAACGATCTGGTGACAGTAAAAACTGACGGCGGTCCGCGTCGTGAAGGTAAAGTTCTGGCCGTTGAGGCGTTTTACGAAGGTGTAATGTATCTGGTGTCGCTGGAAGACTATCCGGCAGGGATCTGGTTCTTCAATGAAGGCGACAGTAAAGATGGCACCTTCGTTGAGCCACGCGTCGTAAGTAAATAAGCGAGGGGAATAGATTCGCCCCACGTTAGCACTGAGTTGGTCCTATTAAAAAACACCGGAAGCGGCAGCATCCGGTGTTTTTGTTTTCAGTGGTGCTTGAGGAACCGTCTAACGCAATTTTTAACGTTCAACGTTAGGCCACTGACACTTAGAACGTTTCCCAGTTTTGAGTGTTGTTGCTGCTCGCGCTGGAAGCCGGTTTGGCGTCCGGCAGAACCAGCGTTGGCTTGTGGCTCACCGTCGCGGCACGCGAATCGAGGCGGAACACCGCGACGGACTGCGTCAGACGCTCTGCTTGTTCCTCCAGTGATGCCGCCGCCGCTGAGGCTTCCTGCACCAGTGAAGCGTTCTGCTGGGTCACGCTGTCCATCTCTGACACGGCCTGGCTTATCTGATTGATACCGCGGCTCTGCTCGTCAGAGGCTGATGCAATCTCACTCATAATATCGGTGACATGAGTGACGGCGGTGACAATTTCATACATGGTGTCGCCTGCGTCTCCGACCAGCAGGCAGCCTTCGCCGACATAGTCCACCGACTCTTCAATCAGCGATTCGATCTCTTTAGCGGCGTCTGCGCTGCGTTGGGCCAGATGGCGCACTTCACTGGCGACCACCGCAAAACCGCGACCCTGTTCACCGGCGCGTGCAGCTTCAACCGCCGCATTCAGTGCCAGAATATTCGTCTGGAAGGCGATGCTGTTGATGACGTTGGTGATATCCGCGATTTTGGTCGAGCTGCGGGAAATATTTTCCATGGTGCTGACAACGCTGGCGACGATATCTCCGCCTTTCTGCGCTTTTTCGGAGGCATCGGCGGCCAGTTTGCTGGCGTGATGGGCATTCTCCGAATTGAGTTTCACCGTCGCGCTGAGCTGCTCCATGCTGGCTGCTGTTTGTTCCAGTGCAGCGGCCTGCTGTTCGGTACGCGAAGATAAATCAGTATTACCGGAGGCAATCTCGGTGGAACCCTGATAAATCGAGGTGGCCCCTTCGCGGACAATCAGCACGGTGTTAGCCAACGACGTCTGCATAATGTCGACGTTGCTGCTCAGTACGCCGATTTCATTGTGCCCGGCAACATCACCCGGCTGGGTTAAATCGCCTTCGGCAATTCTCTGAATGTGGCTGACCAGCCGGTTAATTGGCGTGATGATCACTTTGCGCATCACAATATAGGTCAGGACGGTCAGTACTAAAGCCAGCACGAAACTACCCAGCATCAGCGCGTAACCCAATTTGGCATCTGATTGCGCTGTCTGATTAATCTTATTGGCGGTGTCGGTACGGTAGGCAATGGCGGTCAGCAGTGGGATGTTATTGTCCTGATCCAAACCACGCACTGTGTCTGCCTCCTGAGAGATGACCTCCTCAAAATGTGCCTGACGGGCGGATTCAAGCATCGGTGCCATACCGATTTTCAGATAATTGTCATAGGCTTTTTTCAGTGGTTCATCGAGAGAGAGGTCGGTGGCCGTTTTGTTCGGACGGTTAATATACTGTGCGAAGGCTGATTGCGACTGTTTAATGCGGTTTTCAGCGTCAGCTATATTTTTATTAAATACATCTTGATCGCCAATACGTGCGGCGGCAGTGGCCTGAATCAGTAAAAGACGTGCAGTGCGCAGGTGATTAGAACTGTTCGACAGCGCCAGACGGATTTGCAATTCCTGTGTGGCATTTTCCAGTGCGTCATTACTTTGTTTCAGAAATAAGCTGGATGAACCAATAGAAACGGCAAATAAAACCAATATTCCAAATAAAATAGCGCTAATTAAGGTGATGAGACGAATATTACTGATAATGGGGATGTTTTTTTTCGCCGTGGTTAACGGGTGTTCCATTGTAAAAGTATCCATATTATTCCGCTCTGTTAATCCTGCATGTGCGGCGGGAGTGCAGCACATACGATACCTTTCATACTTCGTGGTGCAGGTGTGCTTCCTCTCTCCCTGCAACTTGAACTATGCGGGTATACAACGATGTAGATATGCCTTATGGCAATACCTCCCGTGGCGAAAAAACGCCATAGTATGTCATCGGCATTTTGGGGCGGAGATTGAATTTATAAGTGAGATCCAGCTCTCACTTTTGCTATTCACTGATGTAAGAAAACCGGCGGCATAAAAAAAGGAGCAATGCGTGCGCATTGCCCCTGGAGATAAAAGAGTAATACTAATTAACATAGATGCCGCCAGTGAATTGATCGCTCAGGCGAACAACATGATAAATAATATGCTTATTAGGTGACTTGATTTTACGTTTAATACTGCCTTTATAGGAGGAAACTGTTTTTACTTTAATGCGCAATTTGTCTGAAATTTGAATAGTGCCTTCACCGGACATCCACATTTTTAACGTATTGGATTCACTGCGGCTAAGCATCACAGGAGTAATATCCAGCATGGCGAACTCAAGCCCGGCTAAATCATGATGGTGCAGATAGTTACGGATCAGCTGATTAAGCGTGTCAGTTTTAATCGATTTCGAAGAAATAATAACGTTTTTCCTGACGAAAACATATTCCTCGAAATGAATTCTCGTTTCTGACATAAAAATAAAGAACAGCGTTTCCGGGTACTGACTGATTAAACTTCTTATCTGTTCTTTGCTGTCACAATGTGGCTGCAGGCAAGTTTCATTGATGAAAACGACACCGGGAGTATTTTGCTGGCTGCGTAATTTTAACTGGTCAAAAGTATCAACAAAACTGATGTCCTGCGCCTGGATGCCGTTATCACGTAACGACTGAAGTAAGCCGAGGCAGGTAAAACCGCATGAATCTAATATTATCGTTTGCATAGTCACTCCTCATGGGACCTCCTTGTTCTGCGTAATGTTTGGGTGATGTATCATCTGATGATGAAATACGAATTGCGTATTTCAGATACCTTTTTGCAACAAAAACGCGCACAGTTCAAAGTTATTTTTCAGTCATGATCGGGCACAAAGATGTTAGTTCAATTTGGCTTAAGTTGCGGGGGAGGGGAAAATGACGATAATAGGTTTTATGGACTAGGAATATTCCTAACGTTGGTAATCACATAGCGTGAATTGTGAAATGAAATATTAGGATTTTCCTTATGAAAATTGATTAGTCGGTTTATTTTGCATTCCCGGTATGCTTAAAAATAATTCATGTAACTTGTTACTGAACATTAGGCGGGTAAAGGAGGCATCGTTAAGACGGCCAGCGGTGGCCGTCAGGTGAAACATCAACATACTTTACCAGTAGGGCTGCCAACTTTGGGTCAGCCGGACCAGCGCTTCGACATAAAAATAGTCCCCCCAGCTAGCGCACTGGTCCACCCCTTTACCGCTCGCCATATGGTAAACCGAATGTTTGAGCAGGCCGTCGCACGCTTCGTCATCACCGGCCAGATAATTCGCCGTGAGCGACGCCATTATGCGTAGTGCCATCTCTTCATAAATGGCGCGGGATGCATCGGTGGCGGGCAGAGCGGTGGCCAGATCCAGCAGGCCGCAAACCGCGATTGCCGCTGCAGAACTATCGCGGGGCTGGTCGGTGCCCAGCAGCGCTAAATCCCAGTGGCAGACGTCATCTTCGGGTAGGCGGTTAAGGAAATAATGTGCCAGCCTGCGCGACAATTCGACCTGATCCTTATCACCGGTATAACGATAGCTGAGCAGGAAACCATAAATCCCCCAGGCCTGACCGCGCGACCAGCAGGAGTCATCGGCATAACCCTGATGTGTGTTCCCATAGCGCGGATCACCGGTGACGGTATCCATGTAATAAGTGTGATAGGTGGAGGCGTCAGGCCTGACGATATACTTCGCCGCCTGGCTGGCGTGCGTGCGTGCGGCGTCGGCATAGCGGCTGTCACCGGTTTGCTGCGTGGCCCAGTAGAGCAACGGCAGATTCATATTGCAGTCGATGATCATGCGCCCGGCCTGTTCCGGGTCTTGCAGATCGCCCCAGGCCTGAATGATGCCGGACTGCGGGTTAAAGCGTTCCAGCAGGGCATCGGCGGCCAGCAGCGCAAAACTGCGTGCCTGGCGGTTGCCGGTCAGACGCCAGGCGCTGACGCACGATAACGTATAAAGAAAACCCAGGTCGTGGGTGGCGGTATCGAGGCGGTTGGCGATGCGGTTGCCAAACGAGGTGATATGTTTTTCGGCCGCCAGACGGTATTTGTCATCACCGGTCATTTCCCAGGCCAGCCACAGCTGACCGCTCCAAAAACTGGTGGTCCATTCGACGTTATCCGTCAGCGCATAGCGACCATTCTCACAGGTTTCTGCGGGGAATTTGCCGTCAAATTTCGGGATATTGCGGTCGATTTTTCTCAATACTTGCTGACGGGCATTTTCCAGTTGCTGGCGCAGGGCAAACCTGTCCAGCTGATTCAGTTCTACTGGCAGTAACTTTTCTTTCGCGATGGTCATATCATGTCCTTTTCTTTCTGAATCAGCGTTTAATGGTGGTCAACTGTGCAGAGGGGGTGATGTCCGGCGGTGAGGCATGCGTCAGGCCGCGTTGCTCATCGCGCCGGTTGTGGCAGGCGGAGAGAGTCAGGGTGGATATCAGGGTAAACAGCAGTGCGATGCCGCCCATAATCAGGTAAGTGTGAGCAAAGCCGATGCGGTCATAGTAATAACCAGCAGGCGGCGCGACCACGATGGAGCCGACGTAAATCATCGCCTGATAACCCAACAGGTACATGGTGGCGTTAACGCGCTTATGGAAATGCTCGGCGATATATTTAAACACCGATACCAGCAGCAAGGCGATTTCCAGCCCGTAGAATGGCTTAATCAGCGAGATCAGCAGCGGGTCATTGGTCAACCCTGAGGCGATCAATCGTAGCCCAACGACCAGGCCGACCAGCAACAAGCCTCGTTTGGCACCGAAGTAGTTCACCAGGAACGGGATCACCATCATCATCAGGAATTCCAGCCCGGACTGAACGGTACTCAGGTAGCCATACATGGCATTACCCTGTTCTTTGGTGGTGAAGAAGGTGACGAAATAGCGTGAAAACTGCTGCTCCGCCACAAACATCATCCAGGCCACACCGGCAACATACAGCGAGAACATCCAGAATTTGCGGTTCTTCAGCAACAGGATCACATCACCGAAGACGATTTTATCCTGGGCAATCACATCATTATTGCGCAACTCATCTTCACCGATTTTCAGCGAGAGCAGCACGCCAAGCATCAACAGGGACGTCACGCTGCTGAGACTGAAATTCCACGCCGGCGACAGATTAAACAGAATGCCGGAGAACGACGCGGCCAGCGCCCAGCCAAGCGAACCCCACATACGAATTTGCCCAAACTCCATGCTGTACAGACGGCTGAAACGGTCGGCGTAGGATTCCGATGCCGCCACGCCCGCATACCAGCCAAGGCTGAGATAGAATGCGCCGACGACAATACCCATCATTAAATGTTTTTCGAGCAGGGGCTGATAAACATAAATAAAGAACGGCGCCATCATGGCGGAAATAATCACCACAAAATAAAGCAGGCTTTTACTCATGCCTATTTTATCCATGATATAGCCATAGACCGGTTTCATTATTACGGCGAAAATACCGTTAATGGCGAAGACGCTGCCGATGCTCATGCTGTCGAGTCCGGCTTTCTGGCCCAGCCACAGGGCATATAACCCAAAGCTGGAAGACCAGGTAAAGAAATACAGGAATATAAAGCAACTCATTTTGTAGTAAGCCGTCTTACTGGCCGTTTTTATGGCTTTCATATTGACTCCAGAGATCCTAAAGGGTGAGTGCGACGGCCCAATTGCGGCCCTGATAATCGATATGGATTTGCTGCGTATCTCGTCTGACCACCGGCAGCGTCAGGGTTGCCCCCGGTGTTGTCGCTGAGGCAAACACGACGGACATCAGCCAGTGCGTACCCGGTGTGATCACCGTTTTTAGCACCGGGATCACCGCCGTTTCGGCAAACATAATGCTGCTGTTCGGCGGCGTGACCACCGTTGCCGCTTCACGTCGGGCATCTGCGCCAACGCTGGCGATTCGGCTACTGCCGTTACAGGCCATTACCCGGCTGGAGGCACTGTTCTGATCAAGTTCGACCTGCGTCTGGCGGTTATGAATGACGGCGAAACCGCCTTCCACGGCGTCCAGCTCACGGGCGGACGTGATGTTATGCAGCCGCAGATGCCCGTCACCGCAGGGAATCAGCCAGGTGCGCACTTCAACGTCGTGCCAGGGCAGCCAGCGCGAATAGATAGCGTCATGGCGGATCTGCGTCTCTTCACAGCCCCGGCGGCCACGGTAGTAATCGTCGTGCTCAGAAAACACCAGCATCGAATCACAGGCAGCATGGTTCAGGCCAAAGCGCCCGCGATCGAGCGTGAAACCGAACTGGCTGGAGTAAGCGAATTTGGTGTATTTGGCTTCAGTATTGACGAAGTTATTCAGCTCCAGCTGGCCGGAGGTGAGCATCACCACGTGCTGCTGGGTGGCGTCGCGCAGTAGGATCTGGCTGGCATGGGGAATGCTGTGCGGACTGTCGAGCGGCGGCAGCGGCAACTCTTCGGCTTGCCAGAACGCATGATCTGCGGGCAGCGCCAACACCAGAAATAGCTTACAGGCCCAATAGGGTGAACCGGGGGCGTTGTAGTCTTCGGCCATCACCAGATTGGGCGTGTGATAGCCAATGCTCAGCACGCCATCGCGGTCAAAGATCGGCTGCTTCAGCCAATGACGCAAATGGCGTAAAATCAGCCCCTTAACTACGCCTGGAGAGAAAACCTCCAGCCCGCTGAAGGCCGCTGCGCTCCAGAATGCCGCTTCGGCAAAGCGGTAGGTCAGGCTGCGGCCAAAAGGCACCGCTGAGCCGTCGGCAGAAAACAGCGTAATGAAATCCTGCGCAAAGTGCTGTGCCCTTGCGCGCAAGGTGGCGCAGCGTTCAGCATCTACGTCAGTCATATGCGTGGCGTAAAGCAGGCCATAATAGTGGAAAGCCATCGAGATATAATAATCGCGCGGCCGACCGGGGCCATCTGAGTACCAGCCGTCACCGAGATAATAGTCCTCCATCAGCGCAAAGCGGGCTTCTACCGCTTCGCGGTCCCAGGGCAGACCGGCCTGTTTGCAGCCCATCTGCACCATGATCGGAAAATAATTCCAATTATTGTTGGGGATCGTGGCCCCGGTTCCCTGATTGAGCCAGGCGATGAGATTTTGCTGTTCCTGCGGGCTGAAATACGCCAGCAGCCGCTTATCCAGCAGCGCCAGCCCGACGCCAAACGCGGCCATTTCCACGCAGCGCTGGTCGAAGTCCCAGATATCGCCCCAGTACTCTTCATGCCGCGGATCGGTGCCGTGGCGGATGGCGGTCAGATAAAAAGAGAGGTTTTCGCACGCTCCGCCACCGGCCAGCAGCGGGAAAATTCCCCATAACATGCGCGACAACGCTTCCATTTTGGCAATCTGTTTACCGTAATGGGTGGTGGTATTACCTAAATCGATGCCACTTTTGCCTTCCTCGGTATAAGGCGTGACTGCCGACAGCAACTCACTCAGCAAGGTTTTCACCTGCTGGCGATCGCGAAGCGGGTTTTCCGTATTGATTTTCACCTGGCTCATTTCACGCTCCGCACCTGTAGGGATTAATGTGATCGAATAAATGAAAGATATGAAATATTGTTTCAATTTAGCGAGTTTATTATTTATGGAATGATATTCACGCTCTTCCTTGCCAATGAAATATAGTGAATTTGACCAGTCTGATTGTTATGCGGGTCACATAACGCTGCGTTTTTTTAAATTGATATTGGCGGAGCGGGGTAAAAGGGGCTTAAATTGCAAAATTAAGCCAGAAAATTGTAATTTCTTGTCATTGGCTTTGACGCGGGCCAGTGCACTTAACCTTAAGGAAGATAAATATGGCGGTGACAGACTTCCTCGAGCGTATTGCCCTTAACGAGCGGCAGATCTCATTTAACCGAATGAATAAAGGCAGCGCTAACTATTTTCACTGGCATCAATGTCTTGAAATGCTTTTTGTCAGCCGTGGCTACGGCATCGTGATTGTCGATAACCAGCAATACACGCTGCGGCCGGGGCGGTTGTTTGTCTTCCCGCCCTTTAAGCTGCACAAAGTGTTTGTCGAACAAAGTGAGAAAAATCAGTACGAGCGCACCACGGTCCATCTGGACCACCAACTGCTCGACGGTTTTTTACAGCCGTTCCCGAAGCGAAGGGCGCGTTTTGGCCGTCTGTGGGACACCGACTGCGAGGCGCATATCTATGATCTGACCTCCAGCGCGGCGCACATCGAGGTGATCCTTGAGAACTTTCACCGGCTACAGCAGGCGCAAACGCATCAGTGGGAGGATATCGCTATGCTGGTGCTGCAACTGATGGCCTTCATGCCGGACCAGGACGGGCAGCAAAAAACCATCAGCCGCACCACGGCGTCAAAAGTGATGCAGTGGATAGAAGAAAATTATGTGCAAAAATTTTCACTGGCGGATTTATCGGAGTCAGTGGGGTTGTCACAAAGCTATATTTCGCGGGTGTTCAGTCAGGAAACAGGCGGTTCAATTGCGGATTTTCTGGCAACCAGGCGCATCAAACGTGCCTGTGAATTATTGCGTTCAACGGATCTCTCCGTCAAAACGGTCGGCAGCCAGTGCGGTTTTGCCGACGCGCCCTATTTCATTACGTGTTTCCGTAAACTGATTGGCAGAACGCCGCTGCAATATCGCAAAGCCGCATTCCGGCTGGAGCTGTGACGGTCAGCGTTCCGCACGGCAGGCTTTTATCGATGCCAGCGCCAGTTCGATGTCATGTTCAGCCGTCATCCAGTTAACCAGTGCCGCCCGCATCCCAGGTTTGCCGTTCAGTGATGTTGACGTGCAGCGCACTACACCTGCGTTATCGAGCCGACTCAGGAAGCGGTTGTGGCGTGCAACAGACTCCGTGCTGCTGTCGGCGTCGTCGAGTGCAAAGCAGACCACGTTGAGGGTTACCGGCGCGAGCAGGTGAAAACCTTGCATCTCTTCGATGTTCCGGGCGAACAGGGCGGCCAGCTCAACATTACGTTCGACCACTTCTGCCAGACCGGCACGGCCATAGGCTTTCAGCGCCATCCATACCGGCAGCGCGCGGAAGCGGCGGGAGTTTTCCGGCGTCAGGTGCAGATAGTTATCCGGCCGCACGCTTGGCGGTTCGAGATACGCCGAGTGGTTCTGGAATACCTCAACTTGCAATGCCAGATGGGCTTCGCGGGTAAACTGAATGGCGCTGTCATAGGGCACGTTCAGCCATTTATGTGCATCTATCGTAATGGAGTCCGCCAACTGCCAGCCCTCAAGCAGGTGGGCGAATTTTTCTGATGCTGCCGCCACGCCACCAAAAGCGGCATCCACGTGCAGCCAGAAATTGTACTTCTCGCGCAGTTTTAGCAGTGTGGGGAGATCATCAAAGGCCACGGTATTGACGGTACCTGCACTGGCCAGCACCAGCGTCGGGGCGTCAGGATGCCGCTGTAGCGCCTGTTCCAGCGCCTGTGGGTCAATCGCTTCGCTGCCAGGCAGTGTGGCGACGTTCTCCAGCGCGTCGCGCCCGATACCCAGCATACTCAGCCCTTTCACGCTGCTCGAATGCGCAGCGGCAGCCAGTACCCGCACCGGCCCCAGCGCGTGTAAACCCTGCTGCGCGACGTCGATGCCGCGCTGCTTGCCAAGCCACTGGCGGGCAATCGCCATGCTGACAACGTTCGCCATGGTCGCGCCGGTGACAAAACTGCCGCACTGATCGGCAGGCAGACCAAGCAGTTGTTTCAACTGACTGATGGTTGCAAGCTCGATGGCCGGTGAAACCGAGTCAAAATGCAGCTGGGTATTTTGGTCGATGGCGCTGACCAGCCAGTCCGCCGCGATGGAAGCCGGTGTCCCGCCGCCGGTGACAAAACCGAAATAGCGCGGTCCGGCGCTGGCAGAAAACCCCTCTGCGTATTTGTCCCAAAAATCATGCAGCGCCGCTTCGGCACCTACGCCATGCTCGAGCAGAAGATCGTCTCCGGCCTTCAATTGTTGCGCCATCAGCGGAGGGCACGTCGAACGGTCTGGCAGAGAATCAATAAATGACACTGCCGTATCACGTGCCTGTTGCAAAATATCGCCAAGCGTATCGAAGTCATGCTGAAGAACTGGATGCATAGGGTGCGTAAGCCTTTTGGGTCTGGTTAATGAGGTTGAAGATTCATTACGTTAGCCGATTTCATGATGATGCAAAACTGAGACTTTTTCACTGTGGCTCCAGCCAGACAGGCTGAGCCGAACCCAGCGCTGAGGCAGGGAAATTCCACTGCATTTCTGTTCCCGCGAGTGTGACCGGTGGCAGCAACCGCCAGCCATCGCCCCATTGGGTCGGCTCCGGCGTGGCGGAATAATCGTTTTTCTCTGCCTGGCCGATATTGGCGTTCAGGTCACGGCCATCCATGGCGGTAAAACACATCAGTTCGGTCGCGGTACGCGCCAGCGACAGACGGGTTTCGCTGCCCTGGCCGCGACGAAGCCGCTCCGTCAGTCCGTGGAGAACCGCTGCCGCCATCAGATAACCCGTTGCGTGATCCAGTCCCTGCACCGGTAATGGGGTGGGTTTTTGGCTCTCAGCCCAGTGCATTCCCTGTTCGGCAATACCGCAACTCATCTGAACCAGACTGTCGAAACCTCGCCGTTCGCGCCATGGTCCACTCCAGCCGTAGGCATTCAGGCACACATCGACCAACCCTGGTGACAGCAGGCGGCGTTGCTCACTGGTGTAACCCAACTTATGCAGCGCACCCGCCCGGTAGCCATGAACAATGACATCAGCCTCGCGCAGCCGTTGTTCGAAAGTATGGCGGTCCTGCGGATTGTGCAAATTGAGGCGTGCGCAGCGCTTACCCAGCGTAACGTCCGGCTCCTGACTGGGTTCCTCCCAGCCGAAAGGGTCGATGCGCAGGACATCCGCGCCGAAACCCGCCAGAAAACGTGTTGCGACGGGGCCTGCAATAATTCGGGTGAGATCAAGAACGCGGATACCCTGCAAAGGCCGCTGGCGGGTTACCGGCCAGGCTGGCTGAGATTGGCTGGGAAATAACGAACGCTGGAACAACGGCTCCTGCGCCACGCTTTTTCCCTGTATATGTTCTTGCCACGCCTGCGCACTGCGCATTTCTGCCGCACAGCCTCCCGCGACGACAATGGCCTGTTCCAGCTCCCGCTTCCGCCAGGTTTTGACCGTTTTTGCCATCATCTGCCGGTCTGCGTGGTGGCCGAGAACCGCTTCTACCACTTTGCGGTGTGCCGGGGCGTTGGTATGCAGACGGATCCAGCCATCAACTGTGGCGTAGTCCCCGGCGATGGCATCCCATACGGGCGGTAGCTCCCAGCCCTGCGGTTGTAATGTGGTTGAAAACCAAAGCGAGGCCAGCCGCCGATCGACATTCACTTTCGGCACGCTGAATCCGCTTTCTGCCATAAAAGCGGCTAACGCCATGGAGGCCACCGCCACGGAGGCCGTCGCCAGTTCCGTCACCGGATAGGCCGAAGGGAGATGTCCTTTGCCGGTGAGAGTCAACCCGGCGGGCAGAGAAGGGGAGGCGGTTAATTGTGCATACAGCGTTTGGGTCCATTGCTGAATCAGCCTGTCAGACATGAGGGCGCTCCTGCATTGATGAAAAGAAAGTAAATCGCTGCTTTTAGCTTAGTTAATGTTTTCATAACTTTTCATTAACTTTTAGCGGACGGAATCCTCTTAAAAGTCCGCCAATAGGCAGTTTCTAAATCCATTCATAAACGTTCTGTAAGGGTTGCTTAAGATTTCTGTTAGCCGCCGCCTGTACCGCCTGCAGCGGTTTTCTGACATGCCGGAAGCGCCAGTCTGTGCAAGCTATTTTTAGCTGAAACCCCTTAATTTTATGGTACTCGCCATGTGAATTTTACGTTAGCCTTGTGGTCGTATTTTTGACATCCCGCGGTTGCCTTTGAGCGCCACGTCCGGCAGCTTGCCTTTCGGCGCTAAGCAGTCCGCGGATCATTTGAATTGCCCAGCACAGGAAACCCTTCTTGCATGGAACGAAGAGCATTTATCAAAGCGTCAATGGCGTTTGCCGCCTACTGCGGGGTGCCAGCGATGGCATCAGTGTTCACACGATCTGCTGCGGCAGCGCAGGAGAACGTCGCGGACGGTGGAGCCACCACGTTCAACTTCTCCGTGCTGCAAAAGATGGCCAGCTCCCTCGCTTCGCAACCCTACGGCGGAGCGCCTCAACCTCTGCCGCAGACGCTGGCTGAACTGACGCCACAGGCGTATAACGCCATCGAGTACGATCACGGCCACTCTCTGTGGCATGACTTGCCGAATCGCCAGTTGGACGTGGAGTTGTTCCACGTCGGCATGGGCTTTAAACGCCGTGTGCGTATGTATTCCGTCGATGCCGACAAGCATCTGGCACGCGAAATCCACTTCCGTCCTGAACTGTTCAACTACCACGATGCCGGGGTGAAAACCGAGCAGCTCGAAGGCATTACCAATCTCGGGTTTGCCGGATTTAAGGTCAACAAAGCCCCTGAACTGACCCGCCGTGACGTGGTGTCCTTCCTCGGCGCGAGCTATTTCCGTGCAGTGGATGACACCTATCAGTACGGGCTTTCAGCCCGCGGCGTGGCGGTAGACACCTTCGCCGGTGTGCCCGAAGAGTTCCCTGACTTTACCGCTTTCTGGTTTGATACCCCGAAACCGGGCGACACCACCTTCACGGTCTACGCGCTGCTGGATGGTCCAAGCATCACCGGTGCCTATCGCTTTATCATCCACTGCGAGCCAAAGCGCGTGGTGATGGAAATCGAAAAACACGTCAATGCACGTAAAGATATTAAGCAGCTCGGTATCTCGCCAATGACCAGCATGTACAGCTGTGGTACCAGCGAACGCGGCCGCTGCGACACCATTCATCCACAAATTCATGACTCTGATCGTCTGGCGATGTGGCGCGGTAATGGTGAATGGGTCTGCCGTCCGCTGAATAACCCGCAAAAATTACAATTCAATGCGTTTGCCGATGAAAACCCGAAAGGTTTTGGTTTGTTGCAGTTGGACCATGAGTTCAATAATTATCAGGACGTGATTGGTTGGTACAACAAACGGCCAAGCCTGTGGGTGGAGCCGGTAGGGAACTGGGGGAAAGGGGCGGTTAATCTGCTGGAGATCCCGACCACCGGTGAAACACTGGATAACATCGTCTGCTTCTGGCAGCCGGAAAAACCGGTCAAAGCCGGTGATAGTTTCGACTTCAGCTACAAACTTTACTGGAGCAGCGAACCGCCTGAGCGCAGCCCGCTCTCCAACGTATTAGCGACCCGCACGGGTATGGGCGGTTTCCCTGAAGGTTGGGCACCGGGTGAAAACTATCCGAAAGTCTGGGCGCGCCGTTTCGCGGTCGATTTTATCGGTGGCGAGCTGAAAGCCTATGCAGATAAAGGCCTTGCGCCGGTGATCAACGTGTCAGCCGGTAAAATTAAAGACATCGAAATTCTGTATGTGCAGCCGTTTGATGGCTACCGGATTCTGTTCGACTGGTACCCGGACAGCGATTCAGTCATGCCGGTGGAGCTACGTATGTACGTGAAATCGGGTAATACCGCGCTGACGGAAACCTGGCTCTATCAGTACTTCCCGCCAGCGCCGGACAAACGCCGCTATATTGATGACCGCCAGATGAGCTAACGGCGATGAAGTCCCAAATATGACAAAGCCCCGTCTCTTGCGAGCGGGGCTTCTTTTTTACTTCTTTTTCGCAGGTGAATCAGAAGCTTATTCTTGCTGGTATCGCTGACACAGGAGACCTTGCAGCAATAGAATCAGAACGCTTTCACCAGCACCTGACGCTGTGAAGGTTCCTGACCTGTTTTCAGCAAGGAGTCGAAGGATTTCTCCATCTTCTTAACCTGCTGCAAAAATTCTTGTGGTGAAAAATCGTGTGATTTGCCGCTCATGTAGGCAAGTGCCAGTTCTTTGGCCTGGTAACGCTGGAAGTTATACATGTTATCCCTCAATAATTGAAAAGTGATACAGGATGGCTAACAGCGAGCTCAATAGGTTGCAACTGCTTACATCGTGCTGCCAATGCAATGCATTCTACGGATTCGATTGATAAGTAAAAGTCGCTTTTATTGATAGATTTGATAGTTAAAAGCTTACATTGGCCGCTTTGGCGCTAAGAGATAATAATTTTCATTCCAGACTTTTATTTCACTGTTTTTTTCTTAGCATTCTATGCGGTTGTTATTAGATTTAATAATGTGACTTTGCGGGGGAGAAGGTTACTCTCAGAGTAGGTTTTTCAACGGAAAGAGGTTGTAATCATGAGTAAATTTATCTTCTCTTCGCCAAGAAAATACGTTCAGGGTAGCGGTGTGCTGGATGAACTCGGCAGCTATCTGCCTGCGCTGGGCGGTAAATCCTTATTGATTGCTGATGATATGGTTTGGGGCATCATTGGCGATCGTGTCAAAGCGTCACTTAAAAAAGCCGAAGTGGCATTCCACTATGAAAAATTTAAGGGGGAAGCGTCATCCAACGAGATAACCCGTCTGGCCGAGATTGCCCGCAAAGCCGGCACTCATGTCGTCGTCGGCCTTGGCGGTGGTAAAACGCTCGATACCGCCAAAGCCATTGCTGATGAACTGAAACAGAACGTGGTGATTGTCCCCACCGTAGCCTCCACTGACGCCCCCTGCAGTGCGCTGTCGGTCATTTATACCGACGAAGGGGTGTTCGATACCTACCGCTTCTATGATAAAAACCCTGATCTGGTATTGGTGGATACGCAGGTTTGCGCGCAGGCCCCTGTGCGTCTGTTCGCCTCCGGTATTGCTGATGGCCTGGCGACCTTTGTTGAAGCGCAGGCGGTATTGCGTTCGCACTCACACTCAATGGTGGGCGGCGACCCGACGATAGCCGGTATGGCGATTGCGGAAGCCTGCGAAAAAACGCTGCTGACCTACGGTTACAGTGCGTATACCGCCGTGGAGCAAAAACTGGTCACTCCGGCGGTTGAAGCGGTGGTCGAAGCCAACACGTTACTGTCTGGCCTCGGTTTTGAGAACGCGGGTCTGGCGGGGGCGCATGCGATCCACAATGGTTTTACCGCGATTTCAGGGGATATCCACCACCTGACTCACGGTGAGAAAGTGGCCTACGGTACTCTGACGCAAATGGTGCTGGAGCAGCGCCCGGACGAAGAGATCGCCCGTTACATCCGCTTCTACCGTGCCATCAAAATGCCGACCACCTTAAAAGAAATGCACCTTGAAAATGAGTCTTACCAGAATCTGGTGAAAGTCGGTGCACTTGCGGGGGGTAAGGGCGATACGCTTGGCAACCTGAATCAGCATCTGTCAGCGGAAGATGTCGCCAACGCGATTCTGGCGGTGGATGCGTTCAGTAAAACAGTGAAATAGTATGATGACACTCCCCCTGTGCCGGGGGGAGTGTCAGATCTTTGCCATCACCCACGGTAATACTACCGGCAACTGCGACAGCAGATATAACACCAGGCCGATAAAGGCACCGACCAGCGTGCCGTTGATGCGGATAAACTGTAAATCCTTGCCGATATTTAGCTCAATCTGGCGTGACATATCCCGAGCATCCCAACCTTTCACCGTGTCGCTGATGTGACGGGTGAGGAACGCGGCAAAATCGGGCGCCATTCTGGCCGCGACCGTTTCCATCTGCACATTCAGTGATGCCCGCAGCTTGTCATCCTGCTCCAGCGCTTGTCCCAGCCATTGCCCAGACTCGGTGATTTTGGCGCGGACTCTGGAATCTGGGCTTTCTAAATCTTCCTTCAGCCAACCGCGCATATCGGCCCACAGCTGTATCACGTAGCCGTTGAGTTTCTCGTCATTTTTCAGGTACTGCTTAATCTCTTCGGCTTTTTGCGCGTTAGCCGGATCACTTTGCAATTGGTGGATAAAACCCTGTACCGAGCGATCAAAGCCTTTGCGGAAGGCATGGGTTTTGTCGTTGCCCATGTCGTCGAGCACCGAATTAACCGCGTTCGATACCATGTCAGCGCCATTTCTGCCAAGCCACCCGGTAGGTAGCAGTTTGGCGGTGAGAGGGTGCTCACGCTTCATCCAGTTAACAATCTGGGCGGAGATAAAGGTGCGGGTACTCTCTTTGGCCAGCAATAATTCCAGCTGATCCATGGCTTGATCAAGCAACTCCTGATGACGTCCGTCTTTGGTCAGACTTTCCAATAACGTGGCGATCGACTGCGACAAATCGATTTTATCGATCACCCGAAACAGCGCACGCTTCATCAATTGCGCAATGCGCTGATCGTCAGTGACATCCAGAAAACCGCGCATCACCTTAATCATGTAACCGGCAAAACGTGGAGCGTTATCCGGGGCATTGAGCCAGGCTGAGAGCATCTGTGCCGGGTCATGCTTGCGGATAAGCTCAACAATCGAGGCGGGTGCGAGGAATTTTTCCTGCACGAACACCGCCAGATTGTCAGCAATTTTGTTTTTATTCCTGGGGATGATGGCGGTATGCGCGGCAATAAACGGGACGGGCACGCGGCGAAACAACGCGACTACCGCAAACCAGTCGGCCAGTGCGCCGACCATCGCGGCCTCGGTGATCGCTTTCAGCCCGTAAACCCAGAAGTTGGGGGTTAAAAACAGCGTAACAACAAACAGGGCGGCCGCAACCAGCAGCAACCCCAGTGCATTTCGTTTACTTCTGCGAAGTTCATGTTCTTTATCCATTACAGAAGTTTAGGAACTGTGGGCAAGGCTGTCAGTTTTTTTCTCTGTATTCCGGTTGTTGCAGATAAAATGGGAATTATTCTTGATATCAACCCACCGCTCATTACACTGCGGGCTGAAGCCAAGTCTGTATTGATGAGCCGATTGACCAACGTGAGAGTCTGATGGCGTTGTTGCGGGTTGCGTTTAAGCAGTTCCGCCGCACTTTCTGCCGCGAACGCTGACCGCACTTGCGTGAAAGGGGGTAAAACCGTGCTGGCAATCAGTCATGATGATCATTACTTTGAACACGCCGATCGTCTGCTGGAGATGCGTTCCGGCAAATTAAACGAACTCCATGGCGAAGCGCGTGCTGGTGTCAGCCGCGATGCCGTTGCACAAATCGGAAACGAACGAAAAGGAAGCAGGGAATGAACTGGAATGATGTAATTATTGCTGCCGTGGTTGCTGTCATTTTGGGTGGCGTGCTGAAGGCGCTGTACAAGAAAGGCAAAATTGGCCGTACGCCAGCCATTATTATTTTCCTGGTAGTGATACTGGGTGGGAATTTCCTGTACGAAGGCGTGATTAAACCCCGTCTGGCGGGCGATGAGCAGACCCAGGACATCGATCAGGCGCTCTCCGCACTGCCGATTTACAGCACCATCAAAGCGCAGGAACCGGCACTGTACAGCCAGATTCGCGGCAATATTTTGCGGCTAAAGAAAGAGGGGAAATCCCAGCAGGAAGCCATTGATACGGTCAAACCGATGGTGTCAGACTTGCTTTCTGAGCGAATGAATACCGCGCCGGATGCGAGCGTGATTGCCGCCATGCAAGTCAGCCTTGAAGAGATGCAGGCTTTGCAGGCGCGCAACGACGGCAGTTGTTTTAAATTTCTCTATCCGCAAATCAGTGGGGGCGTCAACACCGCACAGGTGCTGCCACCGGAACTGTTCAAGAAAGATCTGGATACCATGAATGATTTATTGCTGGCCAGCGGCAGCGGCCAGACGGCACAGCCAACGGCCGTGAGCGGCGAAAAAGCCAAGGTGCTGATGGCGCCTGTTCGTCAGGCATTGCAGGATAAATACGGCGACCAGCTGAATGTGTTCAATGATTTGAGTGCTGCAAATGTCGATCGCGCGAAAATCTGTGAAATCTCCCTCTCTCTCTATTCTGGTATTCTGGCGCTGCCTGAGCAGGACTCCGCTGCAGTATTACGCCTGATGCTGGGTAAGAAGGGCTGACGTCGGTGTCTGAGGTTCCCTCTGGTGCACTTTCAGTGGGAACCCGGATATCAAACGCCTGAAAGGTTTTGTGGTTTTTCATGGGCGACACAGTAAAACCTGTCCTTTAAATGCCCATTAACCGCTATTCTTATCATACTGAAAAATAATAATTCCCCGGGTTGCGGATACATTCCTTTATGCATACTTTCTTGAAAATGCCCGTGATGTGGGCACTGTTGTTGTCGTTAATGACAGGGCCTGTGACGGCGATGGCTGCGACGGATGCCGCGTCGCCCGCTCCCGCTGCCAACGGCGAGCCAGTCGATCCGGTAAAAATCAATGCACCTGCGGCGCTCACCGCGTTGCAAAAACGGCTCGATACCACTAAACAGCAAGTTGCCACCGCGAAAACCGAGAAGAAACTCAATGCGCTCAATGACGACGCGCTGAAGCTTTACGACGACGCAGAAAAACTGCTGACGGCTCTCGGCCCGCAGCGCGCACAAGTTCAGGCGCAGCTCGATGTCCTTGGCCCCGCCCCGGCAGCCGGGGCTTTGCCTGAAACCCCGGAAGTTATCCGCCAGCGAAATAAACTCAATGCCAGTAAAACGCTGCTGGATGCACAAATTGATCAGGCCAGTGCTATCCGCACCAGCGCGCAGAATCTGTCGGCACAAATCAGGGGGCTGCGCCGTGAAACGCTGAAAACCCAGATTGCCCTTAACTCTGGCAGTATTCTCGGCATTAGTTTCTGGACGCCACTGTTTTCGCCGCAGGATAACGACGTGGCCCGTTTTGATGATTTTGGGGCGCAGGTTAAAGATGCCTGGCACCAGGCGTGGCAACCGGAATGGCGGGTCGGGTCAGCGATTTATCTGTTACTGGCGTTGGCCATTGGTGTTTTTGGCCGCCGGGCGCTTGACCGTCCTCTGGGCTGGATGCTGCCGCGTTGGCTTCCTGGAGGGCGCTTACGCCGCAGCCTGCTGGCGAGTATCGCCACGCTGATCATCGTGGTGTCGCAGTGGCTGAGTGCCACGCTGTTCTGCCAGTTTTTTGTGCGTCTGCCGGACACGTCATCGTTGCTGATGGAGTTGGCTAATTCCATCACCGTGCTGGCGGTATTTTCGGCGCTGATCGCCGGTCTTGGCTCCGCACTGCTGTCAAATCGCCACCCGTCATGGCGTCTTCCTGGGCTGGCGGATCCTATCGCGAAGACACTGGCGTCATTCCCGATCACGCTGGCCGCCTTTATCTTTATTTTCGGCATTGTAGAAGTGCTCAACGGCCTGATTGACTCCAGCGTGGCAGTGACTCTCTTCGGTAACGGCATGTCGGCCCTGCTGGTGGCGGTGAACTGCCTGATTGCGCCGATGCGGGTCAATCGTGTTCGCCGCCGTCTGCTGGCGCGCGGCGAGCAGCCGGAAGCCCGCTCGATGCTGGCCGGGCTGATTCACATGGCCATCAGTGTGACCGCGGTGGTGATTATTCTCGCCCTGCTGGTGGGGTATATCCCGCTGGCGCGGTTCCTGACCTATGAACTGGTGTGGGTTGGGCTGGTGCTGACCTGCCTCTATTTGCTGATTCACCTGGTGGTGGATTTCAGTGAGAGCTTTTTCTCACCGACCACCTACAGCGGGAAATTGCTCAAAAGCACCCTCAGCCTGAATGAACGCCACCTGTCGCTGGCGGCCACCCTGTTCGCGGCGGTGGGTAAAACCCTGTTGGTCCTGTTTGCTGCCCTGGCTTTGCTCAACGGAACGTTCGGCACCACAACGCCGCTGGAATTACTCAGCAAAGTGGTGGATATCTGGGGTGGCAAGGGTCTGGAAAGCATGAATATCATTCCCGCGCACGCGGTGAATGCTTTCCTGTTTTTGGCGGTGGGCTGGTACGTGCTGCGTTCGGCCAAGCGTTGGCTGGACAAAGATTTCCTGCCAAAAACCATGATGGACCGGGGAATGCGTGCGTCGCTGGTGACGCTGTTTAGCAACGTCGGTTATGTGTTAATTATCCTGCTTACGCTGTCGACGTTGGGTATCGAATGGAACCGGCTGGCATGGATCGTCAGTGCGCTGTCGGTCGGTATCGGTTTTGGTTTGCAGGAGATTGTGAAGAACTTTATCTCGGGTTTGATCCTGCTGACTGAGCGCCCGGTGAAAGTGGGGGATTTAGTGACGATCAGCGGTGTGGAGGGGGATATTCGTCGCATCAACGTGCGCGCCACTGAAATTCAGCTCAGCGACCGCTCAACGGTGATTGTACCGAACTCGCAGTTTATTTCGCAGAACGTGCGTAACGCCACGATGGGGAATGCGCAGGGTGTTGCCACCATCACACTGACCTTCCCGCTGGACATCGACCCCGAGCAGGTGCGCTCGCTGCTGCTGGCCTGTTATGAGCTGCACGAAGCCGTTCTCGACACACCGGCACCGTCGGTCAGTTTCAAAGAGCTCGGCCCGACGGGTATTGTGCTCAGCGTGACCGGCTACGTCGCCAGCCCGCGTGTGGTGAGCGGTACTAAGAGTGATTTACTGTATGAAATCCTCAAAGCCCTGCGCGCGGCGGACATCAGTCTCAGCCAGACCCAAACCATGGTGTTGGAGCAACCGGTCGAAAAACAGTAAGGTTTTCGCCTGACGCGGCGGGCTTTTTGGGCTTTTGCAAAGCCCGGGAAATGCTTTTTAATTTCAATTTCAACTTCAAAACCTTGGGTTGCCACCCAAACTGGCTTTTAAAATTCAAGGTCAAAACATTGGGTTGCCACCCAAACTGGCTTTTAAAATTCAAGGTCAAAACCTTGGGTTGCCACCCAAACCGGCCTTAAGAGGCGCCTATCGCCGCGCCTCTTAAGAATCTCCGGCTCTTTTAAAAACAGCAGCTGCGCTGGTCACAATGGCCGTGTTTCAGGTATTTCTGTTATAGCCGCAAACTCCGCCGCTGCGCGGTACTCTCAGTTCGGGCTTCAACCCGCGTAAACTTCCACGCGGTTTTGCGCCTCTCCCTCGACGTCGTTTTGAACGCGGCCGAGGCTTTTCTAAATTCAAAATCCAGACTGTGTTTGTTTTTAAAAATGTGTAGGCCGCATTCAAAAATGCCGCCGGAGGAGCGGTGAGAAACGACGAACGGGTTTATCGTGAGTTGGTCCGAACCCGAACGGAGGGGACCGCAACGCGGCGGGATTTTGCGGCGATAACCGCGGTGACTGGAACACGGCCATCCCGATTCAGCGATAGCGCGCAGTTAAAAAAACGCAGGATTGTTAAGGGCCGCGTTTACGGCCCTTAACCCGGTGTGGGCCGGCGCCCACGACCTTGAAGTTGAAGTTGAAGTTGAATTTGAATTTAAAAATTTACCTCAGCTTTCTAAAAGCTGAAAAACACTCATAACCACCCGGATTTCTTCAACTTCCAATACAACAACACGCACCCCACCACCGTCACACCCACGGTAACCGGGTATCCCCATACGTCATTCAGCTCCGGCATGTTCTTAAAGTTCATGCCGTAGAGGCTAAATACCACGGTGGGAATGGCCAGAATTGCCCCCCAACCGGCAAGGCGCTGGACGACTTCGTTCTGGTGTACGGACACCAAAGCCAGGTTGACGTGCATGGCGTTGGCCAGCATTTCGCGCATGTCATCGGTGACGGTGATCACCTGATGGGCGTGGTCTTGTACGTCGCGGATATATGCCCGCAGGCTTTTCGGGATCAGATCCTCGTAGTGGTGGCTGAGTTGGTTACAGATATCTTCGGCAGGAACGGCGGCGTTGCGCAGTGACAATAACTGGCGGCGCAATTTATACACTTCCTGTACGGCATCCTGGTCAAAATCTGCCTTGAACATCTTCTGTTCGATATGATCAAACTGTTTGGTGTACTCGGTGACAATCGCCAGATAGTTATCCACCACCAGATCGAGCACACAGTACAGCGCGTACGCCGGGCCTTTGGCTAACATGGCCGGGCACTCTTCGGCATGGGCACGGATATGTTTATAGCTCGACGATGCGCCATGACGGACGGTGACCAGGAAATTTTTACCGACAAACAGATGGGTTTCGCCGTATTCGATTTTGTCATCCACCAATTGCGCGGTGTGAATGACGATGAACAGCGAGTCGCCATACTGCTCGATTTTCGGGCGCTGATGGGCGGTGAGCGCATCTTCAATCGCCAAATCGTGCAGGCCGAACTCTTCCTGGATGGTGCGCATCAGGCTGTCTTCCGGCTGCCATAGTCCCAGCCAGACGAAAGTCCCAGGCTCTTTCAGTACTTCGCTGATGTCCTCGGTGGTCACGTCCTGCAAACGCTTCCCATCCCGGTAAGCCACGCTGTTGACCACGGAATCACAACTGGGTTTTTTATCTTCTTTTGCAATGGCGTTCATGGGGAGTTACTCCTTGGTCGTAGTTTGCACGTGGACATCTGACGTTTCTGCCGGGCCGAACACGGTATAAGTTGGCAGTTTCACATTCTGGTAGGGTTCCCAGCCGCCGCCAAGGGCTTTATACAGTGAAACCAGATCGGTACTGGTTTGCACTTTGGCTTCGGCCGACTGCTGTTTGGCCTGCGCCAGTTGGCGCTGCGCATCCAACACGTTGATAAATGACGACAGACCTTGGCTATAGCTGTTGCTCGCCAGTTCAAAGGTGGTTTGTAACGCCTCGGTGGTTTGGTCCAGCCCGGTAACGCGATCCTGATCGGTACGGTAATTGACCAGCGCGTTATCCACATCCTGCAGGGCGGTCAGCACCGTCTGGCGGTAATTGAGCGCGGCATTGGCTTGCTGTGCGCGGGAGAGATGCACGCTGGAGACCAGCCGTCCGCCCTGGAAGATAGGCAGGGTCACCGACGGGCCGAACGAGTAGAAATTACTGCTCCATTTATCGAGATAGCTGGCGTCAGTGTTACGCATCCCAAACTGGCCGGTAAGTGAAATACTCGGGAACATCTGCGCCACGGACACGCCAATATTGGCCGTTGCGGCATGGAGATCGGCTTCTGCTTTGCGCACGTCCGGGCGGCGTCGCGCCAACTGGGACGGCACCCCGACCGGGACCGCAGCAGGCAGGGCGGGCATCGGTTTCACCGCCGTCAGTTCGCCATCGAGCGTACCCGGAGCCTGACCGAGCAATACGGCCAGCCCGTTCATCGCCTGACGCTCCTGCGCCTGATACTGTGGCAACTGGGCGCGCAGTGAACCCAACTGAGCGCGGGCGTTTTCTACGTCCATTTGTGGTGCCAGACCGTTTTTTTGCTGGCTTTGGGTCAGCGCCAAGGTCTGCTCTGCGACGTCAATTTGCGTTTGAATAGCGGCGGTGATGCTCTGCGCCCCACGCAGTTGCAGATAGGCACGGGCCACTTCGGCCTGCAATGAGACCAGCGCATCGTTGCGCTGCTCGATGGACGACTGCTGCTGTGCATTAGCGGCTTCGACCTGACGGCGTGTGCCGCCAAACAGGTCCAGCTCCCAGCTGGCGTCAAAACTGCCCTGATATAAATTCACCGGAGCGGTGGCGGCGTCAATCGCATGGGAGACTTCCGGGCTGAGATTGACCGCCTGGCCTTCAACCCCGGAAGATTCCAGTTCCCCCTTTAGGCCAAGTTGTTGGCGGGTGGCTTTGACGTTGCCCTGAACCGACGGCATCCATGCGCCACGCGCCTGAGTGACCTGCTCACGGGCACCGGCAATACGCAGCACCGCCTGTTGCAGCGAGATATTGCCGGCAATCGCGCGGTCAATCAGGCTGTCGAGTTGCGGATCTTTAAAGGCTTTCCACCATACCGGATTCGGCTCAGAGGGCAGGGCGATAGACGCACCGTCCTGCACCTGCGGGCGGTTCATGTCGTTATACGCTGCAGGCGTTTTGGCGTTCGGCTGCTGGTAATCCGGGCCGACCGAACAACCGGTCAATGCCAGGGCCAGTGCGGAAAGGGTAAATGTCAGCGTTTTCATTTTTATCAGTGTGCTCCGGCATTGCCTTCGCTCTTAACCGGCGAAAGCAGCAGACAGAAGGGGATCAAAATCACCGCGACGATGGCGCAGTAACTGAATACGTCGATGTAAGCCAGAATGCGCGATTGTGAAATCATCTCCTGATACATTCGCACCGTGGCGATTTGCATCGGGTCACCCACAATGTGGGCGTAATCGCGGATAGCGGCGGCACTATGGCTGACGGCCTGATTGAACCGCTCGTTGAGCGGTGTCATGTTGTGCACCATATGGGCGCTATGCGCCTGGGTTCGCTCGGTAACCCCGGCGGTTGAGAGCGAAATACCAATCGACCCGGCGACGTTACGGAACATGGTGAACAGCGCGGCGGCATCGGCATTCAGACGCTGCGGAATGGTCACAAAGGCGATGGTGGTCAGTGGTACAAACAGGAAGCCAAGGCCCAGTGACTGGGCACTGCGATACATCACCAGCGTTGCAAAATCGACATTGGGTGTCAGGCTGCCAGAGTAGATAAACGACGCGGCCAGCAAGAAGAAGCCGAAGGCGATGATAAGGCGCGTTTGCACGATGGGCATCAGTTTGAGCACCAGCGGGATCGACAGCACGATCAGAATCGCCCCCGGCGACATCACCAGCCCGGAGAGCGTGGCGGTATAACCGAGTTGCTGCTGCGCCAACTGAGGGATCACCACCGAACTGCCGTAAAGAATCATCGCCATACCCGCCATCAGCAGGCCTGCAACCGCAAAGTTACGGTCTTTCAGGCAGCGAATATCCACTACGGGTTTTTTGGCATACAGCAGCCAGTAAATCGCGCCGACAATCCCGGTGATGGCCAGCAGGGCAAAGGTGACGATAAAGGCCGAGTTGAACCAGTTTTCATCTTCGCCACGGTCCATCATCACCTGTAAACAGCCGAGGCCCAATGCAATCAGTCCAATACCGATGTAATCGACGCTCAGTTTGCCTTTGGCTTTACGCTCCCACGGCGGGTCCTCCAGTAACTGGTAAATCGCCAGCAGGGCGATAATACCCACCGGAATATTGATAAAGAAGATCCAGCGCCAACTGACGTTGTCGGTGATGTAACCGCCCAACGTCGGCCCGATCACCGGTGCGACGATAATGGCAATGGATGACAGACCAAAGGCCTTGCCGCGATCTTTGGGTTTGAAATAATCCAGCAGCACCGATTGCTGCACTGGCTGTAAACCCCCGCCGAAGAAGCCCTGCAAAATACGAAACAGAATCATCTGCCACAGTTCGGTGGCGATGCCGCACAGGAACGAGCAAACGGTGAACATCGCGATACAAATCAGGAAATAGTTCTTACGGCCAAGCACCCGGCTGAGAAAGGCGGAGATCGGCAAAACGATGCCGTTGGCCACCAGATATGAGGTCAGCACCCAGGTGGACTCATCGTAACTCGAGGAGAGGGAACCGGCGACGTGCGGCAGTGCTACGTTAACGATCGTGGTGTCCAGAATTTCCATGAACACCGCGATAGTCACTACCGCAGCCACCGCCCAGGGATTGCTGGCGGGTTTCCAACTGCTGCGATCTTCATTCATTCGACAGTAACCGTCGGATCAACAGAAAGCCCCAGTGGTAACGGCTGTTTAGGGTCCAGACCGCTGTCGATAACAATTTTCACCGGCACGCGCTGAACAATCTTCACATAGTTGCCCGTGGCATTTTCCGCCGGGAAGGCCGAGAAGCGTGAGCCGGTGCCTTGCTGCACGCTGTCGACGTGGCCGTGCAGTTCGATGTTTGGATAAGCATCAATCTTCACCAGGACTTTGTTGCCCGGACGCATACGTTCGAGTTGTGACTCTTTGAAGTTGGCGGCGATCCAGATATGTGGTGAAACGATGGAGAACAGCGAAGAGCCAGCCTGCACCAGCGTACCCAGTTGCACATTACGCATCGTCACGTAGCCATCGTAGGGAGCACGAACATCGGCATAGGAGAGATTCAGTGTGGCGGTTTCCAACTGGGCTTTTGCCTGTTCAACTTGTTGCTGACGTGCTTCGACGTTGGTTTCGGCCTGACGGATTTGTAACCCGACCTGCGCGGCAACCCGCACCTGCGCTTTGGCATTTTCCAGATCGGCTTTAGCCGAACGCAGTTGTGCGCTGGCACTGTCAATGTTCTGTTGTGAGGTCGCACGTGGGTCAACGCCGTGCTGACGACGGAAATCCGCCGTGGCGTTCAGCAAGCTGGCCTCGGCCCTCGCCTGTTGCGCTTGTGCCTGCGCCAGTTGCGCCGGATATTGCACTTTCGACAGGTCATACTGCACCTGCGCCTGATGCAGCTGTGAAACCGCAACGCCCAGTTGGGCCTGCGCCTGGTCACGCTGGGCGGTGGCATCGCGCGGATCAATCTGCACCAGCAGTTGGCCTTGTTTGACCAATTGGTTATCTTTTACCGCCAGATTCGTGACATAACCGGAGATTTTTGGCGCAATGGTGACAGCGTCACCGTCGGTAAAGGCGTCGTCGGTGCTGATCTGATCTTTGGTCATCAGCCACCAGACCAGCGCCACAATGGCCATGATAATCACCACCAGGCCCAGGATAATCAGCGGCTTTTTACCGGGGCCTTTGCGCTTTTCGCCGTCTTCCTGCCCCTCTTTGTTCTCGTCATCCTGCGAGCGCTCCTCTTGCTCTTTTTTAGAGGATCGCGTTGACTTGTCTGCGTCGTTGAACGCCGAAGAACGGTGTCCTTCCCCGGATGTTATCTGGCTGGAATCGAGTTCGGTTAGTGTGTCGTTTGACGATGCTTCGTCGTGGTGGGTGGCGTCATTTTTATTAGTGGTCATAATACTCATCTGGTTATCGGCATGATGCCTGAACGAGAAATCTCATTATTCTCGTTTTACCCTAGATCGTATTGATGTAAAAGCAAGTAAATAAGCGTCAAGTTAGCGCAGCGTGAGCACGAAGATCCACACTATAGGTATGTTCTGAAAAACTGAAATACCGATATAATCTCGCCGCCGATTTTGGCCAATAGCTTGTTATTTTCAATCAAGCCAAATTTTGTATCAGGAACCCCGCGTGAAAAATTCTCAAACTGATGTTATTTCGTGGACTGCCCCATGAGCCGCACTATTCCGTATAAAGGGCTGACGCGTGTTGCCTCGCTGATTTCGGTGTGCGTGGCGCTGGTGCTGGTGTTCATTAAGGTCTGGGCCTGGGGGGCCACCGGATCGATCGCCATGCTGACCTCAGCGGCTGACGGTTTGGTCGATGTGCTGGCTTCGATGGTGACGCTGATTGGTGTGCGTTATGCCGGCCGCCCGGCCGATAAAGGCCACCGTTACGGGCATGGGAAAGCCGAAGCCGTGGCCGCCTTTGTGCAGGCGCTGTTACTGGGTGCTGCCGGTCTGGTGCTGGGCGGGGAATCTATCAGCCGCATTATCAATCCACAGCCGCTGGCACAGCTCGGCCTGGGTATTTGGGTGATCATCGGCAGTTGCTGTGCGGCGGTCTGTCTGGTGCTGATGCAAACCTATGTGGTGAAACGTACCGGGTCAACGGCCATTGCCGCTGACCGCGCGCATTACATTACTGATGTCGCGGTTAACATCGCGGTGCTGGTGGCGTTGATACTGGAACGTCATCTTGGCTGGACGCGTTCTGACTCCATCGGCGCACTGCTGATTTCCTTCTATATGATTTGGAACGCACGCGGCATGGCGGGTGATGCGCTTAAGCAACTGCTGGACCGCGAACTGGACATTGATGATCGCAAACGTATTAAAGCCGCCGTGCTCGGCGTGCCCGGGGTCAGCGGTGTGCATGATATCCGCACCCGTAACGGCGGCGACCGCGTATTCGTGGAGTTTCATGTGGAAGTTGACGGGCATCTGTCGGTGGATATCGGGCATGATATCGGCGATGCCGCTGAAGTGGCGGTCAGCCTGCTGTTCAGTGCCGCCGACGTCACCGCGCATCTTGAGCCGGCGGGCATCGACGACGATCGCTTAGATGATTTGCTTAATAATATTGTGAAGTAAAATCGCCCTTTCTTTTGACTTACAAAGCCAGTAAACCGCATTCAAAAATGGCTCGCACCCGCAGCGAAGGCACCGCCTAAGCGGCGACATTTTGCGGTGATCTCTGCTGCATCTGAAACAGGTCCATTCCAATTCGCGCACCAACGGAGTGAATAAAACGCGGGATGGGTAAGGGGATTGGTTTCAATCCCCTTACCCCGGTGTGGGCCAGCGCCCACGACCTTAAGCCACCCTAATGACTCCTCATGCCCGCCGCCGTCATTAACAACCTGAACACCGACGCCACCACGAACAGCGCCAGTACGCTGCCGCCCCAGATGATGGCCAGCCAGCCTACGCGTTTCCACCATGGCTGGGGGATCACGGTCTGAACATCCATCTCTTTGATGAGTTTTTTCATTACTACCTCCTCAATGATAGCCCTGATCATGGGTCACTTTTCCACGGAACACGTAGTAGCTCCAGAAGGTGTAGACCAGAATGATTGGGATGATGATGACTGCACCAACCAGCATAAAGCTCAGGCTTTGTGGCGGTGCGGCGGCTTCCCACAGCGTCACGGATGGCGGAATAATATTCGGCCAGATGCTGATCCCAAGCCCGCTATAGCCGAGGAAAATGAGGGCCAGCGTCAACAGAAACGGTGCGTGGTGCGACTTTTTATTCACCGTTCGCAGCATCCACAGCGACACCAGAAACACCAGGACGGGCACCGGCAGGAACCACAGAATATTCGGCATAGTAAACCAGCGATCGGCAATCTCAGGGTGTGTCATTGGCGTCCACAGGCTGATGGCCGCTATGACGGCGATGAAGGCCAGCAGCAGCGGTTTCACCCGGCCCTGCATATTTTCCTGTAACGGCCCTTCGGTTTTCATGATGAGCCAGGTACAACCGAGCAGGGCATACGCCACCACCAGCCCGACGCCACAGAACAACGTGAACGGCGACAGCCAGTCCAGCGCACCGCCCGCATAGGCACGGTCAACCACCGGAATACCGTTAATCAGCGCCCCGAGCACGACCCCCTGACTGAAGGTGGCAAACAATGACCCCCAGATAAAGGCTTTGTCCCAGACGTGACGCTTTTCGGCGCTGGCTTTGAAGCGGAATTCAAAGGCCACGCCGCGAAAAATCAGCCCAAACAGCATCAGCGTCAACGGGATCGCCAGCGCATCAAGGATCACGGCATAGGCCAGCGGGAAAGCACCGAACAGCGCCGCGCCCCCCAGCACCAGCCAGGTTTCGTTGCCGTCCCATACCGGCGCTACGGTGTTCATCATCACGTCGCGCTCATGCTCGGCTTTGACCAGCGGAAACAGAATGCCGATGCCTAAGTCGAAGCCGTCCATCACCACGTACATCATCACGCCAAAGACGATGATTAAAAACCAGATCAGCGGAAGATCAACGTTCATTGTCAGCCCCTTTATCAGCATCATTCAGCGATTCCTGCGCCGCAGAAAGCGGACGTGCCGGTGTGCGATGTTGCCCCGGTCCGCCGTGATTGGTTTCAAGCCCTTCATGTGCCACCGGCCCTTTACGAATCAGACGCATCATGTACAGATAGCCGACGCCAAACACCGAGCAGTAAATCAGAATAAACAGCAGCAGGCTGATGCTCATCTGCATCTCACCGTGCCCGGACACCGCGTCTTTGGTGCGCAGCAGGCCATACACCACCCAGGGTTGCCGGCCAATTTCCGTGGTGAACCAGCCTGCCAGCAGCGCCAGTAAACCTGATGGCCCCATCCAGAAGATAAAATGCAGGAAGGCGCGCGAACGGTACAAGGTGCCGCGATAGCGCAGCCACAGGCTCCAGACACCCGCCAGGATCATCAGCAGACCCAGCCCGACCATGATGCGGAAGGTGAAGAAAATGATGGTGGAGTTCGGCCGGTCCTCTTTAGCAAAAGACTTCAGCGCAGGAATTTGCTGGTCCAGACTGTGGGTCAGGATCAGGCTGCCGAGCCACGGAATTTCCAGCGCGTAGCGCGTCTGTTCGCGGTTCATGTCCGGGTAGCCAATCAGCACCAGCGGTGACGGCTCACTGTTTTTGTTCTCCCAGTGACCTTCGATAGCGGCAATTTTTGCGGGTTGATACTTCAGGGTATTCAGACCGTGTGCATCACCGATACCTGCCTGAATCGGTGCGACGATCAGCGCCATCCACATCGCCATCGATAACATGGTGCGCATGGCTGGAGTATCGCGGCCCTTCAGCAGATGCCACGCAGCGGATGCGCCGACAAAGAAAGCCGAAGAGAGGAACGCCGCCGTGGTCATGTGCAGCAAACGGTAGGGGAAGGAGGGATTGAAAATGACTTTCAGCCAGTCCACCGGCACCACTTGGTTATTGACGATTTCAAAACCTTGCGGTGTTTGCATCCAACTGTTGGAGGCTAAGATCCAGAAGGTGGACATCAGCGTGCCGAGGGCCACCATGCAGGTGGCGAAGAAGTGCAGGCCGGGGCCGACGCGGTTCCAGCCAAACAGCATGACCCCCAGAAAACCGGCTTCGAGGAAGAAGGCGGTTAAGACTTCATACGTGAGTAACGGACCTGTGATGCTGCCCGCAAACGAGGAGAAGAAACTCCAGTTGGTGCCGAACTGGTAGGCCATGACCAGCCCTGACACCACGCCCATCCCAAAGTTGACGGCAAAGATTTTCGACCAAAAATGGTACAGGTCGCGGTATTCCTCTTTTTTGGTTTTTAGCCACATGCCTTCCAGCACCGCCAGAAAACTGGCCAGTCCGATAGTGATGGCGGGAAAAATGATGTGAAACGAGACGGTGAAAGCAAACTGGATCCGGGCCAGTTCGAGTGCATCCAGACCAAACATAATAACCTCTGTTTTTGTGGAATGGCTCTTTCAGCATAGGCGCAGGCAGCAGAAGGTGCGCGATGAGATTTGCAGGTGAATTCTCGAAGAAAGGTCATGCCACGTTGGGTTTTTGCGAGGCGTGAATTTAAGCACAGCGAAGGGCGTGTATAACAGTAACAATAAGATGAATAAAAGCTATAACAGAAGGTGAAGAGTCATCCGTTATGGTGCGCTTTCCGGGTCATGCGATGCGTCCCGCTCCTCGAAATTACGCCGATACTGCGTCGGGCTGACGGACAGGTGCTTACGGAAAATACGTGAGAAATAGAGCTGATCTTCATAGCCGACGGTTTGAGCGATTTTGGCGATGGGCTGCTGGCTGACCTGCAACAACGTTTTTGCCCGGTTGATACGTTGCTCTTCGCGCCAGCACAGGATGGTGGTATTCAGCTCCTGCTTAAACAGATGTGCCAGACGCGACGGGGAGAGAAATACCCGCTGTGCCAGCTCATCAATTTTAATGTCGCGGTCCAGATGTTCATTGAGGTACAGGCACACCTGGCTGATGCGTCGATCGCGCTTTGGGTTGTTGTGGAGAGGCAAAAGTTGCTGGCAGTGCAGGATCAGCTTTTCCAGCGCATTCATCGCCAGTGCTTCTGATAGCTGGCCGCCGCTGTCACTGTGGGTCAGGATGTCCTTGAACAGCGTCATCACTTCCTCCATTTTTCCCTGTGACGGTAGCGATAACTGACCGATGGCGCACCCGCTGGTTTGCCAGTTCAGCCAGTTTATCCAGTAAGAGCGCGGGCGAAAATAGACCCACAGATGATCCCAGCTGTCGCTGTGCGCTGCCCGGCCATAATAGTGAGGGATGCCCGGCGGAAACAGCAGCAGGTCGCCAGGATGACAAGCCCGGTGGTCATTGCCTGAGGTGATGTCCCCCTGACCGGATAAGGTCAGATTGAGGATATAACCCTTCATACCGTTGGGCCGGTTAATGAAGTAATCCAGCGGGCTGTCGGTGGTGATCGGGGTAAAGCCTGCCACCAGATAGGCCTGAAAACTGAATTTTTTCATCAGCGGTGAATGGTGGAGAAAATCAAAACTGTCCGCCAGCTGGCTCATGTCACGGTCCTGTCTCTGCTGATAAACCCGTAGTACCTGCCGGGTGTGTGTCACACCTGCGGCAGATGATTGATGTTATCAGCTTGTGACGATTGCTACACCCCAGGGGGCCAGTGTCATTGACGGTTTGGCTTCAAGTGACTCACCGCTGAGTAATTCACGCCGGGCATTCCCGCTCAATACCACCTGTTGCGGGCTGGCCGAGTAATTCAGATAATAACGAATCTGTTTGCCGTCAGCCCCCAGGCCGCCGCGCACGATCAGCGGATAGGTGCGATCACTCATTCTTGAGCCAAGGGAAATGTCCCGCGTGAAATGGCGCACCAGTTGTTTTATCAGCGCCCCGTCGGGCAGGAATCCGATATACATCGCTTTCCCCCGGCCAAATGGGTTCTCCGTAATGGCCGCATACTCTCCCCACACCGGGTGTTCATAACGAGCCAGCACCTGTGCGCAGGTTGGGGTCAGTAATTCCATCCACATCGATACCGCTGATTGCTGCTCATCCAGAGACAATACGTCAGACGTAATGTGGCTGTTATCGGGCAAAATGAACTGGTTATAGGTGACACCACAACTCTCATGCAAAATGCCGGGCTGCGCGCTCTGGCGCACCTTCACGTGCTGATCGCTAAAGCCGGATTTAAAACTGATGATGGCGCGCCCACCGGCTTCAATGTAGGCATTTATGCTGTGCAGTGTGGCGTCATCGGCGGCGTACAGTGCGGGGACGATCAGCAATTTATACTGGCGGGTGTTTACCCCGACCTGATTTATCACGTCAACGGACAGGTTATCTTCATACAGCGCGTCGTAAAAACGCCGGAAGATGTCGTTGTACTGATTACTGTCGCCGGGTTGTGGTTTAAAGGCATTGAAGGCGTCCATCGCTTCATTGCTGACCAGAATCGCGACATCATTGGTGATCTTCATGCCGGCCAGCTGAGGTGCGAGGCGGGCGAAATCTGCGCCAATAGTTTTGGCCTCCAGATAGGTAGGGTTTGCTGCGAAGTCATGGCTCAGCAGCCCCTTCCAGTAGGTTTCAAACGCGTTATGGATGGAGTGCCAGTGCCAGTATGAAAGAAGCGTAGCCCCCGATGCCAGATGGCTGAAAGCCTGTAACCGCAGCTGGCCGGGGTAAGGCACCCATTGGGCGAAACCTTGCGCTTCGGTCTCCATCACAAAATAGTTTTGCCCCGGTTTCATGCCACGGGCAATATCCCCGCCAAAGGCGATCTCTTTGCCGGTCAGATGGTCCTGCGATGGGTGATAAATATCCACGCTGGCCACGGTCATGGCTTTTGCTGCAGCAAAGTGATCCACCCTGGGTTGTACGCCAAAGGAGTAACCCCGCCATTCGAAATCAAAATTTTGTGTCACAAACTGAGACGGCTGACGGTATTCATTCACTATTTTCGCCTGCCACGCCAGATAATCTGTCACACACTGGCGCTGAAAGCGGGAAAACGCACAGGTCAGGCTGGCATTGATAGAGGTCTCCGGTGGCGGAAAATCACTCCAGTCGTCAATGCGGTTACTCCAGTAATTTAGCCCAAAGGCCTCATTCATCTGGCTGATATCGGGGAACTGTTGTTGTAGCGAAGCGATGAACTTATCGCGTATCAGCGGGCCGCAGTTATCATAATGTTTGGTTTCGTTATCCACCTGATAACCGATAACCGCCGGGTGATCCTGAACGTGGTCCAGGAGTACCCGAATGATCGTTTCCGCATGGCGCAAAAAGTCAGGGTTAACGATATCCATGATTTGCCGCCGGCCATATTTTTGCTGCCCCTGTGGCGTCGTCACCATGATGGCGGGATATTTCCGCGCCAGCCAGGCCGGGATCGCGTAGGTCGATGTGCCGATAATCACGGCAATTCCCGCATTATGCATGGCGTCCAGTACGCGATCGATATGGCGGAAGTGGTATTCCCCTTCACGCGGCTCCAGCGTACTCCAGGTGGATTCCGCGATGCGCACCACATTGATGCCTGCGTCCAGCATCATCTCAATGTCTTTTTCCAGCCGCTCGTGCGGCATATATTCATCATAATAAGCGACGCCATAATATAATTGGCTCATAACAGCTCTCCATTAATCAGCCTGAAACGGCTTCCTGAGATAAACGCTGACGCGTGGGTGACAGCGTGAAGATCGAAATAAAGGTGAAGCTCAGCGCAATCAGTCCGAGAATAATGTAGGTGTCGCGGAAATCCAGCGTGTTATACATTTTGCCAACGGCACCGGAGAGAAATATCTCGCTGAAGCGTTTGGAAAATTGGAAACCGATCAAATACACCGTAGCGGAAATATAGGCAGGGAAGTTGGCTGAAATATATTTCAGCCCTGCGACTAAAAATACCGAACTTTCGAAGCCGTGCAGCATTTTAATTGCACTGATACTCAGCGGGCCGACTGCGTAGGCGGAACCAATAATGCGGATACTCATGATAATTCCGCAGTATAACAGGGCATTTTTTGGGCCAATTTTGTTCACAAACCAGGGCGCGAAAAACATCACAACGGCATCGAGGAAGATTTGGCCGGTATAGAGATAGCCATACACGGCGGCGCCTTCGGCTTTGGTCGTAAAGAAGCGGCTGTAATAAATGGCAAACTGCTGGTCGTACGTTTCATACACTGCACCGACGCCGACCATATACAGTGCGAAGAACCAGAAACCCCGTGTTTTGAGCAGGGTGATGACATCCTCGCGGGAAATGGTCTTTTTACTGTCGACTTGTACCGGGCATGAACTGTCATGTTTCGGGTCGGTCATGTACACCACAAACAGCAGGAAGACCCCGGCCAGACTGGCCATCCAGAAAATATAATCCTGATTAATGCCATATAACTCACCGGCCATGAACGTCCCGACGGCGGCACCTAAACCACCAAACATGCGCGCCCGGCCAAATTCAAAACCGGTCATCCGGCTGACTTTATCAATATAAGCCTCGCACACGCCGCAGCCTGCACCAAAGGCAAAACCGATATAAACACCACCGGCCAGCGCACCGGCAATAACGTGATATTTCATCAGGGGAGCGAAGACATAAATCCAGTAGGGCGCGAACAGCACCATAATAATGGCCAGCATCCACATCAGGTGTTTGCGAAATTTAAGTTTATCGGAAATAAAACCAAATATTGGTTGAATACAAACCGAGACAATCGCTGTAAAGGAATAAACCAATCCGACATCACTATAGCTAACGCCAATCGTGTCGGTCAGCCACAGGGATAAATAGGGATAACAGGCACCCCAGCAGATAAAAAAGAAAAAGAAGAACAAACAACACATCAGGTAATTTCGATTTACTCTTCCCATCATACTCTCCGTTATTCTGGTTATTGGCTGTTTCAGCGTTGTAGGGTGCAAACAACCTGAACACTAAAATACGCAGAGCGGAAAGCGGGCATCAGGGGGAAAGTCGCTGCCGGTATGAAAAAATCTGCTGCGGCAATAGAATTTGTGACAGAACTCTCTCAGGCAACGGCAGGGAGAGGACGTGATGTTCATCAACAGCCGCGTATTAAGGCGGTGACAACAAGCGGGCATGAAACGTTCAGGCTCACTTCACCGCCAGATAGCAGACTCAGTCTTTCTTTTTATTCCTCATGATTTTGACGATGGGCTGTCCATTTTCAGTGAAATAACGCTGCGGCCAGATCTCAGCAGGCCTGACACCAATCGCATTGGCTATCAACAGTTCTCCTTTCGGCCAGGGCCGGGAAAGTGCATTGGACAAGGTTGATGAGCTAAGGCCTGACTGGCGGGACAAGGCTGCCAGCGTGGTGCCTTTTTTGTGCAAGGCAGCGATGATATCCGCCGGATGCCAGTTCTGACGTGGGTGAGGGCGCAGAGAGGAGAGTGAGGACTTCTCGTAACGGGTACTTCTTACAGTTTGATGGGAGATAGACATTCGCATTTTCCGTTGCATAACGAATTTCGCTACCAACCTGAGGTGCAAATCTCTTGGGTGGTAGCCCAGGCGGAGTTTGCACTACCGGCCACAACGGATCACCGGCCAGCCCGAAGGCTGCCCCGCCTGAGCCACCATAGAGCAATTGCTTATTACGTGAACGAGTAACAAACAAAAGGTGTGCCAAGGCTTCAATATATAAAGGTAATCTATATATCGACGTTGTGTTATGCAGGGTGCAAATCCCGGCTGCGGATTTTGCCGCAGCGAGCGAAACTATACCGTAATCGCTTAGCGGAAACCAATCACCTGATGAGGCTTTATATAAGTCACTGGCGTTAACCCAATAAATAATCCGGCCTGAAAGCCGGGTTATTTACCCAAGGTAAGAATGGACTCTGTTATTTAATCGCCATCGCATTTTTGATGGTAAAGAACAGATCGGTCTGGTCAGTCAGTCCCACCACGTTCGCCGCATGCGGACCATAGGCCGCAATGCGCAACTGTGCCCCGGTGTGGCCCTGAGAATCATCTTCGGAGTTACCGTAACTGATGGTCATTGGTGCGCCGTCTTTCGTCGTCAGCGTCTGCGTCAGGCCTGGCGCTTTGGCGTCGGTTTCAATGATCTGGCTGGAGTGTGCGTGGTCAGCCGTCACAATCACCAGCGTATTGCCCTCTTTGCGGGCAAATTCGAGGGCTTTTTGTACGGCTTCGTCGAGATCGACCGTTTCGCCGAACTGCCCGCACGGGTTGGCGGCGTGATCCTGTTTATCAATCGACGCGCCTTCCACTTGCAGGAAGAAGCCCTTTGGCTGCGTTTTTAGCAAGTCGATGGCTTTTTCGGTCATCACGGCCAGCGTCGGAATGTCTTTGGTACGCTGAGGATTGGCTTCGCAGGTGACGGCCGGTTTATCGATATTGCCATGATAACTGGCTTTCGGACCGCTCCAGCGTACCGGCATGTTGCCTGCTGAGAACAGGCCCAGCAGCGGTTTTTTCTGATCGGCCAGCGTCACGGCATTCAGCTCATCGGCATTTTCCACCCATTGATAACCCTGCGCAGTGGCCTGATCTTTGAGTGATTTTCCCTGAAACTCGCCACTTTTGGCCAGCTGGCTGAAGGATTTGGCGCCGCCGCCCAACGTGACGTCCGCACGGGCTTTCAGCAGTTGTTCGGTGATCGAGCCGCGGCCACCATTTTCCAGGGCGTTGGTCGGGCATTTTTCACTGGTCTCTTCGGGACCGTAGCATTTGCGCGATGTAACGTGGGATATCTGCGCCGCCGGGGTGGCATCCTGCAACTCGGCGGTAGAGACGTTACCGGTCGCAAAACCGGCCGCTTTGGCCATTTCCAGCAGTGTGGCGTGGTCCTTACTATTAACGTCTACGCCCAGCGCGCCGTTGTAGCTTTTCACGCCGGTTGACCAGGCCGTTGCAGAGGCGGCGGAGTCAGTGACGTAGTTTGGCTTATGGGTCTTTTTATCCAACGAATAGTGGGTGTACTGACCGGTCAGCGGTAGCGCATCAATCCCTTTGAAATAACCACCCGCACCCAGCGCGTAATTACGCGCAGAGGTGATTTCAGAATCTCCCATGCCGTCGCCGATCAGTAGGATCACATTTTTCACCGTCTTGTTGGACAGTGACGCTTTCAGCGCTTCGGTTTGATCGCCATTCAGACGGCGCGCGCCGCCCTGTTCGGTGATATCACCCCTGGCGGCACGGGACGTCAGGGACTCGTCGGCTAATGCAGTCTGAGCAGAAGAGAGGATCAGAGCGGCGAGAACCGCACGGGCGATCAGAGATACAGGCTGGTGCATAGCGAAAACTCCTTGTAGTGAATCGTCAGAAAAGAAGAGATACAACTTGTCTTACTTTGTTACACGGGAGCTTAAGTCAGTGGCGTGACGCTTTTATGACATCGTCAATCTAAGTTAAAAAAAGTTATTGCAGATACAAAAAAAGCCCCTCATTTGAGGAGCTTTTTGCAGCGACTGAGGTTGAATTAATTCACCTGAGTAGGCATACCTGAACGCAGTTCGAGGGCGCGCTGAACGATGGTTTGGTTAACGCTTGGGTCCATAGCCACGGCACCGACTTTACCGGTCAGGGATACAGGGATGGGTTCCTGCGAGTCAAATTCCTGCTGATTTGCAGACAGCGGGTTATGGATCTCAATGTAACGCTTGCCATTTGGCTCAACGGTGGCCTTGACCGGCTCATTGATGAACTGTACGCGGGTGCCCTGCGGCACGTTATCGTATAGCCATTTGATGTCAGCATCACGCAGACGCACACAGCCATGGCTCACACGCAGTCCAATACCGAAGTTAGCATTGGTACCGTGAACGGCATAAAGACGACCTACATAGAGCGCATACAGACCCATCGGGTTGTCCGGGCCAGCGGGGAAGACAGCGGGCAGGAATTCACCGCGCGCGGCATATTCTTCATGCATTTTAGCCGTTGGCGTCCAGGTTGGACCGGCTTTTTTACGCTGGATAGTTGTCACCCAGTTCAATGGGGTGTCTTTACCCAGTTCGCCGATGCCGATTGGCAGAACGACCACCGTATTGCTGCCTTTCGGGTAGTAGTAAAGACGCATTTCAGCGCTGTTGATGACGATACCTTCATGCGGCGTATCTGGCAGGATCAACTGGTGTGGAATGGTCAGTACAGTGCCCGGTACAGGCAGGAAAGGATCCACGCCAGGGTTGGCTTCAAGCATATTGCTCAGGCCCATCTGGAACTGTGCTGCATAGCTTTCCAGCGGTAATTTGCTGTTTTCTGGAACGGTGACGGTGATGTTTTCCCCAATCAGCCGGCCGTTATTGGTCGGGAGAGGATAGACCACGGCAGAGGCTGCCTGGCTGTACGCAGCAACTGCCAAAACCATAGTAAGGATCGCGCGAATGCTCATTTTCATATTTTCGTTGGTTATTGTTATTGCCACACAGGCAGTTGTTGTCAGATTGTTCCCCCGGCGTTAATCAGCCGGATGACTATTGTAGGTACACATGGGCCTGAGAGGGAATCAAGATGTGTAACCAATCACATTTCTGGGCCGCCAATTATAAGGATTTATTTCAAACAGGCCAAAGCTTTCTCAGCAAGTGTGAAAAGTTCCCTAAAGAGACTGCATTTTTTACCAGATTGATCACAGACCTTTTACATTTCATGACATTCCATGGCCTATTTCCGACAAAATGGCACCATCAGCAAAGCCGCGAGAAACATCCATGACATCAGCATAAACACGTCATTGAAGGCCAGCGTAAAGGCATCGGCTGCCACTTTTGCCCCGAATATCCCTTTGGCCATCAGCAGCGCATGTTGGGCGTCCGGCGTCACCTGAGCGAAACGTGCGGCCATGGCTGACATCACCTCCCCGGCCTCACGGCCATAATGCCCCAGGGATTCGCCGAAATGGGTGGTGTGAACCCGCGTCCAGTCCTGCAGCCAGGTGTTCACCGTGGCGATGCCAATTGCGCCGCCGAGATTACGCATCAGATTAAACAGCCCGGATGCGTAACGCAGTTCCGGCCCCTGAAACGCCGTCAGCGCCATGTTTACGCTGGGCACGATGCACAACATGATGAACAGCCCACGGATGATCTGCGGCCACAAAAACTGCTCCTCGCCCCATTGTATGGTCACTGCACTGGTCAGCCACATGCTGAGGGAGAAGCCAAGCAGGCCAACGGAGACCAGGATCCGCCGGTCAACCACACCGATTAATTTCGCCGCTAAAATCGTACTGAAAAATTGTCCGATACCGACCACAAAGACGGTAGTACCGATCTGCAAACTGTCGAAATCACGGATGCGACCGAGAAAAACCGGCGTGAGGTAGGTGGAGGCATAAAGCCCGAAGCCAATCACCAGATTAAACACGCAGGCAAACGTGAAGGTCGGGTCACGAAAGGGCGTCAGACGTACAATCGGGTTTTTTGAATAAAATGAGCGCTCCAGAAACAGTATAAAAGCCACCAGCGAAAACCACGCTGAGATCTGGATTTGTGGATCGCTGAACCAGTTTTTGCGCGGTCCCTCCTCCAGTACGTACTCCAGGCATCCCAGTGCAACCGCCATTGAGAGTAAATGCACCCAGTCGATACGTTTAAGCATCGAAAAATCGGCCTTATCAACATGGATAAATAGCACTGCACCCGTCGCGACTAAAATGCCGGGCACGATATTAATAAAAAATATCCAGCGCCAGTCGAGCCACTGCGTCACTACGCCGCCGACCGTCGGGCCAAGGGTAGGTGCCAGTACGCTGACCATGCCGAGGATCGCCGGGATCAGCGCCTGCTGCTTGCCTTTAAATAGCGTAAAGCCGGTGGAAAAAACGGTCGGCACCATGGCTCCGCCGGTAAACCCCTGCAGGGCGCGGAAAAAAATCATCGACTCAATATTCCACGCCAGCCCGCAACCGATGCTGCTCAGCGTGAACAGCGCCGCTGAGGCACTGAACAGCCAGCGGGTCGACAGCGCCTGCGTCAGAAATGCGGAGAACGGGATCATCACCAGTTCCGCAATCAGATAGGAGGTTTGTACCCAGCTGATCTCATCCGGCCCGGCGGATAATCCGGCCTGCACATCGTTGAGGGAGGCGGCCACAATCTGGATATCAATCAGCGCCAGAAACATGCCGAACGCCATCACGCTAAAGATCAGAAATTTGCGCGCCGTCGGCAGATCGGCAGGCGAGAGGGGCGGTTGAACGGAAGCGGGAACAGTGGCTGCGCACATGATCAAAAACCTTTTGCACTTGTTTATATGATGATCATCATATTAATATGATATCCATCATGCAATGAGTGAGATGAAAAATGAGTGAAGCAGCGGTAACAGCCACAGAGAATGCGCCGGGCACAGAGACGGCGAAATCAGGATCACGTCGCTCGCCACGGATCTGGATAGTCAGCGGTATCGCGCTGATGGCGGCTTTGGGTGGCGCTGTCTGGCTGCTTGCTGCACCTGTCAGTGAATCCACTGATGATGCGTATGTCAGCGTGGATGCCACCACCGTGGCGCCGAAGGTGAAGGGTTTTGTCTCGGCCGTGTTGGTGAAGCACAACCAGTGGGTAAAGACCGGACAGCCGCTGGTGGTGATCGACAGCGAAGAGTTTGATGCCCGCGTGGCCGCCGCAGAAAGTGATGTCGCCGACGCAATGGCCCAGGTGGCGGCCCAACAGGCGGCGTTAATCAGCCAGCAGGCCCAGGAGCAGCTAGCGCAGGCACAGATTCAAGCGGCGCGCACCGCCATCCGCTCCTCATTGGCTGAGCAGCAGCACGCGCAGGATGAGCAGCGTCGTTATCAGTCGCTGGCGTCGAGCGGTGCCACATCGCGAAATGATGCCGACCGCTATAAAACTGTGGCCATTACCGCCGAACAGGAAGCCGCCCATGCCCGCGCGATGCTGGATGTGGCGCAAAATCAGGCTGACGTCACTCACGCAAAGCGGGCAGAAATTCAGGCCTCGCTGGCGCTGGCCCGCGCCACGGTACAAAAAGCGCAGGCGGCGCTGGATCTGGCGCAGCAGGACCAAAAACACACCACTATTTATGCCGCCGTAGACGGCGTGGTGGGTAATCGTCAGGTACAAATTGGAGACTATGTTACCCCCGGCCAGCGCCTGATGACGCTGGTGCCGCAGCGCGATCTCTACGTCATTGCCAACTTTAAAGAGACGCAGACCGAACGTATTCAGCCCGGGCAGAAAGCCAGCGTCAGCGTGGACGCGCTGCCGGGGGTTAAATTTAGCGGAGTGGTGGACAGTCTGGCACCGGGTTCCGGCTCTACTTTCGCACTGCTGCCATTTGAGCCGGGCACCGGTAATTTCACTAAAATCGTGCAGCGTGTTCCGGTGCGTATACGTCTGAACGACGGGCAGCCGGCGCTGGCGTCGCTGCGGCCCGGATTGTCCGTCGATGCGCGAATCGACCTGCGGGATTGATTGTCATGGCGCAGTGCGCCAGACTATGGCCGCAGCAGGAACCGCCGTTTATCAGGGAGTAAACCATGCGTTATGAGAGTGAACATAAACCGAAAATCCGCGAGCGCATCGTCAGGGAGGCGGCGAAAGCGATTCGCGCCAAAGGCCCGCAGCAGGTGAGCGTGGCGGGCGTGATGAGCAAAGCCGGGCTGACCCACGGCGGTTTTTATGCGCACTTTGCCTCGAAAGAGGCCCTGATTGAGTCCGCCATCGGCCAGATGTTCAGCCAGGTGATGGCGCGCTGGGAGAAAGAGAATAAAGGCTTGACGCCGCCCGAACAGCTGGCCGGATACATCGATTTTTACCTGTCGCCCTGGCACCGCGATAACCGCGCGCAGGGCTGCCCGATATCTGCGCTGGCATCAGAAACGCCGCGAATGACAGCACCTTGTCAGGCAGCTTTCGCTGAAGGTATTAGCAAAGTTCGCGGCATGATTATCTCTCAACTACGGGAGATGCAGATCCCTGAACCTGAGAGCGCAGCGGTATCGCTCACTGCTGAACTGATGGGCGTTTTGTCGCTGGCCCGTTGTGAACCGGACCGCACAACGTCGGATGCGCTGCTGGAAAGCGCCAGAATAAGAATAAAAGCGCGGCTCGGACTGGCACAGAAAAAGCCCTGATTGCTCAGGGCTTAACAGGGCATATCTTTGAGGGAAGAACAGTGTGAAGGTTTCCCCGTTTCAGTCAGTGATCAGAAATCATAGCCAACGGTCGCCACTACGGTACGTTCCTGACCCCAGTAGCAATAGCTGGTGCCATAACAGGCCGCAACATATTTCTTGTCGAACAAGTTATTGGCATTGAGCTGTACGTAAGCGCCTTTCAGCTGTGGATTAAACTGCACCAGATTCATACGTAATGAAGCATCAACCAGCGTGGCTGACGGCATACTCAGCGTATTTTCGTTATCTGCCCACTGTGTACCGATGTAGCGCACGCCTGCACCCACATCCACGCCGACCGGCGTATTGTACTGAGCCCAGATTGAAGCCATCTGCTTTGGCGTCACATACGGCGTATTACCGTCATTGCTGGTGGAGTCATCAAAGCGCACTTTGTTATAGGTATAACCGGCCATGACGTTGAAGCGTTCGGTGATCTGTTTCTTCGCTTCCAGCTCAAGCCCTTGTGAACGCACTTTCCCTGCTGGCTCATAGTAGCTGCCCACCACCACACGGTTACCAACGTCATCCTGCGTCAGGTCAAACAGCGCGGCGGTATACAGGTCGGATGTTCCCACCGGTTGGTATTTGATACCCGCTTCATACTGCTCACTCTGCATAGGTTTAAGCAGGGTGCCATCCTGGCCCGGCAGGGCAGACGGGGTCATCGCCTGGCTATAGCTGACGTATGGCGAGATACCGTTTTCAAACGCATACAGCAAAGACGCACGGCTGTTGAAATGACGGTCAGTACGTTCGCTGCTGGTGTCAGTGACAGCAATACTGTCATAGGCGGTGTTTTTGGTCTTCAGCGTGTCGTAGCGACCGGACAGCGTCAGGTGCCAGCGGTTCCATGTCATGTCGTCCTGCAGATAGGTGCCCATCTGCTCATAACGATCTTTGCCGGTTTTGCTGCTGTAGTAAGCCAGATTCGGGCCACCCGTATAGCCAGTGTAAGGGTTCAACGGGCTGGCCGTGGCACCCAGTGATTTCAAATCATTCATAAAGTAGGAGTAATCGAAACCGACCACCACTTTATGCTCCAGCTCGCCGGTCGCGAAATCCGCTTCCAGCTGGTTATCAATAGCAACGCTGTCCAGCGATGACGTCTCACCAGAGTAGTAGCGGTTCATCAGGGTCCGGTCGGCGTTCCAGCCCGCCTGATACACCTGATCCAGCTCGGTATTGGAGTGGGTGTAGTTGGCATTCTGGCGGAATGACCAGACGTCGTTGAAGGCGTGACGGAATTCGTAGCTGTAGATCTGCTCCCAGCGTTTGAACTGGTTAAGCGAAGATTCGCCGTCGAAGAATCCGCGGCTCAGTTTGTCCCCGTACAGGCTGCCGTCAGCAGGCACAGCGGCGTGATAACCACCGGACGGATCTTTTTGCAAATAGGCGCGCAGTAACAGCGAGGTATTTTCATCCGGCTGCCACATTAGCTGTGGGGAAATTGCGTAACGCTCTTCACGCTGATGGTCGTACTGCGTATCGCTGCTGCGGGTCATGCCGGTCAGACGAAACGCCCACTGGTCGTTGATGGCATTCGTGTAATCGAACGCACCGCCTTTGGTGTCCTGCGTGCCGCCGGAGAGGCGGAAATGTCCCTCTTCAGCAAACTGCGGACGCTTGGTGCTTTCCATCACCAGACCGCCCGGAATGCTCTGACCATACAGGGCAGAAGAGGGGCCTTTGATCACATCGATACGTTCCAGGAACCACGGATCCACCTGAATGGAGTTATAGCTGGCGCCATCGCTGAGAATACGCAGTCCATCGAGGAAGGTGTTGTTAACATCACCGCCGTGGAAGCCGCGCAGGGAGATGGTGTCATAGCGCGTTGCGCCACCGGCAAAGTTGGTGAATACGCCCGGCGTGTAGTTCAGCGCAGCGTTAACCGTGGTGGCGTTCTGGTCGTCCATCTGCTGACGCGTTACAACGGATACAGCCTGGCCGGTGGTAATGATCGGCTGGTCGGTTTTAGTCGCCGTTCTGCTGGTTTTTGCATTGTAACCCTGTGTTGGCGTATCCGCAGTCTGTTCAGGTGCCGCGGTAACCACCACAGTATCTTCCGCGAAAGAGGCTGCAGGAAGTGTGAGTGCGACGGCGCAAAGCAGCACCGAGCGCTTAAGAGGGAAGGCCAGCATATTCAAGTTCAAAGTCCCTATAAATAACGAAATAAATTATCGAGTGATTAATGATTTGTGTGCGTAATACATTTGAAAACAAACCCCGGAAGCCCACTTTTCCGCGCACTGATCCCCACCGGTCAAAAGAAGGTGTATTCAGAAGGATTTGGCTTGGATGTTAAACTTAATGATAATTGTTATCATTATTATTTTGACTTTTCAAGTGAACTTTTCTAAAAAATGTGAAGTGAGGGGATTTTTATCCGCGTCAAAATCAGGGAATTAGCGCAGGAACGGCGGTTTTTTCGTTGCTTGTTAACGAAATGTTAAGTAAGTTTTAAGGGACTTATTCCTATCAGGAAACACGCAATGAACGAAAAGTGGACGCAGGTAGACAGTTATATTGTCGATAACTTAGTGGAAGCGGACGACGTGCTGGAAAAGGTTCTGCGCAATAATGCCAGAGCGGGGTTACCTGCTCATGACGTGGCTCCGAATCAGGGTAAACTGCTGGCACTGTTTGCCCAAATGATCGGGGCGAAGCGTATTTTGGAAATAGGGACGCTCGGGGCCTACAGCACGATATGGCTGGCGCGCGCCTTACCTGCCGGAGGGAAAGTGGTGACGCTGGAAGCCGATCCGCATCATGCCCGTATCGCCCAAACCAACATTGAGATTGCCGGGCTAAAAGAGGTGATCACGTTACATCAGGGGCCGGCGCTGGACACCTTGCGCACGTTGCCCACCAACCAGCCCTTCGACATGATTTTTATTGATGCAGACAAACCCAGTAATCCTCACTATCTCGAGTGGGCACTCAAGCTGTCTCATCCTGGAACGTTGATCGTCGGGGATAACGTGGTGCGGGACGGTGAAGTGATTAATCCTGACAGCGACGACGACCGGGTACAAGGTGTGCGTCGTTTCTTTGAGATGATCGCCGCGGAGCCCCGACTGACAGCGACGGCGTTGCAAACCGTCGGCAGCAAGGGCTGGGACGGTTTTACTCTGGCTTTGGTAAAAGAGTAAGTCGTGGCCTTACCGCGCCAGACCTGTACCCACCGGATAAAGCGGATTTTCAGTATCATGCGGCAGGTCTGATTTCTGTTTCAGTACTTCTTCCATCGATGAGGGTAGCTCGAAGGGCAGTTTGCCGGTGTAGGCTTCATCGCGGGTCAGGCGGCTAAAAAGTACAGCGTCGCTGACACCGAAATTGCCAATAATCGCTTTGGCTTTGTCCTGCACGTTGGTCAGGATTGCCGGACGATCGAGATAGACGGTCACCACCACCGGCACGTTAGCGCTGGCGGTGACAATGGCCTGGTAATCCGGGTTATCGGCCGTAAAAGCCAGGGAGCCTTCGTGATGACGTTTGCCAAAGAAGTAATTCTTATGCGGTTGCTCAAAGGGGGCGTGGGCGCGGATTAACGCCACGTCGGCTTTTTCCGGGGCATCGACTACCGTGAAACCCGCGGACACGGCGGCCTGCGGTGCAATACCGTAGAGCCACACTTTTTTGCCTTTTTTCAGTGGTAACAGATTATCGCTGTTTTGCAGCAGGACCAGTGAACGGAACTGCGCCGCGTCGGCCTCTTTTTGCCATGCCGGACGTCCCACGATTTGCGCAGCCTGTTGTGGATCAACATAGGGGTTTTCAAACAGACCAATGCGGAATTTCTGTTCCAGAATCCGCGCCACCGACTGATTGATCCGTGCTTTGCTCAGTTGCTTCGCTTCTACCGCTTTGACGATCATATTGGAATCGGTCACGCCGCCGAACTGATCAATCCCCGCCTGTACTGCTTTTACAAAACGCGCCTGCTGGCTGAGGTTTTCCACACCCCA
>Ga0209901_1000102_pt1 | contig 58099 bp, 46 predicted proteins | sample OrgsoiDNA_201058_FD_185806 | JGI IMG/M metagenome (GOLD analysis project Ga0209901, IMG submission 185806) | Permafrost soil microbial communities from the Arctic, to analyse light accelerated degradation of dissolved organic matter (DOM) -... | ecosystem: Environmental > Terrestrial > Soil >...
TCATGAAACGGATCAGCGAAACCTGGCAAAGTGCTGTTGATGCCGGTTATGGCGGGCAGGATCTCAGTGTGGTATACCGCTACTTAGGCAGTAAATAAAAGAACGGTCTCATCTCGCCCCCTGCAAAAGGGGGCTATCATAATACCTCCGCCAGCAGCCCGGAGGTGATTCTGTAAGGGGCGAAGCCCTCTCGCTAAACAGGTATCCCATCCTCCGACCTCAACGGGCCGTATTGCTAAATGTGCCCATTGCGGAAACTGAGTTGAAATAAGTTGATGTACCTGATTTTCGCTGACTTCCATGGGACCATTATCCTAATTATCACGTGCGTCTTATAGATCTCTATTCTACCCGATACGGCTAATCGAAGATCGATTAAGCCCTGATAATGTTATGTCATATTAAAATGACTGCGTTGCTCCTGCCAGTGAGTGACGAGACAGCGTGAAATTCACTCAGGACGATAGAGGGTCTTAGTCATTAATCGCAAAACGTCATCTGCTCATTGAATAAAGCCCGCTTTCGAACACTTTCGTTTTTATAAACACAATTAAAATCATGTTGTTATAATATCGCCCCTCATGGGATTCCTCATGGATCCCTCTATTTAAAATAACGTCATATCTTAGTTCTTTTAAATATTAGAGAGCCGACTTACGCCAGTGTTAGCGTTAATTTATGACTCCATTCTGGAGACGATACATTGCAAATGTATTAGGAATTATTTGGAGAATTTTATGAGCAGCATTCCTTTAATTGATTTCACGCTATTTTCCGAAGAGGGTGAAAGCCGTGAGACGTTCCTGCTGCAACTGCGTACAGCGGCGAGGGATATCGGTTTTTTTTACCTGAAGGGTCACGGCATTGATAAACAACTGCTGAGCGATGTGCAGCAGGCTTCCCGCGCCTTTTTTGCCCTGCCGGAGGAGCAGAAACTGGCGGTGGGCATGATCAACTCCCCACACTTTCGCGGCTATAACCGGGCGGCGTCAGAAATAACCCGCGGTCAGCCGGACTGGCGCGAACAGTTTGATCTGGGCGCTGAGCGCCAGCCTTTACCGCTGGAAGCCAAAACGCCGGGCTGGGCCAGATTGCAGGGGCCGAACCAGTGGCCGGAATCTTTGCCGGAACTGCGCCCGCTGCTGCTGCGCTGGCAGCAGGAGATGACGCAAATGTCGTTGCGCCTGCTGCGTGCCTTTGCGCTGGCATTGGAATTGCCGGAGAAAACCTTCGACCCGCTCTATGGCGATAAACCCAATGAACATATCAAACTGATCCGCTATCCCGGCCAACGCGAAGGTCAGAGCGGGCAGGGTGTCGGCGCACACAAAGACTCCGGTTTCCTGAGCTTCCTGCTACAGGATCATCAGCGCGGTTTGCAGGTGGAAGTTGAAGAGGGCCAATGGGTGGATGCCCTGCCGCTGGAAGATACGCTGGTGGTGAATATCGGCGAACTGCTGGAGCTGGCGACCAACGGCTATCTGAGGGCCACCGTGCACCGCGTGGCGTCACCACCGGCCGGAGAGGAACGCCTGTCGCTAGCCTTTTTCCTTGGCGCACAGCTCGACGCCGTGGTGCCGCTGTTTCCGTTACCGGCAGAACTGGCCCGTGACGCGCGCGGTCCGGCCAGCGATCCGCTCAACCCCTTATTCCGTGATGTGGGCTTTAACTACCTGAAAGGCCGCCTGCGCTCACATCCTGACGTGGCTCAGCGCTACTACGCCGACCTTCTGACCGCCACGGCCTGATGCACTTTTTCGTTACACGCTCGTTCCGTCACACCATAAAACAACAATCCTAAGGGTTCTCTATGCTGAAAAATGTGGTTGCAGGTTGGTCTCTTTCCCCGTCGATTATCGGGCGTTTCTCCGCAGCAGCAGTGTTGGTTGCGTCAGTGTCGGCCTTTGCTGCCGAACCTTTGCGGGTTGCCGCTGACCCGGTGCCGCATGCTGAAATTCTGGCTTACGTGCAGAAAATCGATCCCAGTCTGGATCTGAAAATCATCGAAATCCCTAACGGCGTGAACTCCAACGAACTGCTGGCGCACGGCGACGTGGATGCCAACTACTTCCAACATCTGCCCTATCTGCGTTCACAGGAACAGGCGTTGGGTGTGAAGTTTGCCGTGGCCGCCAATGTGCACATTGAGCCGCTGGGGGTCTATTCGAGCAAATACAAAAGCTACAAAGAGGTGCCGGATAACGGCAAAGTGGCGGTGCCTAATAACGTCACTAACCTGAGCCGCGCGCTCTATCTGCTGCGCGATCAGGGGCTGATCACCCTTAAACCGGGCTTCGATGACCCGGCTAAAGATCAGGCCACGCCAAAAGACATTGCAGACAACCCGAAACACCTGAAGATCATCGAGATTGAGTCACCGCAAATTCCGCGTTCGCTCGATGACGTTGATCTGGCCGTGATCAACGGCAACTACGCGCTGGAAGCCGGGCTGAGTCCGGCCAAAGATGCGCTGGGCCTGGAAAAAGCCAAAGGCAATCCTTACGCCAATATTCTGGTCACCAGCGAAAAACTGGCGTCTGACCCGCGTATTAAGCAACTGGCCAAAGATCTGGAGTCGCCGGAAGTGGCGAAATTCATCACTGACAAATATCAGGGCTCGGTGATCCCGGTCTCCGCGGCAGGCGATAAATCATGATAGTGGCCGAACATCTGACCCGGCAGTACCCAGGACAGGGCGCTCCGGCGTTACAGGATGTCTCTCTGACCATCAACGACGGTGCGGTGTTCGGCATTATTGGCCGCAGCGGTGCAGGGAAAAGCACCTTGATCCGCTGTCTGAATTTACTGGAACGGCCCGATTCGGGCCGTATTCTGGTAGACGGACGGGACCTCACGCAGCTCAGCGACAAAGAGCTGCGGTTGCAGCGTCAGCGTATCGGCATGATCTTTCAAAATTTCAATCTGCTGCATGCACGCAACGTGAGCGATAACGTTGCAGTGCCGTTGCAAATTGCCGGCGTGGGCCGCAACGAGCGTAAAAAGCGCGTCGCGGACCTGCTGGACTTAGTGGGCCTCAGCGACAAGGCCCACGCCTTTCCCTCGCAACTTTCCGGCGGCCAGAAGCAACGCGTCGGCATCGCCCGTGCGCTGGCGGCGCGGCCCAGCTATCTGTTATCGGATGAAGCGACCAGCGCGCTGGACCCGGAAACCACCGAGTCGATTCTGGCCCTGTTGCGTAGCATTAACCAGCAACTCGGATTGACCATTGTGCTCATCACCCATGAGCTCAACGTGGTGAAATCTATCTGTGACCACGCGGCGCTCCTGTCAGGTGGAAAATTGCAGGAGAGTGGGCCGATAGCTCAGCTGCTGGCGAACCCGAACTCGCTGCTCGGCAAAGCGTTGATGCCTGACTGTGGTTTACCTGAGCTGCCAGCAAACCCTCTGTTGCCAGTGGCTGAACTGACCTTTTACGACATTCTGCTGGCTTCGCCGGTGCTCAGTTCGCTGGCGCAGGTACATGGTGTGGGGGTGACGTTATTTGGCGGCGGGGTGGAGTCAATTGCCGGTCAGCGGGTGGGCCGTTTACGGGTGGGCTTCCAGCCCCCGATGGGCGGTGTGGATCTGTCTGAAGTGATGCTGTTTCTGAATCAGCGGGGAGTGAAAGCCGAATGGGTATAAGAAACAGTTTGTCGTGGGATGAACTCTACGCGCTGGTGCTCAATGCCACCGGCGAAACGCTCTATATGGTGACGCTGGCGACCTTTTTTACGCTGCTGGTCGGTTTACCGCTTGGCGTGGTGTTGTTTATTAGCCGTCGACACGGGTTAACCCCGTTACCTAAACTGAGCGCCGCGCTGGGCACGGTGGTCAATATTGGCCGCTCGCTGCCTTTTGTGGTGCTGTTGATTGCCCTTATTCCGCTGACCCGGCTGATTGTGGGTACTACGCTCGGCAGTACCGCCGCCGTGGTGCCTATCACGCTGGGGGCGATCCCGTTCTTTGCGCGCATTGTCGAGAATGCGCTGGATGAAGTGGATAAAGGCCGCATCGAAGCTATCCAGGCGATGGGGGGCGGGTTGCGTTACGTGATTTTCACCGTGCTGTTGCCCGAGGCACTGCCCGCGCTGCTGGCGGGGCTGACGCTGACCATCGTTATGCTGATTGGATTCTCGTCGATGGCGGGCGTGATTGGCGGCGGCGGGCTCGGTGATCTGGCGATCCGCTACGGTTATCAGCGTTTCAACAATCAGGTGATGGTTGCCACCATCGTGGTACTCGTGGTGATGGTGCAAATCATCCAGATGCTCGGCGACCGGGTCGTCAGGGTGCTGGCACACCGGCGCTGATTTTCACTCTCTTACCGCAGTATTCACGTTAACCACCGCCGACATCCCCGGCCGCAGCTGTTTGCTTTGCGGCTGGTTATGATCAATCTCAATTCTGACCGCAATACGCTGTGAAATCTTAGTGAAATTCCCGGTGGCGTTATCGGCTTTCAGCACGCTGAATTCAGAGCCCGTCGCCGGGGAAATCCGCGAGATATGCCCTTTGAATTTATGATCGTTTAGCGCATCTATCGTAAACGTCACCGGCATCCCGGTGACCATTTCAGACAACTGGCGCTCCTTGAAATTGGCATTCACCCATACGGTTTCCGGCGTCACCGAGGTCAGCAGGGTACCCGCTGACACATACTGTCCGGCACGGCCGCTGACTTCACCGAGCTGGCCGTCGGCCGGGGAAATAATGTGCGTATGTTGCAGGTTGATGCGTGCCACCGCGACTTTGGCCTGTGCGGACTTTAAGGCGGCCTGCAACGACGCCTTGCCCGCATCAATCAGGGCCAGATCCTGGCGGGCGATATTGACGGAGGCTCTGGCTTTCGCCACTTCCGCCTGCGCTTTGAGCTGGGCGGCGCGCACTTCATCGCCGGTGGTTTTCGCCACCACACCGCGGGCCAACAGTGGGCCATTACGGCTGGAGTCCAGCGCAGCTTTATTGGCCGAGGCCTGCGCGCTTTGCAATTGGGCTTCTGCCAGTTGCAGGCTGGCCGCGCCGGACGCCCGGTTCTGGCCGAAATTATCCAACGTGACCTGTTGCTGTGCTTCGGCGGCTTCCGCCTGCAACAACTCCTGACGATAAGTACTGTCATCGATCTCGAACAGCACGTCACCTTTCTTGACTGGCATAAAGTCCTGCACTTTTACGGCGGTGATATAGCCTGACACCTGCGGGCTAACCAGCGTCACATTACCGCGCACATAGGCGTTATCCGTAGTTTCCACCCGTGAGTTGAAAGGGAACAGCTGCCAGGTGTAGAGCACGATAAACACCCCGATAATACCCAGACACAGCACCGCGATAATGGACGGATAGCGGAATATATTTTTCATAAAAGTGATCACATCTCTGGATTAGGATTGAAAAAAATAAAATAAATCAGGCAGTCGAAGCGTCGCCCGCGTGTCTGGATGTGGTTATTTTTGCGGCTATTTTGGGTATCACAATATGCAGTGCCAACATGCTGAAACAGCCCCATGCCAGGTAAAACACCACCATAAACACGTCGTTGTAGGCCAATAATCCGGCCTGCTGGGTAACACTGAGACTCAGCCGCGCCAGCCCCTGCGCGTTCAGCTGCGAGCTGTCGCCAATCACCGGTTTCAGCGCCTGGCTGTAGTGCGCCACGCGTTCGGCAACGTATGGATTTTGCAGCGAAATTCCCTCGACCAACACGCTTGAGTGAAACTTCTCGCGCAGAATTTGAATCGTGCCGAGGAAGGCGCTGCCCACTTGGGCACCGATGTTTTGCGTGGTCAGAAACACCAGAATAAAGCTGATGATCTGGCTCTGGCCGAACTGCAACGCTCTCACAAACCCCAGCCACAGCGAGGTCGGCAGGAAAATGGCACCGGCAAAGGCAATCATTCCCTGGCTGATATAAAACTGCTCCGGCCCGGTTTCGACCGTCGAGTGAGCGTCCATCCAGGCCCCGGTAGCAATCAACACCATGGCGAACAGGTGGATGTAAACGATACGATCGGCACGGTGAATGATGCTCACGAACACCAGCCCGGCAAAGGTCATCGCCAGCACAATCCAAAACAGCGTCACCAGCTGGTCATTCTGTAAACCGACCAGCGTCAGAAAACCCACCATGCCGGTGGTTTGTTCGCTGAGCAACACGCGCACAAACAGCATCGAGCCGGTAAACATCAACATTTCGGGCGTCATCAGCCAGCGCAAATCGATGATCGGATTCTTGCGTTTCAGTTCCACCATAAAGGCCAGGGTCAACGTAATAATGCCGAGCACCAGCACGTCGCCCAGCCACGGTTTCTCAAACCACCAGTAATAGCGTCCCAGCGTCAGCACCACGGAAATACAGGCGACGGCGGTACCTATCAACGGATAACTCAGCCAGTCAATACGTTCAAACACGTTCACCCGCGGCGGGTGCGTCAGCGGCAGGATCCAGATGATCGTCAGACAGATCAAGGCCAGGCCTGACTCCAAAAACGCCAATTGATGCCAGTGGCCCAGATCCAGCAGATGCGGTGAAATAATGCGTGAAATTGGTTGAGCAATCTGGCTACCCGCCAGCCCGAGACAGAGCCCTGCGGTCAGTTTTTTGGCGGGTGGAAAGATTTCGAACATGTAGAAAATCGCCAGTGGACCGAGGGAGGCCATGGCAAAACCCATTACGGCACGCACTGCCACGGCGGTCGGGAAATCATGGGTGAAGACCTGCGCCAGCGACACAGCGGCAAAAAACAGCAGGCCATATTCGCCGAAGCGGCGCATACCAAATTGTGTACGGACCTTATAAAGCAAAATCGTGCCGGTGACGCTGGTCGCCGTATAGGCCGCGACCAGCCAATAGCTTTCAGTGGCGGTGATACCCAGTGAACCCTGAATGCCAGGCAGATTGGAGGCGACAAGATTAATGCCCAATCCCTGCGTCATTCCGATAATTAAAGACGCCATGGCATACACCACAATGCGCCACTTGGGAAAACGGCACAGCCAGGTGCTGACCTCGGCGGCGAAGGGATGATGGGGCGATGCAGGCACTGGTTGCGGCGTATCACCGGTCTCTGGATTGGGATCGGTTTGAGATGCTGGCGTTGATCCCGTTGTCATGAGTAAACCTTGTCCGTAAAAATGCGCCAGGTAATTACCCGGCTACATTGTAGCTAGCTACATACATGGCAACAATGTAAACAGAAGTGTCAAAGGTGTCCAGATCAATTATTCATTGAAGTGATTTTTACAGTCGTGAGTACTTATGAAATGAATGATTGCGAGAGGGGTGTGGCGGCTACATGGCCGCCAGCGTAGCGGCGATATTCGCCATGACCTGACGCGCCACAGCCACGTCTTTTTCAGGAATGCCCTGCATCACACGGATCAGGATCTCATCGGTCATTGAGCGGACTTCATTTGCCAGGGCCATACCGGTCTCAGTGAGCACGATATCTTTCGAGCGCCGGTCCTGTTCTCCGGGGCAGCGTTCCAGGTAACCCAGTGCCTGCAGACTGTCAAACAGACGAATGGCGGTCGGGTGTTCCACTTCCAGCAGTGCTGTAAGTTCGCCCTGCGGCAGACGGCCTTTCGCTGCCTCCAGGTGCAACAGCACCTGGCCGCGCGCCAGTGTCAAACCAATGGTTTTAAACCTCGCATCGCAATAGGTGCGTAACTGGCGTCCAATATGGATGGTTTCTGGTAAAAAACGCAGGGTTGGGGAGTGAGTGTCAGCGCGGCTGGAGGTGGTCACAAAATCCTCTCGTAAATAGTTTCAATCGGAAATGATTATGCCGCTCAGGGTAGCACGTCCTGCTAAGTGGCGGTCAACCTCTATTGGCAGGTGCGAAACCTGGAGCAAAACCCTGTGCTACAGTTAACGTTCGATATGCAAAACGACGTAAACCACGGGAGATGTTATGACCAGGGTCGCAATAGTGGGAGCTCACGGTCAAATTGGCCAGTTGATCATCAAACATTTGGTCGCGCAGGGAATGGACGCGATCGGTATTGTTCGCAAAGAGGAGCAGGTCCCCGCCATGAGGAAACTCGGTGCAGAACCTGTTCTGCTGGATATTGAAAATGCTACAGCAGACCAGTTAGCAAGTTGCCTGCTGGGTGCGGATGCTGTGGTTTTTGCTGCCGGAGCCGGAGGCGGTTCCAGCGCGGAACGTAAACGCACCGTTGATTTTGCCGGGTCAGTGCTGCTGGCTGAGGCGGCACAAAAAGCCGGAGTCCGACGCTATGTGCAAATCTCTGCCATCGGCGTTGATAATCCGCTTAAGTCCGATACCGATCCGGTGTGGAAAGCCTATGTGGAAGCCAAACGGGATGCCGATATCGAACTGCGTAAAAGCACGCTGGACTGGACAATTATCCGCCCCGGCCCGCTAACGGATGATCCTGCAACAGGATTGGTGACGCTGTCACCGAATGCCGGGCGGGGCGAGGTGACACGCGAAGACGTTGCGCTGGTGGTGGTCGCTGTATTACAGGCGCCGAACACCATCGGTCAGCAGTGGGAAATGCGCAACGGCGAGACGCCAATCCGTGATGCGGTGAGCCAATAATGGCGGCGGCCTGTGCTGACATCACCGCGCGGTGAAAGCAGACAGGCCGTCGGTCTGTGGCAGGAGAAAAGTGTAAAGCCTAAAGATGATTAACGTGTTTTCAGCGGTCTTTACGACGAATAAAGGCCACTGCGGAGCCCAGACACAATATATAACCCATAAATTCCGTCCCTTCCTCCACGATATTTTTCACCGCACGGACATATTCTCCCTGCATCACGACAGTCCAGATAGCGTTCATGCCAAACACCCGCGAAAACACCAGAATCAGAACCAGCCCGCACACCATATAGTGGCAAGCCGGATGGGCAAGAAAAGCGGAAACTCCGCGCCAGGTGGTCTTCGGCGTGAAAGCCGCCCAGACAATGCAGAAAATAGCCAGCAGGCTGGCAAAGTAGACCCAAGATCCCTGATGGAGCAGATCGAAAGCGGCGTCGAGTTCACGGATGAACATGCAACCGAAAAATCCGCCGATCAACGCCATACCTCCGCGTAAAGCGGGGTGGCGTTTCACCTGCCAGAAGAACAGGGCGCTGAGGGTAAACAGCACCATCTCTTGTAATATTTCGGTGGCAGAGATCTCGCCAACGTTGTCTTTGAGAACCGCGACGTCGAGATAAATAACCCCGACCACGGCAAAAGCCCCTGTGCACAACAATAAAAAATTCACCAAATGATTCAGCAATACCTGTTTCATACATTTCTCCCGTGTTTTGTTGATGACACTATTTCGTGACTACGGGTGTGACGAAAGCCGGGGAAGGATACGGAGGTGAATGATTCAGGTTTTGGCAAAGCGTGCGGCAATCATAGGGTTCAGTGATAATACGTGCTGTTTGTATCTATATTGTTGATTTATTGTTCCCGCCCCCGTTTTCAGCACTCAATCAGGTATTCGGCTTTAATGAGTGCATAACAGATCATTAGCAGATAGCCGGAAATTCAGCGTAGTGTTCAGTCAACTCTGGCAAAGACAGCGTCTGACGCTGGAAGACATCTCTGATGGAGACGTCGAGCTGCGCCAGACTCTGGCCAATTAGCGGGCAGTGATCACCGGTTTTTAGTGGCAAACCACGCTGGCGTCGCAGGATGCCAGCGTGACCACCATCTTATCTTCCAGCGCTTTAATCTGTGCTCCGGGAACCAGATAGTTATTGCTGATCATCGAAAACACCAGCGGTCTGCCGGTAGCCGAATCCACATAGCCACTGATCGACGAAACGCCGGTCAGGGATCCGGTTTTGGCGTATGCACGCCCGGCAGCTGGCGTATTGATCATGCGGTTACGCAAGGTTCCGCCCACCATCAATGCAGGTACACCGGCTACCGGCAGTGCGTTATGCCAGGCGTTAAACCACGGTTGTTTGCGAGCAACTAACAGCACCGCCGCCAGCTGTTCTGGCGTCACCTGATTCATACGCGACAACCCTGAACCATCAACCTGACGCAGTGCGTCGGTATTGATTCCCTGCTGCTGCAGGTATTTATGGAGGGTTTGCAGGCCTGACTCCCAGTCACCCTTTCCCTGCGCCTGACGGCCCATGGCCTTCGTCAGGATCTCACCATAGCTATTATTCGACAGCTTAAGGAAAGTCACAGCCAGCTCGGAAAGCGGGGCGGATATTTTACTGGCCAGCACCTCGGCGTTTGCAGGGGGGGCGGCCTTGCCGATGTCACCCCGCACGGTGATCCCATGTTCCTTGAGGGCGGCATATAACAACGCGCCGACCATCTGAGTAGGATCGTCCACCGTTATCTGTCGTGAGTAAGTTTCACCCTTCGCGGCAATCGTACCGCTCACCACAATTTGGTTGCTGCCCGCCCGCCGGTTGACGCTTAACGCTGTCGCATCGCCCGTGGTGGTGTTATTGATTAACGTGACGGCGTTCGTGGCGGGATACACGCTTATCACCGCGGGGGAAGTTTTGCTGGCACCGGGGCGCACCTCCACACGCACGACGTTAATGTCCCCTTCAGGATCAACGGTGTAATTCAGCGCAGAAATGGGTGCGGCGAAGGCGAAAAGTTCATCGTCCCAGCTCCAGCCCTGACCAAAAGGTACGCTGTCGAAGGCGCTGTCATCGAGCAGCAGACGCCCGTGAATTTGCCGGATACCCCGTTGCGCAAGCGAAGCCGCAAAGGCGTCCAGATCGGCAGGTTGCAGGGTCGGATCGCCGCTACCTTGTAAATAAATATCGCCATTCAGTTTGTCACCGCGCTGCGTACCGTTGGTCAGCAGGCGGGTGTCAAAACGGTAATCGGGTCCTAAAATCCCAAAAGCCGCCACTGACGTCAGTAGCTTCATGTTTGAAGCAGGCACCATACGCAGGTCACTGTGCGTCTGGTACAACACTTTACCGCTGTTGGCGTCACGTACGATCATTCCCGTTGACGCGCCCGCCAGCGCAGGTGCCGCGCCGACGGATATCAGCGCCTGGCTCAGCGTCTGGGCGTGATGCTGGCCCGTGCCTGAGGTCGCACATCCCGTCAGTGTCAGGATCACGGGCAGCAGCCATCCTGCTGTTTTCATGTTCTTGAATCCTTGTTGTTTGTTGAAATACATTCACTATTAAGCAGCGTCAGGAAATTCACCAGCAGCGGTGATGCAGGCCCGGCCCGCTGCAACATAAAGAGTTCAACGCAAGCTGAATGGTTTCCTGTCTGTAAAGGCAAAAATCGCACTCTGTCGTTGAAGGTCTGTCCTGCCAGAGATTCCGGCACCAATGCCACGCCAAAGCCACAGGACACTAACGCAATCAGCGTGCTGAGCTGCGCCGCTTCCTGCACAATTTTGGGGTAAAACCCTGCCTGAATGCAAAGCCCGAGCAACTGATGGTAATACCCGTCGCCCAGGCGTTCCGGCGTGAAGACAAAATCCTCCTGTGCTAACTGCCCTAAATCGATAGTTTTCTCTGCCGCCAGCCGGTGTTGCGCAGGCAGAGCCACCTGAATTTCTTCGGTTAAAAACAGCGCTGATGCGATCTCCTGCGGCATCAGCGCCGGTTTTCTCACAAATGCCAGATCGGTTTCACCCCGTTGTAACGCCTGAATTTGCAGGGCGGACGGCATCTCTTTAATCACCAGTTCCACTTGCGGGTAATTTTGTCTGAACTGCCGCAGCGGCTCCAGCAAGGTTGGATAGGCTGCCAGCGAAACCGAACTGAGGGTGAGTTTTCCTGCCTTTCCCCCGGCAATATTTCGCGCCTGACCGATCCCATCGTTCAATGCCTGCAACATGGCACCAGCGGTTTGCACGAAAGATCCCCCCGCTGGGGTCAGTTGCACGCCGCCCCGGTCACGGATAAACAGCGTCAGGCCGAGCTTCTCCTCCAATTGGCGGATAGCCACGCTCAACGGTGGCTGAGACATATGCAGTCGCAACGCCGCCCGATGGAAATTCAGCTCTTCGGCCACCACCAGAAACTGCTTTAGCACACGGGTTTCAATCATTCCCATTTTTCTCTCTGAGTTGGCATCAATACATTATGCGCAGGGTAAGCCGAGTTACTGATATTAATTTTATATCAGTTAGGCAGTTGAACGGTATTAACCATCGCGACGGCAGAGGGTTAACCTTGGGTTTTTATAGCGAGGTGATGGATGAATTTTACGAACAAAATTGCGGTGATCACCGGTGCGGGCCGGGGGCTGGGTCTGGCTTACGCGACTGAACTGGCAAGGCGTGGCGCAAAAGTGATACTGGCGGATGCAGGAACTGACAACAGCGGCGCGGGCAGCGATGCGTCGGTTGTACAGAATGCCGTGGCAACACTGGCGCGGCAGGGCTTTGAGGCGCTTGCCCATCATGGTGACTATGCGAATGAAGCCGACTGCCGGGAACTGATTGAGCAGGCGGTCGGCCGATTTGGCGGCCTCGATATTCTGATCCATAACGCGGGTTGGGTCGGTTACCAGCAGGTTGAGGAGACAGACCTGACCTTTGTCGATCGCGCACTGGGCATCAATTTATATGCGCCACTATGGCTGAGTAAATTCGCCTGGCCACATCTTAAAAAATCCAGAGCTGCGCGTATGGTGCTGACCACGTCCGACCGCGCCATGTTTGCTGAGTACGCGCAGCCGGGTTTGTGCGCCTACGCGGCCGGAAAGATGGCGCAGGTTGGCATCATGAATGCGCTGGCGATGGAAGGGAAGCCTCACGGTATTCTGGTCAACGCCATTTCGCCAGTGGCGAAAACCCGCATGTGGGGCGTCAGTGGCAAACCGGACAATCTGACGGCAGAGTCGGTGGTACCCGGCGCACTGTTTCTGGCATCAGAAGATAGTCAGGAGAGCGGCGTGATCCTGCGCGCCAGCAACGGGCAATTTACCGGCTGCCGCTTCAACGAAAACAGCGGCGTGCATTACCCTCTGGCGCTGGCGCGCATCAAGGCCGCGAGTCCCGAAAGTGTCCGCGACCAGTGGCTGAACATCAGGGAGTATTAAGATGATGCAGACCATCCGGCCCCGCCATTTTTCAGCGGTGCAGGCCTGTCTGGGCGAAAGTCCGGTATGGGATGCCCCGAGCGGCACGCTGTTTTATATCGATATCACGGCGGGGGAGATCCACGCCATTCAGGGAAGCCAGCCACCCCGGCTGATTTACCGTTCAACCTGGAGAGTGGGAGCACTGGCCTTGACGTCAGACGGCAACCTGATCTTTACCGATGACCGGCAGGTGGCATTGTTTGATTTACAGCGTGAAAAGGTCACGGCCCGCAGTCCGCAAGTGAGCAGCGAGCCCTCGTTCAGATACAATGACGGCGCTTACGATCCGCAGGGACGGTTTATCACCGGTCTGATGGATGAAGCACATTCGTTAGGGTCCGGCAGCCTGCACGGGTACGGGGCAGATCTGCAAAAAAGCGTGTTACTGAGCGGCATCCCGCTTTAAAACCCATCAACGGCGGGCCTATCTGCGCAATCACCTCAGAGGCTGAAAGGGCGTCGAAGACCACAAAATCGGCATGGCAGCCAGGTGTCAGACCGTAGTCTTTTAGCCGCAGATATTAGGGCGTGTTTTTCATCTTTTTGCTGACGTTTATCGTATAAAGCGATGGCCCAGAAGGTGGCAGGAACCGCCGCTGTTATTTTCAGAATTGATAATTCAAACCTATGACGGCGGAGACATCACTGTAACCGGAACCGCCAATTTGTTGTCCGACGTTACTCCAGACATTCAGATGATGGTTGAGCTTGCCTTCGACGCCCAGTTTGATTTCACCTAGGTTGCGCGTTCCCGCTTGTTGAACGGGCTCATCATCCAGTGAGACCGCAGTTTGTTGGCTGTTGTAAATCCAGTTCGTTTCAATATAGGTGGTGAACAGTTTGCCCGTTCCGGCATCCTGCGCAGCGACGCCATCACGGGATAACTTAATACCCACGCGGCTTTGCAAATTATTGTTCCCCTCGGAAGTGATGCGCGTGCCGTTACTTTCGGTGTGGTCGTCAGCCTGTAAACCGTCCCAAATCAGCTGAGCTTGCGGTGTCAGGTAGAACGAGGCCGTGTTACCGGCATATACCGGAATACGGTAGCCTGATTCAACTGAGCCACTCATGCCGTTTATGTCGTAATTCTCGCCGGGGAGTTGGTCGCCATTCACGCGGGCGTTGAGCCAGCTGTACTGCAACCAGCTGTCAGCATAGGCACCTTCTTGCGTACGGCTGTTCTGATACCAGGTAGCGTAAACGCCGCTGCTGTAGCCATCGACTTGTCCTTTGGCGCTGTATCCACTGCGATTAGCATAAGTGTTGTTGTGGGCATTACCGTAGCCAAACATTAGCCCCAGCCCCAGACTATCATCAGAACCAAACTGGCCCTTAGCCAGTTCGCCGCCGCCCTGAATGACATAACGATTGGTCGAGGTATCGAGCTGGCCGCTGCCATCATAAAACCCATTGCGTGAGCCGGTCTGACGCAGCCACAGGCTGGAATTTTCAGCCCGTCCGGCGCGGTCTTCCAGACGCTGATTAAACAACGAACTTGCCGCCGCCAGGTTGGCGATATAGCTGCCTGCTTCAGGGCGGACCACCGCATTCTCAGGCGTTGGGACAGGGGTAGGCGGAATAGGGGGCGTGGGTGGAGAGGGTAATTGATTGCGTAAGTACCAGTTGCCGTTGGCCGCATCAGGCAGCCCTTTTTGCAGGAAGTAATCATAAGCGCCTGCGACTGCGCGGCCATCAAGGGTGAAACTTCCTGCGGATTCCCCCGCAACCGAGATAATTTCAATGCCATTGATGGTGGCAGCGCCACTTCCACCGGCATTGTTGATATGGACACGAGTATCACCACGGCTATTGCCAAGGATCACCAGCTTGTCTGTCGCTGAGTGGTCATCACCCAGAACTGTACTGAGCGTCAGCGTGCCGCCGTTACCAAAATAGTCACCGTTGATGGTCAGGGTGCTGGCCGGCAACGGGCTGGCCATGATGATATTCCCGCTATTTATCACATTCCCCCCCACTGTCATGTTCCCCACAGCAGACTGAGAGAAGAGAGGTAAAGCATCGGCAACGGCCAGTACACCCTGGTTATTGATATTTCCAGCTATATTACCGTATCCCCCGAAGGTTGCATTTTCGGCAATGTTCAACTGGGAGGTAGCGAGGTTAACAGGGGTTGCGCCATTGCCGAGAATCAGCGTCCCGCTGTTAATCTGGGTGGTGCCTGTGTAGGTTTGGTTGGTTGTAAACTGCAACGCATTGTTGCCGTTTTTAATCACTTCACCCGTACCGCTGATGGTATGCAGGAAGCGCTTGTCCTGATTGTTATCAAAAACCAGCGTGGCGTTATTTAGAATATCGCCATTCACGCTGCCGCCAGCTCCGCCCGAACCCAATTGAAGCACGCCGCCATTGATGGTGGTCACGCCGGTGTAAAGGTTATCGGCGCTGAGGATCAGTGTGCTATTACCGTTTTTGTTCACGCTACCGTCGCCATCAATTACCCCCGAAAAAAACGTATCTGTTGTGTTGTTCAGGCTGAGTGTCGCACTGCCTAAGTCCACGCCTCCGCCGCCGGAGAGGTTATTAATACTTTGGTTGAAGTCATCAAGAGACAGTAATGTCCCCGTTGCTAACTGTACGGAACTGCTTTGTGACAGAGCATTGGCAATACCCGTCTGCAATGTGCCGCCGTTAACCAGGGTTGCACCGTCATAGACGTTATGCCGTGAAAGAATCAGTGTCCCCAGGCCTGCTTTAGTCAAAGTCTTACCATCCCAGCCGGTATCGGGATTAGCAATTTGATCAGCCAGTAAAGAGCCGAGCTCGAATTGCTCATCAGGGTTAGCAAGTGTGAAAACACCGTTGGCGACATCTGGCGTACTGGAGTGTGAGGCATACCAGTTCAGGCGGATGTTGACGTCATAATTTTGATTAAGCAGGTCTTTGTGCCCGGTGATCGTGGCGTAATCTACCGGCAACGTGGCACCACCAAGACGCAGTTCTGAGAAATCACCATCGAGGGCGCCGGGGATGGATGCGTTGATCACCCGGTAAGTACTGTCTGCAAGCTGCGCTTGCGGAGTTTCATCCGGAGTGCTGATGCCGGCAATATTCAGGGAGGAGAGTGTATCGAGCAGGACGGTTGAGGCACGAACCACCGGTTCAACATTGCCAACGACTAATGCGAAAGCGCCTTTCATATCAAACAGACCGCCCGTATTTACGCTGCCCTGCGCGGCAATACCGGTAGCAGCACCCGCAGCCGTGGTGAAATCACCGATGGTAGTGAACCCGACGTTAGCACCAATATTAAAGGCTCCGGAATTGACATTCACGCTCCCGGCTGAGGAACCAACATGGGTCAGTTTGGCGATGCCTGCGCCGTTTTTCTCAATGACACCGATACCGGACAACAGATTGACTACCGGGCTAATCGTCGCAAAGTTCAGATTCAGCAGGCTGTTGTTTACGATAGCGCCACTACCCAGCGCATTTCCTGACGTGGCAACAATAGCGCCGCTATTTATCTGCATCCCGCCACTCAACGTATTGATGCCTGAGAGGGTTAACGATTGAGCGCCATCTTTTACTATTTTACCGCTTCCGCTAATAGCACCCGACACCGCGGTATCAAGCGTATTGTCGATATCAAGGGTTCCGCTGCCTAAAGCAATATTGCCTGCACCGCCCAGATTGTTGGCCAGTTGACTGAAGCCGTTCAGATTAAGCGTCGCTCCCGAATTGATTGTCACTGACGAAGAGGAAGCGAAGGCATTATCAACATTGGTTTGCAATGTTCCACCGTTAATCAGGGTGCTGCCACTGTAAGTATTTTGAGTAGACAGTTGCAAAGTACCTGCACCATCCTGGGTCAGGGTTTTACCATCCCAGCCGCTGGTGAATGGGCCGGTTTGATCCGCTAAATTAACATCGACGTTGAAGGTGTCGGGTGCATTATTGAGGGTGAAACTGCCGTTACCTTGCGCGGGTCCGCCGAACCAACGCAGCCCGAAAGTCAGATTATAGTCAGAGTCATTATTCACCTTAGTGCCGGACACAATCAGGTAGTCTGCGGGGTTGCTGAAACCTAACTCACCAAAGTCACCCATAATTCCGCCAGGCGTAGTGCTGTGTAAAATATTGAGATTTTTTCTGCTGATAGAACTGGCGGAACCCGGTGCGCCGCTAAGACTTAGCGCGCCAGCTAACGAAATTTGCGTGGCAGTTGCGGCGGGGTGCAGCAGGTCCAGGGAAAGCTCGAGGCTTGCGTCTGCCTGTTGAATCATCTGCCCGGCAACCAGCAGGGAGGACAGCGGGCCAATTGAAGTCTGAGCGCCTGACGCGGTAGTGACGGCTTGCGTGTTAAAAACCCCGTTTTGGTCGAACGCTAGTGTGCCGCCATTGACGTTGATGTTCGGTTGGGAAGAGCCTATTCCCGTTAACGAGACACGCCCGCTATTTTGTTTTACCAGTGCGCCATTACCGGTGAGAACCCCTGAATACGCCGAAGTGCCGGTACGGTTAAAAGCCAGAGTTCCGTTATTGAGCACATTTCCGCCCAGCGTTCCTTGAGAGGCATTATTCACTGCGGCAGAACCGATGTTCAGCTGAGTGCCTGCATTTATCTGCGTACTACCGGTGCGCGAATCATCGCCCGCCAGCGTCAAGATGCCTGATGATAGAGTAAGGTTTCCTGCACCACTGATGCCACCGGCAAACGTATTTGTGCCGGAAAGGGACAACGTACCACCTGGGGAGTTGACGGACAGAACGCGATTGCTGATGAAGTCCCCCGTGGTCAGTAATGTGCCACCATTGAAAATCAATGTGCTGCTGTTTGCGCCCAGATTATTGTCTTGCGATACGGATAATGTCCCATCGCTGAGCAATGTTCCTCCGCTGTAGGTATTGTCCCCTGAAAGGGTGATTAATCCATCTCCCGATTTTTCCAGTTGGTATCCGTGGCTGGCATCATCAATATCGCCACTGATCGTCCCTGTATAGTTTGAAAAGACGGCGGTAATGCGTGTGTTACCTAATAGTGTCACCGGTCCGGCGGCGGTGGCGCCGCTGTCCAGGCGCAGTGCACCAAGCTGACCATAGGGTTCTGTCCAGCCATTCCCCTTAACCAGGATTGGAGAAGTGAAAATCGCCGAACTTCCCAGCCATAGTGTACCCCCGTCACTTACCACAATATGAGCCCGCGGCGCGGGGTTGGCACTGGTGGTTTGCAGCCTGGCACCTGCGCCAATCACCACATTACCGTTAAACGTGTTGGCATCGGATTGCAGTATATAAGACGACTGGTTACTCACGCCGGTACCACGTAAAACCAGTACGCCATCACCGGATATTGGGGTATTCAGGACCAGCTTGGAATCCGAACGGTAGAAAGTGACGGTACCATCATTAGAAATCGGCACATCAAGCTCACCAGTGGTGCCGCCGTCGCCAATTTGCAGAGAACCTTTTTGCGCCACCGTCACGCCAGCACCCTGACTGCTATTGGTCAATGTGCCACTGACTACTAATAAACCGCCACCGGCGATGAACAGAGAGGCGGGGGATGTACCGATTAAATTAATGTTGCCATTGAGATCCCAACGTATTCCATTCATCATCAAGTTTCTAAAACCGCTGCCGGAGCTTGTCCCCTGGATATTTCCGTCAAGCACCCCGTTGTTAAGAAGGAAAAGCGTGTTTCCTGTGCCGGTACTGATCAAATCTCCGTTGATCGCTGAGCCGCTATCTAACACCAAATTGTTATTGGATCCACTCAGCAATACTGCCGTTCCACCGGTTCCGGTGATGGTTCCGCTGTTATTTAGCGTGCTGTTGCTGGCTGCCAAATGGACGCCGATATTTCCGCTAATCAGCGCACTGGTCTGGTTAATTACTGTGGTGGGTGCAACAGCAGAATAGATGCCGTTGGCACTGCTGTTGATTGTTGCACCTGAATGATTGGTCAGTGAGCCGCCGTTAAGCAGCACGACACCTGCACTGGTTTCCGAGATTCCTCTGGCAGTGATCGCCCCATAATTATCAATAAAGGCTTGTGAGCTTATTTTTGATGACAAACTCACGCCGTTGCCGGCCGCCGTAATAGGACCTTGTAAACTCAACAGCCAATCTCGAGAAGCATTACCGCTGATACCATCACCGGAAGTGGTATTGATGGTCGACTGTGGAGGAAGAGCGAATGAGCTGGAAGTCGAGGAGAGTTGTTGCAAATTAACGGTGTGGGTCGATGACGGAATGGTAACCGCTTGTAGCGGAAAAATACAAAAAATCAGTAATGAACCCGTAACAACAGGTACCCAGGGTTTGCATAGTAAAGGCGCGGTACGGGTTGGAGTCATAATTTCCATACACCTTTATAATTATTTAATTTACATTAAATATACAATTTTTTCACAATTGTGATAGCTGAAAGCAAAATAATATCGACCCGCACACCGATTGACGGAGTGATTGCAGAGAAAAACAGATCGTTCTGTAACCGTGTGTCGCATTTATCACCTCCCCATTTTTAGGGGAAGTGATAAAAACCTTTATTGCCCCACAAATCTACTCGCTTTGCAGACGCTCCCCGGACTTCGCATCAAACAGATGAATATTGGTACTGTTGGCTTCCAGCCAAACGGGTTTCTCACTGCTTACACTGGCACGTCCCGCACACTGGACGTGCATCGGAAAACCGTTCCAGGTGACGTGCAGCAGGCTGCTTTCACCGGTGACTTCCAGTAGACGCAGTTCTGCCGCAGGCTGCAGGCTGTGTTCCACAATGTTGACATCGTGCGGACGCAGACCGACCGTCACCGGCTGGCCCTCTGAATGGCGCGCCTGTGCCCACCATTTTTCCGGGAGCGCGAACCATAACTGGCCGCAGCCCACACCCGGTGTACCGTTAAAGGTGAGGAAAACTCCGGCCAGTAAATTCATTGGCGGCGAACCGATAAAACGCGCGACAAACGTGTTAACCGGCTGGTCGTAAATCGACAGCGGTGAGCCTTGCTGCACGATGTAGCCGTCTTTCATCACCACAATATTGTCGGCCAGCGTCATGGCCTCGACCTGATCGTGCGTCACATAGACCGTGGTGGTGCGGAACTGCTGATGCACCGATTTAATCTCGGCCCGCAGCTCCATACGCAACTGCGCATCCAGATTCGACAGCGGTTCGTCGAACAGAAACACCTTCGGATTACGCACCAGCGCACGGCCCATCGCCACGCGCTGGCGCTGACCGCCGGAGAGATCTTTCGGCAGGCGCTGGAGAAGATGATCGATGCCCAGCACTTTAGCTGCCTGAAGCACTTTGGCCTGCTGCTCGGCTTTCGGCACTTTTTTGACCTGCATATGGAACGCCATATTCTCGGCTACCGTCAGGTGCGGGTAGAGCGCGTAGGACTGAAACACCATGGCGATATCGCGATCGGCCGGATCAAAATTATTGATCTGCACTTTATCAAGCAGGATATCGCCGTCTGACAGTGACTCTAACCCGGCCAGCAAACGCAGCAGGGTGGATTTGCCGCAGCCCGACGGGCCGACCAGCACCGTGAAACTGCCGTCTTTAATGGTCAGATCCAGCGGTTTCAGCACCTGCTGCTTGCCATAATTTTTAGCGACTTTGACTAATTCAACCAATGCCATTTACTGTTTCTCCGCCGAAAGTGAAAGCAACGTCTGCCAGTCAGGATATTGTCGTGGGTTGCTGCTAATGGCGCTGCCCGCCACGCGCACGCCCCATTGCAGTGCCTGCTGATGGTCAAGGCCGTAAGCCAGTGCTGACAGAAAACCGGCGTTGAAGCTGTCACCGGCGCCGATGGTATCCACCACGTTCACGCTCTGTGCGGCCTGATGCCATTGTTGATCCGCAGACCACAACCTCGCGCCATCCGGCCCGCACTTCGCCACCACAAAAGCCCCCGGGGCCATATACGCCAGCAAATGCGCGGCACTGTCATCCAGCGTTTGTCCGTTAGCCATGCCGAGGGTTTCGACCTCATTTAATAGCAGGGCATCGCAATAACCGAGCCATGGCTCAATTTGCTGGCGCAGTGCGTCGCTCCAGTCCTGAGGCGGCCAGCCGCTGTCAACCACCACCTGATAACCCCGCTGTTTCAGGGCTGCCAGCAGCTGGGTATATTGCTGGAACAGACGGGTGCACAGGAAGGTGCCGCACAGCAGCACCCAGTCGCCGGGTGCGGCCTGCGAAGGCAGTTGCAGCAGCACGTCGTCAAGATTGAGCCGGACGATGTTACCCTGATTGCTGAAAAAGGTCCGCTCGTGATCCGGGTGCGTCACGCCAAAGGTCAGCGAGGTTTCGCAGTTGGCGGTCGGCCAGTGCGGTGCGCTCTCCGGGAATAGGCTAGCCAGCCAGGCGGTGAACTGATCGTTACCCTGATTAGCCACCAGGCGATGCGGAGTGCCTAACGCGGCCAGCGCCAGCGCGCAGTTTCCGGCAGAACCGCCGGGGCGCAGCGAACTGCTCTCAAGCATCGCTTCAGTGCCTTTTTTCGGCCACTGATGCAGTGTGCTCATGATCAAATCGACGTTCAGATTGCCCACCACGTACAGCGTGGCCTGTGTTTCTGGTCTATTCATGTCTAAGGATCCCCATAATGCTGGCGCTTAGCCCTTGCTGCCGCCGCTGGTTAAACCGCTGACCAGCGTCTTCTGCAACCACAAAGCAATAAACAGTGGCGGAATGGCCGCCAGAATACCGACGGCGGCGATCAGGCCATCATCGGTGGCGCGCCCGGCGGTAAATCCGGCGATGGTCACCGGTAACGTCTGGGCATCAATGTTGTTAGTGAACAGCAGCGCGTAGAAGAACTCATCCCAGGCCAGCAGCCAGCCAAACATCGCCGAGGCCCCGAGCGCCGGTTTGGCCAGCGGCAACGTAATGCGCAGTAAAACCTGCCAGAAACGTAAACCGTCAAGCCGCGCCGCCTGTTCGATATCAATCGGCAGGGCGTCAAACTGGTTTTTCAGCATCCAGGTCAGGAACGGCAGGATCATCGAGCAATAGACCAGCACCAGCCCGAGATGGGTATTGAGCAGGGTGAGTTTTTGCAAGATGAAGTACAGCGGCAGCACGAAGGCCACCGGCGGCACCATATAAATTGCCAGGCTGCCGAACAGCCAGCCATTACGACCGGGATAGCGGGAAAAACTGTAGGCCGCCGGAATCGCCAGCAGCAGCGAAATGATCGTCGCGCCGCAGGCAACCAGCAGGCTGTTACCCAGCGCATGCAGGAACAGCGCACCGGGCTGCCCGGCCTGCAGGGTTAGCAGACTGGCGTAACGGCCGAAATCCCAGTGTCGCGGCAGCCACTCCAGCGGAATGCGGGTCAGGTCTTCCGCCGAGCTGACGCTCATCAGGAACATCCACAGCAGCGGCGCGAGAATAGATACCGCCAGTAAAAAGGCGAACATATAACGCAGAATCAGACGGATTTGCGATTTCATTCCACGCTCCCTGAACGGCGCTGACGCAGTAACATCAGCATATAAATCAAAATCAGCACGGTGCAAATCAGGGTCATCAGAATGGCGTAAGCTGCTCCGCTGCCCGCGCGCAAATAGCTGAACGACTCCTGATACACAAAGAAGCTGACCGTTTTGGTGCTGTCGAGTGGCCCTCCGCGGGTCATGACATAGATAATGTCGAAGACTTTAAAGGCGTCGATGGTGCGCAAAACCAGCGCCACCGCCAGCGGGGCGGCAATCGCCGGAAAGGTGATCTTACAAAAACGCCGCCACGATGAGGCGCCGTCCAGCCGGGCAGCTTCAAACAGATCCTCTGGGATGGTCTGCAACGCGGCCAGCGTCAACAGGGTGATCAGCGGATAGTTTTTCCAGATATCCGCGAACATCACCGCATTCAGCGCTGATGAGGTATCGCCCAGCCAGCTGCGGTAGCTGTCAAGCACGCCGATTTGCGTCAGCAGGGCGTTGATACTGCCGTAATCCGGATTGAAATTCAGCCGCCACATGGTGGCGTTCACGATGGTCGGCAGCGCCCACGGCAAAATCACCAGTACGCGCAGGGCACTGCGTCCCCAGAATGGTTGATTAAGCAGCAGCGCGACCAGCACGCCGATAATGCCTTCGAAAATCACTGAGACAATCGTGAAATACAGGGTGCGCCATAACGCGGCGCGAAAATCCGGATCGGTCAGTGCATAGATAAAGTTGTCGCTGCCCACCCAGTTTGGCGCAGTGCCGTCACCGATAAGGCCAGCGTCGGTAAAACTGAGCCACAGGGTGCGGGCCAGCGGCCAGGCGGTCAGCAGAAACATCATTAGCAACATAGGTGCTAATAATGTCCAGGCCTGTCGTTTCTCGCGTTGGGGTAAAGTCAACATGGCAATTTCCGTGGTGTTGGTGTGCCCCTCATACCGAAGTCGTGGGGGCGTGGTGTTGGCTTTAAGAATTAACGCAGGCGATCGGCAGCGTCGGTGGCCGTGGTCATGCCGTCTTTCGCGGTGACTTTGCCTTGCAGTACGCCCTGAATATTCTGTTGCAGGATATTTGAAAGACGCGAGTAATCCGGCGTTACCGGACGCGACAGCATCACGTTAAGCGAGGTTTTGGCCGCCGCGATCAGCGCTTCCTGATCTTTCTGTACCGCCGGATCATCATACGAAGACTTCCAGATTGGCAGGCTCAGCTTGGCGTATTTGTCCTGAACTGGCTGCGAGGTCATATAGGTGATGTATTCCCATGCCTGATCCGGATGGGTACTGGCTTTGGCGATACCCAATCCCATCGAGCCGTTGACGCCCGAGGCCTGACCGGCTACGGAACCCGGTGCGGGCACCACCCCCACCTGACCGGCCACTTTGCTCTGTTTCGGGTCGTTGGCCATGTTGTACATGTAGGTCCAGTTCAGGGCGAAGGCCGCGTCACCGTTAGAGAAGGACTTACGCACGTCCTCTTCCAGGTATTCACGCGAATTCGGGTTGGTTAGCCCTTTGTCCAGCGTCTCCTTCATGAAATCGATGGCCTTCATTGCGCCGGAATTGGTGAAGTTCAGCTTGCCGTCCTGATAGAAACTGCCTTTGAACGCCGACACCAGCGTGGTGTAGTCGCACAGCAGAGCTTCAGACTGCGACCAGCTCCAGACCAGTGGGAATTTGACGATGCCTTTTTCTTTCAAGATCTCAGACTGTTTCTCGACGTCAGCCCAGGTCGCAGGCGGGGTAGTGATCCCGGCTTTCGCCAGCATGGCTTTGTTGTAATAAAGATATTTGGTGTCGAGGATCCACGGCATGCCCCAACGTTTATCTTTGTAGGTCACGGTGGAGATCGCGCCGTCGAAGATTTTTTTGCTTTCATCGCCGGTGATGCGTGAGGTGACATCCTGCAACAGACCGTATTTGTTGAATTCTGCTGGCCAGATGGCATCAAACAGCACGACGTCATACCCGTTGGCACCGGCACCGCGCGCGGCAACGATTTTGTCGTGCAGCGCTTCGTAAGGAACAAACTCCAGATTCACTTTGATATCGGGATGTTGTTTGGTGAACTCCGCCGTCATGGCGCGGATATCCGCTTCGCTGTAGGCTGCCTGCGTCATAAACAGGGCGCTGAGGGTGGTGTCAGCCAGTGCACTGGCGCTAAAACAAGCCAATGCACATAAGGTAGCGGCAGGGGTTAATCGAATCTTCATCGTTAGTCTCCGGTCATTAGGATAATTAAATCAATTTGATTGCTTTAATCAGCGGTAAAAAAAACCCGCCGTCGGCTCCGGGTGGAGCAGCATCCTTGCCGTTGCTACACGTGATATTTCTGGAAAAGTGTCTGTCTTGAATAATTTCTGTCGCATACTATTAACACGGCCATAACATTCATTGCTGTGATACCGCCGTCATTCTGAACACATTCATCGCGCCAATCGTAATAATAAAATCAATTTGATTGCTCAATTGTCTGGCAGCATACTGCCTGCAGGCTTTCCCTTGGTGCATAGGCAGTTATGACAACTTCTGGTACTAATCTTGAACACGCCCGGGCTCATAACCGCCGCGTTGTTATCGAAGCGATTCGCCTTTACGGCGAACTGACCCGCGCTGAAATCGCCCGTTTGACGTCGCTGACGCCGCAAACCGTTTCCAACATCGCTACCGAACTCGAAGCGGCGGGCATTCTCTCTTCACATCTGCCGCGCAGGGCGGGTGGACGCGGCCAACCAGCAACGCCACTGACACTCAATCCGGACAGCGCCTACTCGATTGGCATCCATCTTGATCATCAATCGCTGCTGATTGTGCTCGTCGATCTCACCGGAACCGTGCGTTTTCGTCATTTGGTGGCGGTACAAAAACCGCAGCCGGAACCAACGCTGGCCCTGATTGAGCAAATCCTGCAAGAAATGCGCCAACAGGTGAAAATCGACTGGCGAAAAATGTTAGGCATCGGCATCGTCATGCCGGGGCCCTTTGGCGTGGAGGGGATCTCCTCCGCCGGGCCAACCACCTTGCACGGCTGGGATAATGTGGATGTCGAAGCGCGTCTGAGCGCCGCCAGCGGCTGGCCGGTCACCCTTGAGAACGACGCCACCGTCGCCGCCATCGGCGAGCGTTTTCACGGTATCGCCAAGCAGCTCACCTCGTTTGTTTATCTTTATATCGGTACCGGCCTCGGCGCTGGCATCTTCACCGACGGGCGAATTTACACCGGTCATGCACACAATGCGGGCGAAGTCGGTCACATGGTGGTGCAACCGGGTGGGCGCGAGTGCTATTGCGGCAACCGCGGCTGCCTCGAACGCTACCTCTCCTTGCAGGCCGCTTACGAAGCCTGCGGGCTGGATCCGGTCAGCGCCACGCCGGACGATCTGCTGCGGGTAGACGAGGAAACCTTCGACCGCTGGCTGGACACCGCCGTCGAACCGGCCTGTCAGGCCATCAATATTATGGAGTGCGTCTTCGACGCCGAATGCGTGATCATTGGCGGCATGATGCCGCAGCCGTTGGTTGAAAAGCTGATCAAACGCCTGTCGCCACTCTACAGTTCGGTACGCAGCCGTTACCCGCAGGGCCTGCGTCTGCGCCTCGGCATGTCCGGCACTAACACGGCAGCCCTGGGTGCCGCCGCGCTGCCGATCTTTGATGAGTTCAACCCGCAATATGAGGTGCTGCTGAAGTAATACAGCAGTAAAAAGCGTTTTTTTCCAACCGGTCTGACCGGTCGGTCAAATTTGGCATGAGCCTTGCTTTGCTTTAATAAATTTCATTGCGAATTTGTTAAGTTAAGGTAAAGGCTATGACCCAAGGCAACATCGTAACCCGTGCAATTCGCGGTAACTTCTTCGACATCATCAACGCTGTCACACAGCCGCAGGAGATTGACGCGCAGGTTCGTTATATCGAAGACGGGCTGATGCTGCTGTGCGGTGGTCATATCCTGTGGCTTGGCAGCTGGCTCGAAGGGGAAAGGGTGATGGCGCACTCCGCCCGGGCTGACGCACTGCAGATTGATGACTTTCGCGACAAGCTGATTGTCCCTGGCTTTGTCGACACCCATATTCACTACCCGCAGACCGAAATGATCGGTGCTTACGGCGAACAGCTGCTTGAGTGGCTGACGCGCTATACCTTCCCTACCGAACAGCAATATCACTGCGCAGATTACTCGAAGCGCATGTCGAAGTTCTTTATCGATCAGCTGTTGCTCAATGGCACCACGACGGCACTGGTGTTCGGCACCGTTCACCCGCAGTCGGTGGACGCGCTGTTTAGCGAGGCGTCCGATATCAATATGCGTCTGGTGGCGGGCAAAGTCATGATGGACAAAAACGCCCCCGATGCTTTGCTCGAAACGCCCGAGCAGAGTGAAGCCGATACGCGCCGGTTAATACAACGCTGGCACAACCGGCAACGCCTGACCTATGCACTCACGCCGCGCTTTGCGCCGACCTCCTCAGCAGAGTTGCTGCAAAAAGTCCGCCTGCTCAGGCAGGAGTTCCCGGACGTTTATCTGCATACCCATCTGAGCGAAAACGTCGCGGAACTTTCGTGGGTGAAAGAGATGCATCCGGAACATGCGCATTATCTCGACGTTTATCATCAATACGGGCTGACCGGCACACGCTGCGTATTTGCACATTGCCTGCATCTCGATGATTGCGAATGGGACTGTCTGCATGACACGGATTCCAGCATCGCGTTCTGCCCGACCTCCAACCTGTTTCTCGGCAGTGGCCTGTTCAATATTCAAAAGTCATGGGCGAAGCAAGTCCGCATTGGCATGGGGACCGACGTGGGTGCAGGGACCACCTTCAATATGCTGGAAACGCTGGCCGAAGCCTACAAAGTCGGGCAGTTACAGCGCTACCGTCTCTCAGCGTTCGAAGCCTTCTACCACGCCACGCTGGGCGGCGCGCGGGCGCTGCATCTGGATGACAAAATTGGCAACTTTGACCTGGGCAAAGAGGCTGATTTCGTGGTGCTCGAGCCGGGCGTGAGTGCGCTTCAGAAACTGCGTGCCGGTAACAGCCAAACGCTGGCTGAAAAACTGTTTGTGCTGATGACACTCGGCGATGACCGCAATGTATTCAGCACTTTTGTTGACGGCGAACAGGTCTACCAGCGCGATGCGCAGGAGGTGGCATGATGTCCATTCAGGATACCGGCGGCAAAGTGCGGGTGGCGCGTGAACGCACCATGGAGAGCATTCACCAGGCGGCGATTGCCGAATTCAGTGAGAAGGGGTTTCAGGGGGCGACCACCCAGGGCATTGCGCTGCGGGCTGGCATGAAGAAAACCCAATTGCACTATTACATCGCTGGAAAAGAGGAGCTGTACGAGGAACTGCTGCAAAAAGTGTTGAAAGTCTGGGCTGATATCATCCAGTTCGACCCGACGCTGAGCGAACCGGCGGCGGTGCTCAGCCGTTATATTCGCAACAAAATGCACTTCTCGTTCGAACAGCCGGAACTCTCGCGCATTTTCACCAGCGAAGTGCTGAGCGGCGGGCATTACCTGCATAAATACTGGCCGCAGGCCACCGCCAACATCATCAATAAAGAGAATCTGATTAATGCATGGATAGCGGGCGGGGAGATCCGCGCGCTCGATGCCCGGCTGTTGATCATGCACATCTGGGCCGTCACGCAGTATTACGCCGATTTCGCCGTGCAAGTGAAACACATGTACCGCGATACGGCTGACCACGACACCCGCGAACACATCATCTGCGAAGTGACGACGCTGATTTTAAACGGCTGTAAAGGGGGCAAAGCATGACCCAATTTTTGATGGAGAATCGCCTGCACAGCGTCACCAATCTGCCCGACGACACCACAGTATTGCAGTTTTTACGCCGAGATGCCGGACGCAGCGGCACCAAAGAGGGCTGCGCCTCGGGCGATTGCGGAGCCTGCACCGTGGTACTGGCACAGGTTGATGGCGAAAAGCTGCACTACCAGACGGTCAACGCCTGCCTGACGTTTGTCTCAGCGCTGCATGGCAAGCAGCTGATCACCGTTGAAGATCTTAAACACCGTGGCGAACTGCATCACGCCCAGCAGGCCATGATCGATAACCACGCCTCGCAGTGCGGTTTCTGCACACCGGGCTTTGTCATGTCGCTTTTCGCTTTGGAGAAACAGCAGACATTTTTCGAACGCGAACAGGCGCAGCACGCGCTTTCCGGCAATCTCTGCCGCTGCACCGGCTACCGGCCCATCATGGACGCCGCGCAGCAGGTGTGCGAACAACCGCAGGCTGACCAGTTTGACCGTGCTGAGCAGCAGACGCTGCAACAGCTTAAAAGCATCAAACGGGCATCAGGCCCGGCAAGTATTGAGGCGTTGGCGACGTTCTATCTGGACAATCCGAATGCCCGACTGGTGGCCGGTGGCACCGATCTGGCGCTGGATGTCACCCAGCGCTACCAGCGGCTGCCAAAACTGATTTCACTCAGTGCCATACCGGAACTGCAACAGGTCAGCCTGACAGAAACCGAACTGCTGATCGGTGCTGCCGCGCCCATCAGCTGCTGCATGCCGCTGGTACAGCAGGAATTCCCCGATTTTGGCCTTCTGCTGGCGCGCTTCGCGTCGCAACAGATCCGCAACCAGGGCACCTTTGGCGGCAACATTGCCAACGCTTCGCCGATTGGTGACGGTAATCCGGTGCTGCTGGCGCTGGGGGCAACGCTGGTACTGCGCCGTGGTGCGGTTTTGCGGCACTTGCCGCTGGATCAGTTTTTCCTCGGTTATAAGAAAACCGCGCTACAAGCGGGTGAATTTATCGAGCAAATCCGCATTCCACGCAGTACCGACAGCGCCCGCCAACTGCGGGTGTATAAAGTCTCGAAGCGTCTGGAGGATGATATTTCGGCGGTGTGCGCGGCGCTACAGATTGAAGTCCGGCAGGGCGTAGTCGTCCATGCGCGGGTGGCCTTTGGCGGCATGGCGGAAATGGCCAGGCGGGCAGCGCATTGCGAAGCCGAGCTATTGGGTCAGCCGTGGAAACTGGCGACTATCGAGCGCGCCGCCCGGGCGCTGGAACAGGATTTCTCACCGTTGAGCGATTTCCGCGCCAGCCGTGAATACCGTATGCAGGTGGCGAAAAACCTGCTGCGCCGTGGCTATATCGAACTCACTTCCCCTGAAACCCTGATGCGGGTGACCAGCTATGTCTGAATCCAAAACCACACTTTCTCAGCAGGACATGGAAGCACTGTTCCGCGCCGGAATGAACAGCGGCGTCGGTAAAAGCGTTAAACATGAAAGCGCCGCGAAACACGTTAGCGGCGAGGCAGCCTATCTCGATGACCGACAGGAATTTCCCAATCAACTGCATCTGGTGCCGCTGCTCAGCCCGCATGCTCATGCGCAAATCCTGCATATCGATTATGATGAATGTTACAGTGTCACCGATGTGGTGCGGGTGATCACCGCCGCGGACATACCCGGCAACCCTGACATTGCGCCGCTGACCACCGGCGATCCGCTGCTGGCCGATGGCATCGTCGAGTATGTCGGACAGGTGATTCTGGTGGTGGCTGCCACCTCGCAGGAGGCGGCGCGGGAAGCCATCGGTAAGGTAAAAATCGACTATCGGCCGCTCGACGCGGTGTTATCCGTTAAGCAGGCGCTGGCGCTGGAGCACTACGTCGACGCCCCGCATCAGCATCAGCGCGGGGATTCTGCAACCGCGCTGGCCAGCGCACCGCACCGTGTGCAGGGTGAACTGGAGATCGGCGGCCAGGAGCATTTCTATCTGGAAACGCAAATCGCCTCAGTGATGCCGGGTGAGGACGGTGCGATGCTGGTTTACAGCTCAACGCAACATCCGACTGAAGTGCAGAAACTGGTGGCCTCGGTGTTGGGTTTACCGATGCATAAAGTGGTGGTCGACATGCGCCGCATGGGTGGCGGCTTTGGCGGCAAAGAGACGCAGGCAGCGGGCACAGCCTGCCTTTCGGCGCTGGCCGCACACCTGACTGGCAGGCCGGTAAAAATGCGACTGTCAAGGCAGGATGACATGTTGATCACCGGCAAGCGCCATCCGTTTTATGTGCGTTATGACGTTGGGTTTACCGACGACGGCGTGCTGCACGGTATTGAGATTCAGCTGGCGGCTAACTGCGGCTATTCGCTGGATCTCTCAGGTTCTATCGTCGACCGCGCCATGTTCCACGCCGACAATGCTTATTACCTCGGTGACGCCACCATTACCGGCCTGCGTTGTAAAACCAATATGGCGTCAAACACCGCTTATCGCGGGTTTGGCGGGCCGCAGGGCATGGTGGCGATTGAACATATCATTGACCATATCGCTCGCTGGCTGGGCAAAGACGTGCTGGCCGTGCGCAAAGCCAACTATTACGGTGGAGCCGGGCGCGACATAACGCACTACTACCAGCCGGTGGAGCAAAACCTGCTGGCCGACATGACAGCAGAGCTGGAAACCAGCGCGGACTATGCTGGCAGACGTGACGCCGTCACACAGTTTAATCAACAACATCAGTGGATGAAGAAAGGGCTGGCGCTGACACCGGTCAAATTTGGCATCTCCTTCACCGCCAGTTTCCTTAATCAGGCAGGGGCGCTGGTGTTGGTGTATACCGACGGCAGCATTTTGCTCAACCACGGCGGCACGGAAATGGGCCAGGGGCTGAACACTAAAGTCGCGCAGGTGGTGGCCGAGGTGTTTCAGGTGGACTTCAGCCGGATTCAGATCACAGCGACCGACACCAGTAAAGTACCCAATACGTCACCGACTGCTGCGTCATCCGGTGCCGATCTCAACGGTAAAGCCGCGCAGAACGCGGCGGAAATCATCAAAGGTCGTATGGTTGAGATGCTAATGCGAGCCCATGATGCCAGAGAAGATGAGGTGGTGTTCAGCAACGGCCTGGTGCGGGTGAAAGACCTCTATTTTAGCTTCGAACAGGTCGCCACCCAATGCTGGCTGAATCAGGTGCCGCTGTCGGCCACCGGATTCTACAAAACGCCGAAGATTTTCTATGACCGCAGCAAGGCCGCCGGTCATCCGTTTTACTACTTCTCCTACGGCGCGGCCTGCGCCGAAGTGCTGATTGACACCCTGACCGGTGAATACAAATTGCTGCGCGCCGACATTTTGCATGACGTGGGTGACTCGCTGAACCCGGCGATTGATATCGGGCAGGTGGAGGGCGGTTTCGTGCAGGGCATGGGCTGGCTGACCACGGAAGAGTTGGTGTGGAACGACGCGGGCAGGTTGACAACCAGCGGCCCGGCCGGTTACAAAATTCCGGCGATTGGCGACGTGCCGCATGACTTGCGGGTGAAACTGATCGAGAACCGCAAAAACCCGGAGGACACGGTGTTTCACTCCAAAGCCGTCGGCGAACCGCCGTTTATGTTAGGTATCTCCGTGTGGTGCGCGCTGAAAGACGCAGTAGCCAGTACCGGCAAGGCAGGTCAGGTGCCGCAGCTGGATGCCCCGGCCACCCCGGAGCGGGTATTGAAAGCGATTACGCTATTACGCGCAATTAGTGACAACGTCACTGATTGTGTCGCAGTGACAGCCCGTTAACGGAGGTGCCGATGCGTCATGATGACTGGATCACCACTCTTTCTGACCTGCAGCGTCAAGGGATTCCCTGCGTAGTCGCCACGCTGGCGGAGCATCAGGGCTCCACGCCGCGCGACGGCGGCAGCAAAATCATTGTCACCACCGGGCAGATTTTTCACACACTGGGCGGCGGAAATCTGGAGTTTCAGGTGATCGCCATTGCCCGGGAGATGCTGGACAAAAACCAGCAAACCAGCCGCTTCGAACGTTTTTCGCTGGGCGCACGTCTCGGGCAGTGCTGCGGCGGCATGGCCTCGGTTATCTTCGAACCATTGGGACAGCCGCAGCCGCAGGTGGTGGTCTACGGCGCAGGACACGTTGGGCGCGCTCTGGTTGCGATCCTCAGCACACTGCCGTGCCGCATTATTTGGGTCGATGCCCGCGCCAGTGAGTTTCCGCCGCAGGTCAGCCCGCAGATCACCTGCATTATCGACGACGAACCCGAAACCACCGTGGCGCAGATGCCCGCCAACAGTTTCTTCGTGGTCATGACCCACGATCACCCACTGGATTTCGCCCTCAGTGAACGCATCCTCAAACGGGGGGACTTCCGCTATTTTGGGCTGATCGGTTCAGAAACCAAGCGTAAACGCTTTGACTACCGCCTGAGCGGTAAAGGCGTCAGCGATGCGCAACTCAGCCGGATGCGCTGCCCGGTAGGATTACCGGATGTGAAAGGGAAACTGCCGGCGGAGATTGCCGTGGCAGTGGCGGCTGAAATCATAGCGGTGTATGGGCAGGCGGGCCCTTAAGCCGCTTTTAAATGCAAATCTTTAAGGTCAAGGTCGTGGGCAGCAGGCCCACGACCTTGAAGTTGAATTTAAAAACGCCTCTTGGCTCCCCCTCCAACCCTCACCGCTATCAGCATGATTGAAATACTCACCAACACTGCAATACTCGCCATTGCCATTCCATCCCCCACGGAGCCTTGCTCGAACTGCCGCCAGACGAAGACGGAAACCGTCTGTACGCCCGCCGGGGCCAGCAACAGTGAGGTGACCAGTTCGCGGGAGGCGACGGCGAAGACCATCATCATCGCGGCCAGCAGGCTTGGCAGCACCAAAGGCAGCAGGATGCGCCATAAGGCCTGAGCTGCGCTGGCACCGTGGACGCGGGCGGCCGCCTCGAGGTTGCCGCCAATTTGCTTCATGGCGGCGCTGACGTAACGCACCGGATAGGGCAGTAAAAGACAGCAGTAGGCCAGCAGCAAAATACCCCAGGTATTATAGGGGGTGACCGGCCAGAAACCCCGGTTCCAGGCCAGAATCAATCCGACGCCAACCACAATCCCCGGCAATGCGGCGGGAAGCAGTGACAGACCATCAATCACCGCTGCGCTGCGCACTTTTCGAACGATGACCAGCCAGGAGGCCAGCAGGCCAACGCCGCCGGCAATCAGGGCGGTTGCGAGTGCCAGACTCATGCTGGTACTGAGTGCGCCGATAGCATCCCCGTCGAGAGCAAACAGCGTGACGTAATGCCTGAGAGTCAGATTTTCCAGCGAAATACCACCGGAAAGCGTGCCGGAAAAGGCGGTGAGCATCATCGACAACAGCGGCATACCGACCGTAATGAAAGCAACCAGCGCAAACAGCGCCAGCACCGGCCATTTGGCTCGGCCCAGTTTTTTGGCGACCACGTCGGCGGGTTTTCCGGTGAGCGTCTCTACATTGCGACCGGCCAGTACCGCCTTCTGCACGCTGTAAGCGCACAGCGCAATCGCCACCAATACCAGCGACAGCACCGCGGCACCGGGCATATCCACCGGCCAGTCGGCCAGACGCTGCTCAATCCCGGTCGTCAACAGGGTGACGCCGCTGCGTGCACCGAGTGCGCCGGGTACGCCGTACTCTTCAATGGATAATGTAAACGCCAGCAACAGGCTGGAAGCCACGGACGGCAGAGCCAGCGGCAGCGTCACGCGGATAAACGCGCGCCACGGGCCCGCACCATGAATGCGGGCTACGTCAGCCAGACGGCTGCCGCTGGCGGCCATGCTGCGCGACACCGCGAAATAGACCACCGGGAAAATGTTGAGCGTCATTACGGCCACTATGCCGGGCAGTGAGAACAGGAAATTATTCAGCGACAACGCCAGCAATTGTTCAACATAACCGTGAGTTTGCAGCGCCAGCATCCAGGAGAGGGCCGCAATGTAAGGCGGCATCATAAATGGGATGAGAAACAGCAGATCCCACAGCGCTGCACCGGGCAGGGCGAACAGACCGCGCAGCGCACCCAGTGGAATCCCGAGAACCGCACTGCAAAGCGCCACGCCAAGGCCCACTTTCAGCGTGGTGAAAATCATCTCCCGCAACCCGGTATCAGTAAACAAGGGGCTGAACGCACTGAAAGGGGCACTTAACCGGCCGCTGTCGAGATGCGGGAAAACGGCCTGTAAAATCACAAAGACAACGGGCAGTGCCACCAGTAACAGCAGTGCTGCTCCCGTCAGGGCAGGTAAAAATAGATTTTTATTCATCAGGATCGTTTTTTGAATGAGAGGCAGTAATCAGGGCTGACGATGCAGCCCTGACGGGCAGTCATCGGGTTCAGCGCTGACCAAACAGGCTGGCGAAACGATCCAGAACCTCTTTGCGCGACGCCGAAGGATGGGTCTCTTCCGGCAGAAGTTTAAGGGTTTTGAACAGCGGACGTTTAGCGTCGATATCGCTACGGGCAGGCATCAGCCAGGCCTCGGCCACCAGTTTCTGGCCTTCGTCAGACAGCGCATAGTCGATAAAGGCTTTGGCCTCTTTCTGCGCTTTGCTGGACTTGAGGATCATCATCGGACGCGGGGCAATCACCGTACCGCTGGCAGGGAAGATCACTTTTACCGCTTCACCGTCCTGCATGCTGCTGTAGGCCACGTAATCCACTGCGCCAAACACGGCGGCTTTTGCCCCTTGCAACACCGGCGTGAGCGCCTGCGCGTTCGGTCCGGCGATGATCATACCGTTGGCTTTCAGGTCATCAAACAGGGTCCATGCCTGTTGCGCATGGGCATTTTGTAACCCGATCAGCAAATCAAGCGACGCACCTGACAGGGCTGGATCCGGCGTTGTCACTTTGTCTTTAAAGACCGGTTTGGCTAAGTCTGCCCAGTCCTGCGGTTCCGGTGTGCCGCTTTTGGTATTCCACACAATACCCAGTGCGGAGATGCCCTGAGCGACGTAATACGGCGTTTTGAACTGGGCGGGAACCTCTGCCGCGTTCGGGCTTTGATACTCCAGCAGCCAGCCGCGCTTTTGCAGGTCGGTGGCGGTATCCCATGAAGCGGAAATCAAAATATCCGCCCGTGGATTGGCCTGCTCGGCATCCAGACGCGCCATCACTTTGCCGGTCGTGGCCTGGAAAACGTCAACTTTGACGCCGGTTTGTTTTTCATAACCGGCCGCCAGTTTTTTTGCCAGCGATCCGGGACCCGCGGTGTAGAGCGTCAGCGCCTGCGCGCTGCCAGCCGCCATGGCGATAGAAAGAGTCATTGCCGTTATTAAGCCTGTTTTGAGTGAGGTCGAAGTGCGGTTCATCATTATTTTTTTCCATCAGAGGTTAAGCAACAAAAGGAGCAATACGGGAAGGTTCAATCTGGTCGAGGCGTGCAATCTGCCCCTGTTCCATACGGGCGATGCAGTGCGCCATCGTTCGGGCTTCATGCGGATCATGCGTGACATACACAGCCGTGGTGCCCAGCTGGCGCAGCAGGGCGGCCATCTCTTCACACAGGCTTTCGCGCAGGTCGCGGTCGAGGTTGGAAAGTGGCTCATCAAACAGCAGGATCTGCGGCTCAGCCACGATGGCTCGCGCCAGTGCCACCCGCTGCTGCTGCCCGCCGGAGAGTTCGGATGGACGCCGTGCCGCGAAATCGGCCAGGCCAACGCGTTCGAGCGTTGCCATCACGTTTTCACGTTGAAGCGTGCCGCGTACGCCCCGCATTTGCAGCGGAAAGGCAACGTTCTGGTAGACACTCATATGCGGCCACAGCGCGTAATCCTGAAAAGCCATACCGAGTGAGCGTTTCTCCGGCGGCAGGCTGAAGCTGCCCGCCGCGATGCACGTTTCACCAAAATGAATTTCACCGGACGAGGGGTGTAACAGGCCGGCCAGCAGTTTCAGCAGGGTGCTTTTCCCACAGCCGGACGGGCCGAGCAGCGCGACGATGGTGCCTTTGGGCACTTGAAGATTGACGTGATGAAGTACCCGGTTGGCCCCAAAAATCTGGCTTACCTGATGGATGGCGATAGCGGGTAAAGCAGGCGCACAGGGGCGCGCTGCCAGAACCACAGGGTCTGGAATGATCATGGGGGAACTATCCTCTTTGGGATTTACTGTTACGCAGCAGCTTATGAGGAGCAGATGACGAATTTATGTCAGGCGGGTGACGGTTTGGTTTTATCGGTAAGGGAGAACACGCATCCTAGCTGACGTCCATGTCAGCTCTGGCAGGAAGTGGAAATAGTGATAATTAACGACCGTAGGTTTTTACACCCCAGCGCAACATCCCTTCCAGCAAGGGTTGCAGCATTTTTTGCAGTTGCGCGGCTTTATCGTCGAGATACCCAAATGGCTCCAGCTCTTCCATATAATTACACTGCGCCAGCTCCAGTTGAATCGCGTGCTGATCTTGCTCAGGCTGGCCGTAGGCGCGGGTGATATAGCCGCCTTTGAAACGGCCGTTAAGCACGTGACTGAACTGTGTTTGCTGTTGGCATATCGCTTCCAGCGACTGGCTCAGTTCCGGCGAACAGCTTGCACCGCTGTTGGTACCGAGATTCAGATCAGGCAGCTTTCCGTCGAACAACCGCGGGATCACCGAGGCGATAGAGTGCGCATCAAATAGCAGCGCATAGCCGAATTGCTGTTTGATGCGCGCCAGCTCCGAGGCAATTTTCTGATGATAGGGCTGCCAGATCTGTTCGAGGTACTTCTGGCGGCTGGTTTCACTGGGCTGATGACCAGGTTTGAAAGTCGGACGGCCGTCGAACAAGGTGTCAGGGAACAGGCCAGTGGTGGCGGTGGTGTACAGAGGCTGGTCATCAGACGGGCGGTTAAGATCGATAACGAACCGCGAGTACTGCCCGACCACAATATTGGCGCCCAGACCGCGCGCAAAATCATACAGCTCGGGAATGTGCCAGTCGGTATCTGACAGCGGCAGGGCGTCATCGCTTAGGCCGCTGGCGACCTCAGGCGTCAGCCGCGTACCGGCATGGGGAATACTGATCAACAACGGGCTGTTGCCTGCCGTGAAATGGTAGGGGGCAGCAATAGTAGATATAGAATTCAGACTCATAAACGGATATCTCCCCGGATATTTCCTTGATACACCACGGTACAGGGCAGCTGTCCGCCCAACCAATAAACCAGTTCAGCCGGGCGTGTCAGCGGCCAGTGAACAAAATCAGCCACTTTCCCCACTTCCAGCGTCCCGTGAGAGTTTTGCAAACCCAGTGCGCGGGCACCGTGACAGGTGATGCCAGCCAGCGCCTCTTCGGGTGTCATGCGAAACAGCGTACAGGCCATATTCAGCATCAGCCGTAATGAGAGCGCAGGAGAGGTGCCGGGGTTGGCATCGCTGGCAATCGCCATCGGCACGCCATGCTTGCGGAACAGTTCCACCGGCGGGCGCTGAGTTTCACGCAATAAATAAAAGGCACCGGGTAACAGAACCGCTACGGTGCCAGATTCGGCCATTGCTTTAGCATCCTCTTCGGTGGCGTATTCGAGGTGGTCGGCAGAGAGTGCGCCATAGCGTGCGGCCAACTGACTTCCATGCAGAGAAGAGAGTTGTTCGGCGTGGAGTTTAACCGGTAAACCGAGGCGGACGGCGGCCTGAAAGACTCGTTCGACCTGCTCAGGGGAAAAGGCCAGGTGCTCGCAAAAGGCGTCCACTGCATCGGCAAGATTTTCAGCGGCCACTTGTGGCAGTAAAACGTCGCAGAGATGAGAAATATAGTCATCCGCCCGGTCTTTAAATTCCGGTGGCAGGGCATGGGCGGCGAGGCAAGTGGCTTTTACCCTGACTGGCAAGTTTTGCGCCAGTTCGCGGATCACCCGCAGCATTTTCAGCTCGCTTTCATCGCTCAATCCGTAACCTGATTTGATTTCGACACAGGTCACCCCTTCTGCCAGTAGGGGCATCAGCCTGAAACGCGCCTGCTCAAACAGCTGTTGATGCGAGGCCTGCCGTGTGACGTTGACGGTCGACAGGATCCCGCCCCCCTGAGCGGCTATCTCGGCATAACTAACGCCATTCAGGCGCTGCTCGAACTCGGCACTGCGATCGCCGCCGAAGACCAGATGGGTGTGGCAGTCGACGAAGCCTGGTGTAACCATCCCGCCGCCAAAATCATGCCTAATCTGAGTAACAAACTCCGGGCTATCCGTCGCGGTGCCAAGCCAGAGGATCACACCGTCTTTTACGGCCAACACACCGTTTTCAATGAGGTTGTAGCGACCATCCTGCATGGTGACCAGCGATGCGCCGGTCCACAGACTGTCGCAAGCTATCGTGCCGGAAGCAGCGGTATTAGGGGGATTCAATGACGCCATGCAAAACTCCTGACTGTTTTTGTCTTGTATAGACAACCACAGTCAAGCTAACGCATTCGCCAAAAAGCGGCAAGGGATGAGCGGTGCGTATTTTTCGTATTTCGAGGTGCATTCCAGATTTGAAAGGCAGTATTAGACGGCGAGGCTGTGGATAAATACAGTGTTTCAGCAAGGAGAAAGCAGGCTGTGAGGCAGCCTGCTCAGGGCAATCAACCGTGGCTGGTGAAGCGGCCAAATAGCTGGTAGCGGGAGCCGGGATAAACCAGGCGGGCAGCAGTGACTACGCGGTTACCGCTCCAGGTACGGCGATGAATCAGGAGGCAGGGCTCATGTTCTTTCAACTGCAACAACTGGCGTTGGGTATCGCTGGCACTGATCGCTTCAACTCGGTGCTCACCGGCGGTCAGCGGCGCAATTTTCATCAGATAGGTGTACGGCGTGGCGCTGTTCATCACCTGTTGCAGATAATCGGGCGCCGCATCCGGGTTCACAAAGCGATCTTCGATTTGTACCGGCACGTCATTTTCAAAATGCACAATCTGCGAATAGAACAACTGATCGCCGGATTTTATACCCAGTTGCAGCGCCTGTTCGGCATCGGCAGAGCGCGCTTCGCATGCGAGTATCTGGCTGCTGTGGCGATGGCCACGGCGGGCAATTTCATCGGCGATATTATGCACCTCAAGCATCGGCGTATAGGCTTTGGCTTCAGCAACGAACGTACCCACGCCCTGCATACGGATCAAAAAACCTTCGGTGGTCAGCTCGCGCAGCGCACGGTTGATGGTCATGCGGCTGACACCCAGTTCATTAACCAGCTCACTTTCCGACGGGACGCGTTGATGCGGCTGCCAGACACCCGCGCGGATTTGCCCGATGATCGCCTGTTTCACCCGCTGGTAGATCGGCGCTGGCGCATCACTCATCGCGGCGGCCAGTTCCGATAACGTTTGTTGGGTAACGCCCTGTTGGGAGGACGGCGTTGCTTCAGACATGGGACTACCTCATAGGGAAAGCCTGCGGGGCTTAAGTTCGTAAAGTGTAATCAATAATTCACTGTAAACGAAGGTCTTTGAAACGACCTCAGCGCGTGAGGTGAAACGTAATTATTAAAAAAATCGCCGGAGTAAGTTTACAGTTCATTCAGGCATATGTATATGTATAGACAAGTGACCTAAGCGTTTCACAATTGTTTCTCGATCTTCAACAGTTGTGGACTACCCTGTTAAATCGCACTCAGGACAGTCTTAATGCCTGCTTATTTTGCACCACGCGCCTTACTGCCACAGGGTTGGGCGCGCAATGTCCGGCTGTACGTTGACGCTACCGGCTTGCTTAGCTCGGTTACAGCAGATGCTCAGCCGGACGGTTGCCATCAGCTCAGTGGCCCGGTTGTTCCCGGGATGCCAAACCTGCATTCCCACGCCTTCCAGCGGGTAATGGCGGGGCTGGCCGAGGTGGCGGGCGATCCGCAGGACAGCTTCTGGACCTGGCGTGACTTGATGTATCGCATGGTTGCCCGGCTGACACCGCCTCAAATTGGTGTTATAGCCCGTCAGTTGTATATCGAAATGCTCAAAGGCGGGTATACGCAGGTCGCAGAATTCCACTATTTGCATAACGATATCGACGGCAAACCCTACGCCGATATCGGTGAAATGACAGCGCATTTAAGTGAAGCGGCACAAAGTGCTGGGATTGGTCTGACGCTCCTGCCGGTGCTTTACAGCTATTCGGGTTTCGGCGCTCAGCCCGCACAAAGCGGGCAAAAGCGTTTTATTCAGCACACCGACTCCTACCTGCAACAGCAGCAGGTTATCGCCAACCAGATCAAAGCTCAGTCGCTGCAAAATCAAGGATTGTGTTTTCACTCCCTGCGGGCAGTTTCGCGTGAGCAGATGACTGATGTGCTGGCCGCCAGCGATACCGCTTGGCCGGTGCATATTCATATTGCGGAGCAGTTAAAAGAGGTCAATGACTGTCTGGGCTGGAGCGGTCAGCGTCCGGTCACTTGGTTGTTTGATAACGTAGACGTCACTGACCGCTGGTGCCTGATTCATGCCACGCATCCGGATCGCTTTGAGCTGGCCAGTATTGCCTCCAGCGGCGCGGTGGTCGGCTTATGCCCTACCACTGAAGCGAATCTCGGCGACGGTATTTTCCCCGGCGTCGATTATCTGGCGCACAAAGGCCGCTGGGGAATAGGCTCCGATAGCCATGTTTCCCTCAATGTCGTCGAAGAGTTGCGCTGGCTGGAGTATGGCCAGCGTCTGCGTGATCAGCGCCGCAACCGGTTGACCAGCGCCAGTCAGGCCTCGGTGGGGGATTTACTCTACACCCAGGCGCTGGCAGGCGGTGCTCAGGCCTGCGGTGTGCCGATAGGGCAACTGGCCACGGGCTACCGTGCCGACTGGCTGGTACTGGACGGTGATGATCCTTATCTGGCCGCTGCCAACGACGGCGAGCTGCTCAACCGCTGGCTGTTTGCGGGGAGTTCCGCACAGATCCGCGATGTGTTTGTGGGGGGCATCGCCAAAGTGATCAACGGCCAGCACCCCCAGCAGCGCACAGCCAGTGCCGATTTTCTTGCCTTACTTCAACTGCTGGCCGAGGACCGCCCATGACCGGCTTGAATCGGTTTTCTTTTGACAGCCTGCCGGTTAGCGCCTGGCGTAACGGCGGGGGAGAAACCCGTGAAATCATCAGCTGGCCTGTGGGACAGGCGCAGTTCGACTGGCGCGCCAGCATTGCGACTATTGCTGCCGACGGACCCTTTTCTCGCTTCGAAGGGATCGACCGCTCTATTACCTTGCTGTCTGGTGCGGGAGTATTACTTTCCGCTGAAGGTGAGGCTGAGCGCCGTTTAGACATACCTGCACACCCCTTTGCCTTTGCAGGAGAAACCCCCATTTATGCACGCCTGATTGAGGATGTGACGACAGATTTTAATATTATGACCCGTCGCGGACGGGCTTGGGCAAACGTAGTGGCGCAGCGCTCGGGATTTACCGCCAGTCGCCGGTGCGCGGGCCTGCTGTATGTTTTACGGGGGCAATGGCAGGCGGGAGAGGCCATTACGCTGTCCGCATCTGAAGGGGTGTTTTGGATACCAGAATCTGAAGAAGAGCCGTTGCCAGAGCTGCACGTTGAGCCACGAGCGGCAGAATCATTATTGCTGTGGGTTGAAATCGTATCTCAGCCCCGTAAGACCGCGGCTAACTGAATCAGTAATACCGTTTGTTCATTTGAGTCATCAGCCACCCGTCAGAGAGCATTTCGCCGGGTATTATTCGCTTTTAACTTGTCTATACAGGATTAGATTATGTCGCTTTCATCTCATGACATTACCGTCTGCCATCTGCATCCGGGTCAGGTTGATCTGACCATGCTACGCACTATTTACTCGGCCCAGAAACGTACTGACAAACAGCATCCCTGGACGGTTCGCGTCGAACTGGCCGAAGAGGCGCGGGCGGGTGTGCTGGCCTCGCAGGAAACGGTTACCCGTATCGTAGAATCCGGCAAAGTGGTGTACGGCATTAATACCGGTTTCGGCAAACTGGCTCAGACCCGCATCCCGGCGGAGCGTCTGGCGGAATTGCAACGTAATCTGGTGTTGTCGCACAGTGTTGGCGTTGGCAAAGAGCTGGCCGATAACGTCGTTCGCCTGATCATGACCACCAAAATTTTAAGCCTGTCACGCGGCCATTCTGGTATCCGCATGGAAGTGATCGATGCCCTGATCACGTTGCTCAATGCGGGCGTGTTGCCTTGTATTCCTGAGAAAGGCTCTGTCGGTGCCTCCGGTGATTTAGCCCCGCTGGCGCACCTTTCCCTGATGTTGATTGGTGAAGGGGAAGTCACGGCGCAGGGTGTGCGGATGTCAGCGATAGAAGGGCTGGCGAGCGTCGGACTGAAACCTGTTGAACTGGGGCCAAAAGAGGGGCTGGCGCTGCTCAATGGTACACAAGTTTCAACTTCTCTGGCGCTGTCGGGTCTGTTCGAAGCTGAGCGGGTATTTTCCGCCGGACTGGTGGCAGGCGCGCTATCACTTGAAGCCATCAAAGGTTCGGTAAAACCGCTTGATGCACGTATTCATCAGGCCCGTGGCCAGTTGGGGCAGATCGCCGTTGCGGCGGCGGTCAGTGCATTACTGGAAGGGAGTGACGTTGTCACTTCGCATGCCGACTGCGGCCGTGTGCAGGACCCTTATTCTATCCGCTGTGTGCCGCAGGTGATGGGCGCATGCCTGGATAACCTGCAACATGCGGCACGTGTATTGCAAATTGAAGCCAATGCGGCGTCCGATAACCCACTGGTGTTTGCTGAAAATGGCGATGTGATTTCGGGTGGGAATTTCCACGCAGAACCGGTGGCCTTTGCGGCCGATATTATCGCACTGGCCGTGGCGGAAATCGGGGCCATTTCTGAGCGCCGTCTGGCGTTGCTGCTCGATACCGGCCTGTCGGGCCTGCCGGCATTTCTGGTCAACGACGGCGGAGTTAACTCCGGTTTTATGATTGCGCAGGTGACCGCCGCTGCACTGGCGTCTGAGAACAAATCCCTTGCACATCCGGGCAGCGTAGACAGTCTACCGACCTCGGCCAATCAGGAGGATCACGTTTCCATGGCGACCTACGCCGCCCGCCGTCTGGGGGATATGTGTTTTAACACCGCCGTGGTAGTGGGTATTGAAGCCATGGCTGCCGCGCAGGGTATTGATTTTATCCGGCCACTGAAAAGCTCAACGGTGCTGGAAAACGAACTGCATCTTATCCGCGAAAAAGTGGCTTATCTTGAGCGTGACCGCCTGATGGCTCCTGACGTTGAAGCCATGCGCCTGTGGGCCAGCCGTGAGCAGTGGCCGCCGGTCATTGAAGCTTTGTTGCCGAGTTTTAACTGATGAATAAGGGACACACTATGAATACACCACAGAAAACCGCCGTTGCCCGCGTGGTTCGTGCCCCTCACGGCACCGAGCTGAGCTGCCAGAACTGGCTGATCGAAGCCGCTTACCGCATGTTGCAAAACAATTTGGACCCGGACGTCGCCGAACGTCCGGAAGACCTGGTGGTATACGGCGGGATTGGCAAAGCCGCGCGCAACTGGCCTGCTTTCGAGGCTATTCTCGACAGCCTGCGTACACTGCGTGAAGACGAAACGCTGCTGGTTCAGTCCGGTAAACCGGTGGGCATTTTCCGTACTCATACGGATGCACCTCGGGTGCTGATTGCCAACTCTAACCTGGTGCCTCACTGGGCCAACTGGGAGCACTTCCACGAACTGGATAAAGCCGGGCTGATGATGTACGGCCAGATGACTGCAGGTTCATGGATCTACATTGGCGCGCAAGGCATCGTGCAGGGGACCTATGAAACCTTCGCCGAAGCGGGGCGTCAGCACTACAACAGCGACCTGCGCGGTAAATGGATCCTGACTGCCGGACTGGGCGGCATGGGGGGGGCGCAACCATTAGCTGGCGTACTGGCTGGTGCCTGCGTACTGGCGATTGAGTGTCAGGAATCGCGCATCGATTTCCGTATCCGCACCCGTTATCTCGATCACAAAGCCCACAGCATCGACGAAGCGCTGACCATGATTGAAAAAGCCTGCGCCGAAAATAAGGCCATTTCCGTCGGCCTGCTGGGTAACGCCGCGGAACTGATGCCGCAATTGGTCGCGCGCGCTCAACAGGGTGGTTTACGCCCGGACATCGTCACCGACCAAACTTCTGCCCATGACCCGCTGAACGGCTATCTGCCAGAAGGCTGGACGCTGGAGCAGTGGCATGACCGTAAAACCGCTGATCCTAAAGCGGTAGTGAAAGCGGCGCGTGCGTCGATGGCAAAACACGTTAAGGCGATGCTCGATTTTCACGCCATGGGCATTCCGACGGTCGACTACGGCAACAACATCCGTCAGGTGGCAAAAGAGGAAGGTGTGCTTAACGCTTTTGATTTCCCTGGCTTTGTTCCGGCTTACATCCGCCCTCTGTTTTGCGAAGGCAAAGGTCCGTTCCGCTGGGTGGCACTGTCAGGTGATCCGGAAGATATCTACAAGACCGATGCTAAACTGAAAGAGCTGTTCCCGGATAACGCCAATCTGATCAACTGGTTGAACATGGCCAGCGAACGCATTTCGTTTCAGGGGTTACCGGCCCGTATCTGCTGGTTAGGGCTGGGTGAGCGGCATATAGCCGGGCTGGCCTTTAACGAAATGGTACGCAACGGCGAGCTGAAAGCACCGGTGGTGATCGGTCGTGACCATTTAGACACTGGCTCCGTTGCCTCACCAAACCGTGAGACAGAAGCGATGAAAGACGGTTCTGACGCCGTTTCTGACTGGCCGTTACTGAATGCGTTACTCAACACCGCAGGCGGCGCGACGTGGGTTAGCTTGCATCACGGCGGCGGCGTGGGTATGGGCTTTTCACAACATGCAGGCATGGTGATTGTCGCAGACGGCACCAAAGAAGCGGATGCCCGTCTGGCACGCGTCCTGTGGAACGACCCGGCAACCGGCGTGATGCGTCACGCTGATGCAGGGTATGAGCAGGCGATTGAATGCGCAGAACGTAATGAACTGAATCTGCCGATGATTTAAGTGACGGCGTTACGTATATTTCGAACATGACATAGAAATACCTTCAAAATAAAAGTGGCGGGCAGCAGTTCAATCTGGAGCCCGCCAATTTTTCCTGGCTACACCTTCTGCATATTCTCCAGTAATCACACTTTGCTCAAAAAATCGCCGACCCGGCCCTTTGTTAACTATCCTTAACTCAAATAATGCATTTCATTAACTTCGGGTTGGGGTGTTATGTGAATTTGATGCTAAGAACGATTAACCCTAAGATCTCAACGTCATTATTACCTCTTGGTGTACTCCTGCTGCTGGCCTCGCCCCGGTTCTCTTTTGCCGCTTGCGACATTCCGGTGCCAAATTCCGGTCAAACCACAACATGCAGCACATCTATTCCCAATCCGGGCACTTTACCGGTCACCGCTCAGCTCAACAGCCAGAATGTCACGGTAAACATAGACAGCGGTGCGGGTTTAACGGTTGCAGATCAGAATGCGGTCAGCATTGAAAGCAACAGCATCATTAATAATTACGGCGCAATTAATCTGAGCGGGGACAATGTCAACGCGCTATCGGCCAGTCTGGCGGGAAATCTGCTGAACAACGTGGGTTCGTTATCAGTGAGCGGTGATAACTCCACGGGCATGCATGTCAGTGCCGCTGGTAATACGCTCAGTAATCAGGGGGCTATTTCAACCCAGGGATATCAGGGATACGGGATGGAGGCTAATGGTGGCGGTAATATTCTGACCAACAGCGGAACTATTGAGACCACGGGCGAGGGTGGAAACGGCATTAATACCGCACTGGGCGGTGGTGTCATCGACACAATCACCAATAGCAATGTGATTCATGTTTCCGGCACCAATGCCAATGGGATCTACCTCGGGCAACCCGCCAGCGTCACCAACAGCGTGACCGGCCTTATCACCAGCGATGCTTCGCGCGGTATTGTTGCCACCGCTGGCGGCACTATCAACAACGCGGGTGAAATTCATGCCCTGCGTGACGGTGTATACAGCTATTTCGGCGTGGCGACGGTGACCAATAGCGGAACTATCTCCTCCGGCAACGAGATTGGCATTCAGTTTGACAGCAACGACGCCGCGACGGTGATTAACAGCGGTAATATCAGCGGGGGAAACGGCATCGCCGTTAGCTTTTCAGGCGCCAACGATCAGTTCATCTGGCAAAACAGCGGCTCAGTGACTGGTTCCGTCGTGATGGGCGATGGCGACGATACGGCCACGCTGAAGAATTTAAACGCGACTCAATTGCTGTCAGGCATCATTTTTGACGGCGGTGCAGGCAGCGATTCACTGACGCTGGACCACAGCTTCGCCAGCGATCCGGCGCGATTTATCGACTGGGAAAGTATTGCACTCAACAACGGATCTCAGCTTACGCTCAACAGCCCGCTGGTACTCGGTGACAGTGGTTCTCAGACCGGCAGCATAATGATTGACGCCAGCAGCAGCGTGCTGGCCGGCGGGCAGAGCGCCGCCACTATTTCAGCCTTCAATAACGCCTCGTCGGTTACTGTGCGCAATGCGGGGACGCTGGATCTGACCAACGGTTCCGGCAGCACCTCAGACCGGCTGACCATAAATGGCAACTATGTCGGGCTCAACGGCACGTTAAAGCTACAGACCGTACTGAACGGGGATAACTCACCGTCGGACCAGTTAATTATCTCCGGCGGGCAGGCCAGCGGTACGACGCAGATTCAGGTCACCAATGTCGGAGGCTCGGGCGTGGCGACACAGCAGAACGGTATTTTGCTGGTTGACGCCATCAACGGTGGTACAACCACCACCACGGCATTCAATCTGGCCGGTGGATCTGTCTCGGCCGGGGCCTATGATTATTTCCTGTTTCGCGGTGGCGCAGGCAGCAGTGACAGCTGGTTTTTGCGCAATACGCTGATAACGACGCCACCGGTAACCCCTCCTGTTACGCCACCTGTTGCACCGCCTGTTGCACCACCTGTTACGCCACCTGTTGCACCGCCTGTTGCACCACCTGTTATACCGCCAGTTACACCGCCTGTTGTACCGACAGAGCCGGGCGGTACGCTACCTCCGGTTGTGACACCGGTAGCCACGGTACCGCTCTACCGTCAGGAAATTCCGCTTTATCAATCACTGGCGCCACTGGTGCTAAACATGGGTATGACGCAGATCGGTACATTCCATCAGCGTCAGGGCAGCCAAAGCCTGATCGATTCCGCAGACGGCCGCATACCGGCCAGTTGGGCGCGTATTTTGGGAACCCACAGCGAACAGAGCTGGTCGGGTTCTACCTCACCCTCCTTTGACGGTTCGTTTGAGGGTTTTCAGGTCGGACAAGACCTTTACTCGGCACAGGATGCTGACGGCGGGCACGACAACGCCGGGATTTTCTACGGCTATACGCGGGTCAAGGGCGACATTCATGGATTTATCCTCGGCCAGCCGGACGCCTGGGCTGGGAATATCAAGCTCAACGGCAACAGCCTTGGTACTTACTGGACGCATCGATGGGCGAGTCAGGCGTATATGGATGCGGTGCTGATGCAAACCTGGATGAACGGTTCCATGGAGTCTGGACGCGGGCGCAATGCAGATGCCGGGGGGAAATTATGGTCGGTGTCATTAGAGAGCGGTTATCCGCTGTCGGTCAGCAATCGCTGGTCGCTTGAGCCGCAGGCACAGCTGGCGGTGCAGCGTATGATGATCGATGACAGTAATGACGGGGTTTCTTCCATCGAGTACAGCAACGACACTGTGGAGACCGGCCGCGTCGGCGTAAGTCTGGAGGGGAATTACGGCGACGCGGCCCGGAGCATTCAGCCCTTTATCAACATTAATTTCTGGCATCAGTTTAACAATACCAGTTCGGTTAATCTGAACGGAGATAAGGTGACGGCCGAGGAGGGCTCCACCTCGCTGGAAGTGGGCGTCGGCGTAGCGGCCACACTGAATAAAAATGTCAGTTTTTACTCAACGGCCAGCCACACCGGCGATGTTGATAGTACGAAAATTGATGACTATATCGGCAGCGTCGGCATGCGGGTCATCTGGTAAAGCCATACTACACCGGAATATGTACGTGCTTTTTGATATTTTTCAGGCAGGTGATCATAGTGAAAGTCATGATCACCAGCAGCGCCCATGAGCTCCACTTGCCGAGATGTACGCCGGACCAGCTGTCGATTTGATTCGGATAACGCCAGATCGTAAAGAACGTACTGATGTTTTCGGCCAGCCAGATAAAGAAGCCGATCAGGATAAACGCGAGGATCAGAGGCATACGCCGCGCAGTATCATAAGGCGTGAAAACCACATAGCTGCGGGCATAGAGCCCTGATATCAGCGCCGTAATGTACCAGCGGAAATCACCAATGTAATGATGGCTGAAAAAGTTAACGTAAATCAGCACAGAGGAGATGGCCGCCAGAGTATAAGGCGGATAATTGCGGACTTTTACATCCAGCAGCCGCCAGCACTGGATCATGTAACTGCCCACCGCCGCGTACATAAAACCTGAAAACAGCGGCACGCCAAACAGTTTGGTGTAGGCAAAGTCCGGGTAACTCCACGAGCGGATACCCGATGACGTTTTAAACACTTCCAGCGCAAAACCCACCACGTGAAACAGCATCACAGCTTTAAATTCGTCCAGCGTTTCCAGCTTCGTTGCCAACATCCAGACCTGCACACACAGTGCGACGAGCAGCAGCACATCATAGCGCGGCACATGAAACAGACCGGCACGCGGTACCAGGAACACAGCCAAAAAAAACAGGCCAACGAAGATGCAGGCCCGGGCTTCTTTGATACCGAAAAACACCAACTCCGTGATAAAACGGCGCAGCCCGCGGATGGGTTGCACGGGGCGAGGCATCAGCAAAAAGTGATCAAGCCGTTGTAAAGGTCCCATCGTCGTCCCTGAAGTGATTGCGGTAAAAAGCGATGGCGAATTCTATTTCATCACCCGCAATTGCGCACGTTCATTGTAAAAACGACGGTAGGAGAGGTAACCCGCAATAATGGTCGACAGGCTGGCGGTTGCCAGTAGCATGAAGGTTACCATGATCTGATATTTGATAGCTTTCACCGGGTCGATACCGGCGAAGATCAGGCCAGACATCATGCCCGGCAGGCTGACCAGCCCGACGGTTTTGGCCGCATCGACGGTAGGGATCATCGCAGCACGAATGCTGTCGCGGATAATTGACCCGGATGCCATTTTGGTTGATGCGCCGAGGCTCAGCATTTCGAGGATCTTTTGCTGGTTGTCGATAAAGCGCTGGTTGAGATTGCTGTAGCACAGGCCGACCGCCACCATCGCGTTGCCGGCGATCATGCCGGAAATCGGGATCACCTGCATCGGCAGAAACTCAATCGAGCGGCTGAGCAGCAGCACCACCAGCGTCAGCGTGGTGCCCACCGAGATAGCGATAAACGAAATCACAAAGCCGTTATCAATATTGCGGCTGCGTTTTTTGGCATTGAGCGCGGCGTTAACGCAGATAAACAGCACCATCAGCACCGTCAGCCAGCCGTTGTTGAGCTCAAAAATATATTTGAGCACATAACCAACAATCACCAACTGGACGATCGCGCGCGCTACGCTCCAGATGATGTCTTTTTCGAGCCCGAGCTTCTCTTTTTTGCTCACCAGCAGGGCGATCACCACCAGGATAAGCGCCAGTCCCAGGGATTCATTGGTAATGTTATGCTGGTTCATGGGCGGTTTTCTCGTCGGCGTGGCGTGTCAGGGTGATAACATTTCGAGCATGGCGGATTTCATTCTGGTCATGGCTGACCCAAAGCACGGCTAATTGCTGCTCGCGAACCAAACCGGCAATGATCTGATTAATATTTTGTTTGTTCTCTTCATCCAGCGCACTGGTGACTTCATCAAGCAGCAGCACATCAGGTAGAAATTGCAGATTCCGCAATAACGACACCCGCTGCTTTTCGCCCCCGGAGAGCTCCTGTGTGCGTATATCCAGCATATCTGGTGACAGATGTACCCGTGTCAGCCATTGCTTCACAATTTCAATATCCATCTTCTTGCCGCGAATTTCATACGGCAGCGCCAGATTTTCCCGCACGGTGTCACCAAACAGCGTCGGCGTCTGGAAACAGTAAGAGACCTGTTGGCGGTAAGTTTCAGGCTTCAGTCGCGCAATATCCTCGCCCTTAAAACGGATTGTCCCGACGGTCTGGGTGAGCAGCGAGGCAATAATTTTCAGCAACGTACTCTTCCCGCTGCCCGACGGGCCAGTCAGCAGGGTGAATTCGCCGGGATTGAGATCAAAGGATACCGGTTCCAGCAGGGGGCGGTTATTAAGTGAGAAACTGACGTTTTGTAATTGGAGTAGGGGCACTGCGTGCGGCATAAAAGGGTGATCCCTGGTGGAATAATGGAAGGGCATAATAACACCAGGGGATATAGGGATAAAATTTGTCTTGGGCGGCAGCCCAAGAGGCCTACAAACCCCTTGGTATCTCCCGATAAAACCCGATTCCGATTAAACGGCCAAACAAAAATGGAATGAATTTGCGGCTCCGCAGCCATAGCTCCATTCGGCCAACTGGCTTGGTGCGTTTTTTTTGTCCGGCTTTGCTAATCATGATCTGCAATGACTGGGTTGCCCAGGTCGGGAAGGTGCGGCGGCGCTGTACGCGCCGGAGATGCGTCAGGCTGAGTGTACCGCGCAGCAGCGGGGCGGTAATGAGGTTGGCGGTAGCTACGGCATCCTGAATCGCCAGATTGACGCCGACGCCGCCGATGGGAGACATAGCGTGCGCCGCGTCGCCGATGCACAGCAAGCCAGGCTTGGCCCACTCTTTCAGACGGTCAATGCGGATCTTCAGCAACTTCACCTCATCCCAGTGCGTGATATCACTCTCCAGCCGTGCCAGTTCGAAAGGTGAAACCTCTGCCAGCAGAGCCAGAAACGGTGACAAACCTTGCTGTCGCAGGTCGGCGAGGCTGTCTTTGGGGATGGAGTAGCCGCACTGCCAGTAGTCGCCACGGTCGATCATGATGAAGTTTTTCTTCGGCCCGCGATGGCCCATCGACCACTGCGGGTCATCCGGCAACTTGTGGATTTTCAGCCACAGTACGTCGCGCGGTGCGCCGAAGCGGCGGATCTCCATGCCAGCTTGTTCCCTTACCACGGAATTACGCCCGTCACAGCCCACCACCAACGTGGCATCGATACGTTGTTCCTCACCGTTAATCAGTGCGCTGACACCGTTAACCGTGCCGTTCTCTTCGATAAGGCCCGTCACCTGCGCATTGTGCAGCAGGGTGAAGGTCGGCAGCAGAGCGGCTTTACGGCTGATGAAATTGAGAAAATCCCACTGCGGCATAAACGCGATGAACTTGCACTGCGTTGGCAAATGACTGAAGTCAGCCAGCGTGGTCTCTTTCCCATCAATTTCGCCATACAGTTTTTCGGCACGCTGATGCGGAAGTTGCAGGAATTCGTCGAGAAAACCCAGCCGCCAGATGATCTCCAGCGTCGAAGGGTGAATGGTGTCGCCGCGAAAATCGCGCAGGAAATCGGCGTGCTTCTCCAGTACCGTGACGCGTACGCCTTTGCGCGCCAGCAGATACCCGAGCATTAACCCCGCCGGGCCGCCGCCGGCAATGCAGCAGGTGGCAGGAAGTTGGTCTGAATGGTGCCTCATTGAGTCCGTCCGTCAGCATAGAATTTATTTGATAATAATTATCATTTGAACTCTGGAAGGTCAATCGGACATGCCTCTCAATGTCATCAGCCAGGGATCCTGATGGCACATTTTCTGCACGACATGCGCTTTTTATGCACCGCTATGATCTGTCCTTTTATCACTTCGTCCCGCGTTGGTGGGAAATTCCTTAACGCAAACATGGCGTTTGGCAACTTTCCCAAAAGTGGCAAGCGTTTTGCAAAGTGGTCCACAGGTTGAGTTGTTGGACCAATTCTTTGTTGAGGCACGCCATGGAAAATGATTTCAATTTGCTTCACCCGATCGCTCCGCAGCAGAGCGACACGCTGGTGCTCGATGCGCTGACGCGCTATGTCGCGCAATCCGGCACCCGCGTTGGCGAAAAACTGCCACCTGAACGCGTGCTGGCCGAAGGGCTGGCGGTCAGCCGTAACACGGTGCGTGAGGCGCTTAAACGCTGGGAAGCACTGGGCATTATCATCCGCAAAAAGGGCAGCGGGACTTTTCTGCATACCGAAGTGGCGGCCAATGACAGTTTCCTGTCGCTGCGCTTTAAACATGATTCCGCGACGATGCTGCATGCTCTGGAAGTGCGGCGGATCATCGAATGCGAAGCCTCGGCGATGGCCGCAGTGCGTGCCACGGACGAAGACCTGACGTTTATCGAACACAAGCTCGACATCATGGAGCAGGTGCATTTGAGCGTCGGTTCAGCCGGTGCTGAAGACTGGCAGTTTCACGCATCGATTTATCAGGCGGCGCACAACCCGCTGCTGTTGCAGATGGTTGGCGGGATTTACGACCTGCTGCACGCTTTTTTTGAATCCCCACCGGAGCAGGCGCTGTTTTCCGACTCCTTTCCGCTGCACCGCACCTTGTTTGAAGCCATCGCCCGACGTGATCCTGAGGCGGCGCGGCGGCTGAGTAACGACATTCTTAACATTACTGAACGCGACATGAGGGAAGTTATCAATGCAGCCAGATGAAGCAGCAAAAAAAACAGGACATGAATTCGGCGAAAACACCCGCCTGGTGCATGACGCACGCCACGATCGCGGGGCGATTTCGCCGCCGATTTATCAATCTTCACTGTTCAGCTTCACCGACTACGACAGCATGATTGCCCGCTTTCGCGGCGACAGCGACCACGCACTCTACTCCCGCGTTGATAACCCAACGGTGGTGGAATTACAGCACAAAGTGGCGGAACTGGAGGGCGGCGAAGCCTGTCTGGCATTCGGCAGCGGCATGGCGGCGATCAGCAATGCCATTCTGAGCGTGGCCGGGCCGGGGGATAAAGTGGTGTGCGTCAACCACGTCTATCCGGATACCTACCGTTTTCTGCGCGGGTTCTGCACCCGTTTTCACATCGAAACTCAGTTTGTGGATGGCGGTTCGCTTGAGGACATCGAGCAGGCTATCCGCGGCGCGAAGCTGCTCTATCTTGAAAGCCCGAGCAGCTGGGTAATGAGTCAGCAGAACCTGCATGCGGTGGCCGAACTGGCGAAGAAACACGGCGTGGTGACGATGATCGACAACAGCTGGGCTTCGCCCATCTTCCAGAAACCGCTGGCGGCGGGCATCGACGTAGTGATCCATTCAGCGTCGAAATACATTAGCGGGCACAGTGACGTGGTGGCCGGTTTGGTGATTTCCAGCCGCGAGCGTATTGCCGCCATTACCCGCCACATCAGCCCGTTCCTCGGCGGGAAATTGTCTGCCAACGAAGCCTGGCTGCTGCTGCGCGGTCTGCGCACCTTGCCGCTGCGCATGCGTCAGCATCACACCAGCGCGCTCGAACTGGCCGCCCTGTTACAGGGGTATCCGCACATTACGCAGGTGAATCATCCCGGGTTGCACCCGTCGCCAGACTCTGCGCTTTGCGGTTACAGCGGCCTGTTTTCTTTTGAACTGCGCGAAGGGATCGACATCCCGACGTTTTGCAACGCGCTGCAGCTGTTCCGCATGGGCGTCAGCTGGGGCGGATTCGAGAGTCTGGTGATGCCAGCCATTTCAGTTCTCAATCAAGCCGGAGAGTTTAACTCGGCGATTGATTTTGGCGTTTCACCGCGGCTGATCCGTATTTCGGTTGGCCTCGAAGAGACCGCCGACTTGTGGCGTGACCTGCAAAACGCGATTGAAAGTGCCTGTTCCTGATCCTGTTCATCTGCCCCTAACTGATGTGGAGATTGACGATGACCCGACACCTGAAACCTATTGTGATGTTGACCGGAATGGCGCTTAGCCTGATATCCGTCAGCAGTTTTGCCGCCACCAAGCTGACACTGGTCGAAGTGATCACCAGCCCGGCGCGTACCGAAATGCTGCAAAAGATTTTAACGGCCTACAAAGCGCAGCATCCTGATGTCGAGATTGAGGTTGTTTCGCTGCCGTGGGGACAGGCGTTTGAAAAGCTCGGCACGATGATCCAGAGCGGGCAGTATCCGGACGTAGTCGAGATGCCGGATACCTGGCAGGGGCTCTACGCCAGTAATGGCATGCTGACTGACCTCGAGCCGCGCCTCAAAAGCTGGGACGGTACCGCCAAACTGACCGATAAAACGTTGAGCATGGCGCGTTCTTCCGGCGGTACGGCCACCATGATCCCTTACGGTTTCTATCTGCGGGCCATGTTCTGGAACAAAAAACTGTTCCAGCAGGCCGGGTTGAGCGAAGCGCCGAAAACCATGGATGAGTTTATGGCAGACGCGAAGAAAATCAGCGCGCTGGGTAACGGCATCAGTGGTTATTGCATGCGCGGCGGCGTCGGGGGTACCAACGCCTGGATGATGTTTATGGCGGCGATGAACGGCTCGCCGGATTTCTTTGATAAAGAGGGCAACAGCACGCTGACCCATACGGGGGCGATCAAAGGCGCGCAGTTCCTGGTCGATATGTATCAGAAAGGCTATGCGTCGAAAGACAGCGTGAACTGGGGCTTCAATGAAATCGTCTCCGGTTTCTACTCAGGGAAATGCGCGATGCTGGATCAAGACCCGGACGCGCTTATCGCCATTAAAAACAGCATGAATCCGGATGATTTCTCGGTGGCGCCGATGCCGGTCGGCCCGAACGGCAAAGCCTATCCGACCATTGGCTACACCGGCTGGTCGATGTTCAAACAGGGGAAACATCAGGATCAAAGCTGGGATCTGATCACCTTCCTCAGCAATCCTGAAAACAACATTACGTGGTCGAAATTCGTCGGCACGTTGCCGATTTATAAAGGCGCGGAACAGGACCCTTACTACCACGCACCGCAGTTTGCCGGCTGGTTTACCGAACTTAACAGCCCGAATTACATCCCGCTGACCATGCCGACGCACCTCAAAGGCTGGGGCTATTTCAACTCGGTGATTGTGAAAGATAGCTCACAGGAGACGCTGCTCGGCCAGAACGACACCGCCAGCATGGTGAAAGACTGGGCCAAATATCTGACTAAAGAGCAGAAAGCCTGGCTGGCGACGCAGAAATAACTGTTTTAACTGTTTTTCATCCGGCCTGGAAAGGCCGGACCTTTGAGTTTTTATCACACCGGAGACGCGTCATGATGTTGGACACTTCACCCCCAGACACCGCTGCCGCGCCGCGCTTTCCCCGCTTGCGGGCGCTGCTTGAACCCTGGGTGTATCTCAGCCCGACGCTGTTGCTGATTGGCCTGTTTATTTTTGTGCCGATGGCGATTGGCATTTCCTATGCGTTTCAGAATATCCAGTTGCTTAATCCGTCCGATTCCGGCTGGGTCGGGCTGGATAACTTTCGCACTATGTTTGATGATCGTCACTTTTATGCTGCACTCGGGCATACGGTGAATTGGACGCTTACCTCGCTGGTCCTGCAATTTTTGCTCGGGCTGGGCCTGGCGCTGCTGCTTAACCGTGAATTTCCGCTGCGCCGCTGGGTCCAGGCTCTGGTGTTTCTGCCCTGGGCGGTGCCGGCGTTTCTCTCCGGTCTGACCTGGGCATGGCTGTTTAATCCGGTGATTGGCATTTTGCCGCACTGGATGGTGGACCTGCATCTGATCAGCGAGCCGTATAACATTCTCTCTGATCCGCATCTGGCACTGTACGGACCGGTGCTGGCTAACGTCTGGTTCGGTATTCCGTTCTTCGCTATTACGTTACTGGCGGCGTTGCAATCGATCCCAAAAGATCTGTACGAAGCGGCGTCGATGGACGGCGCGACCGGTTGGCAGCAGTTTAAAAAAGTCACGCTGCCGTTTCTGGCACCGATGATTGCCATCACGGTGATGCTGCGCACCATCTGGATTGCCAATTTCGCCGACCTGATTGTGGTGATGACAGATGGCGGCCCTGCCAACGCCACGTCGATCCTCTCCAGCTTCATTTTCACTACCGCCTACCGCAAGCTCGACTTTGGTTATGCCTCGGCGATGGCGGTCTTTTTGCTGGTACTGATGACGCTGTATGCGCTGGTGCTGTTACGCATCCGCCATCAACTGTTGAAATAGGGAGCCGACGATGAACCTTTCTACCGTGAATACCGGATTGCGCACCGCTGGCCACCGCCTCGGTATTCTGTTCTATCTGCTGTTCGCGCTGTTTCCGATCTACTGGTTAATCAAGATTTCGTTCACGCCAGACAAGCTGCTTTACAGCGAAGGGGTGCGGATGTGGCCAAGTGAACTGACGCTGGTGCATTTTGAGCGCGTCTTTACCCAGAGCGAGTTTCCAACTTATTTCTTTAACAGCATGGTGGTGTCGCTGGGAACAGCCTTTCTGTCTACGGTGATCGCCGCCGGAGCCGGTTTTGCCTTCTCCCGTTTTACCTTCAAGGGCAAAACGGTGATGGCTGCGCTGTTGCTGTTCACCCAGATGTTCCCGCTGGTGATGATCCTCGCGCCAATTTATAAAGTGATGGCTCCGCTAGGACTGACCAACAGCCTGCTGGGGCTGGTGCTGATTTACACCGCATTCAACGTACCGTTCGCCACTTTTCTGATGCAGTCATTTTTTGACAGCGTTCCTAAAGATCTTGAAGAGTCGGCGATGCTCGAAGGGTGCAGCCGTTTTATGGCGCTGCGCAAAGTGATCATCCCGCTGACCTTGCCGGGCATGGCCGCCACGTTGGGGTTCGTGTTTACTGCGGCGTGGAGCGAACTGCTGTTCTCCCTGATGCTGATTAATAAAAACGAAGTGATGACATTCCCGGTCGGATTGCTGAGCTTTGTGTCGAAATTTGCCGTTTCCTGGGGCGATATGATGGCTGCTGCTGTGTTGGCGCTGATACCCGCCTGTCTGTTTTTCGCTTTCATTCAGCGCTACCTGGTTCAGGGGCTGACTGCCGGTGCCGTAAAAGGATAATCCCATGGCTCAGATTACGATTTCCGATCTTCAAAAACGCTACGACAACGTGGAAGTGCTGCGACACATCAACCTGACCATCAAAGACGGCGAGTTTGTGGTGCTGGTGGGGCCGTCCGGCTGCGGTAAGTCTACGTTGCTGCGTACCATCGCCGGGCTGGAACTGGCCACCGCGGGGGATATTCACATCGGCACGCGGCTGATGAATCAGGTGGCGCCGAAGGATCGTGATATCTCGATGGTGTTCCAGAGTTATGCGCTGTATCCGCACATGACGGTGGCGCGCAATATGGGTTTCAGCCTTGAAGTGCAAAAGCGCCCGAAAGCTGAAATCGACGCCGCCGTCAATAAAGCCGCCGATATCCTCGGTCTGACGGCGTTGTTACATCGCCGACCGAAAGAGCTTTCCGGCGGCCAGCGCCAGCGCGTGGCGATGGGCAGGGCGATCGTGCGCGAACCGCAGGTGTTTTTATTTGATGAACCGCTCTCTAACCTCGACGCCCAGTTACGCGGGCAGATGCGTATTGAGATCAAAAGTCTGCATCAACGGATGCGTAATACCATCGTGTACGTCACGCACGATCAGGTCGAAGCCATGACGCTGGCCGACCGCATCGTGGTGCTCAATCACGGCGTGATCCAGCAGGTCGGCACGCCGCTCGAACTTTACGACACACCGGCCAATAAGTTTGTCGCCAGCTTTATCGGTTCACCGGCGATGAATTTCATCAATGGCACACTGGAATCTGGCGACCGCGGCCCGCAGGTTCGCGTCCATTCAGCGCTGGCGTTACCGGTCGACCCAAATATCACCGGTCTTGAGAGCGGAAAATCCGTGGTCT